>Ga0114975_10000849_pt1 | contig 22324 bp, 15 predicted proteins | sample S_130626_EF_Meta_FD_87031 | JGI IMG/M metagenome (GOLD analysis project Ga0114975, IMG submission 87031) | Freshwater microbial communities from Lake Simoncouche, Canada to study carbon cycling - S_130626_EF_MetaG | ecosystem: Environmental > Aquatic > Freshwater > Lake | place: Lake...
GCGGAATTGATGGTGCATGACGCCAACGCGTATGCACCCCAACAAGCCATTGCAGATATTGCGCCAGACGTGATTGCTATCGGCCCAGGTTTGGGTATGAGCGATCAAGCTGCGCAATGGGTCGAAGCCGCTTTGTTGTGGCACGGCCCTTTGGTGATGGATGCAGATGCACTCAATTTGTTGTCGCGTGGCTCAACGTTGCTTTCTTTATTAAAAGCCAGAAAAGGGCCTACGTGCCTTACCCCACACCCAGGTGAAGCCGGGCGTTTCTTAAATGTGACAAGTCAAGATATACAAAGCAACCGTTCCGCGTCTATTGCAAAAATAGTCGAAATAACCAACGCGATCGTCGTGCTCAAAGGTCAGCACACATTGGTGGCTTCACCAACACATGCGACTCTTCAATGCGAAGAAGGGAATGCGGGCATGGCCGTGGGTGGCATGGGTGATGTTCTCACCGGCTGCATTGCAGCAATTGCTGCACAAGGCATCAAACACCAACTAGATCTTTGGGATGCCACGTGTTTGGGAATCCAACTGCACGCCTTGGCAGGCGATACGTTGGTAAAACAAGGCGTAGGACCTATTGGTTTAACGCCTAGTGAGTTGTCCAGTGAACTGTTACCGCTGCTGCGCTCACTGATTAATCAGCATCCGATCAGTAGTTAAGCAGACTTCACCCGCTCGCTTTTCCAATACACATCGTCACCGCCGTCTTGGCGGTTGAGGACGCGGGCTAATACAAACATCAAATCACTCAGACGATTGAGATACTGGCGTGGCGCATCTTTCAAGGCCTCTTCATTACCCAAGGCCACGACAGCGCGCTCGGCGCGCCTTGCCACAGTACGACATACATGTGCCAACGCAGCGCCGCGATTGCCTGCAGGCAAGATAAATTCTTTCAAGCGGGGCAGGTCTGCGTTATAGCGCTCTAGTGCCTCGTCGAGTTGTAAAACGGCCTCAGCCTTGAGGAGTTCAAAGCCAGGGATGGAAAGCTCACCGCCCAAGTTAAACAGCTGGTGCTGGATTTCCACCAACACATCGCGCACATCTTGGGGCATCTCTTCACACAGCAACACGCCTATGTGAGAGTTGAGTTCGTCCACATCTCCCATCGCGTGCACACGCAAGCTATTTTTCGATACACGCTGGTTGTCTCCAAGTCCAGTTGTCCCTGCATCGCCAGTGCGCGTTGCAATTTGTGTCAGGCGGTTGCTCATAAGGGTTTTCCTTTGTCTGTGTGCGCTGTTGTCGCTTGCGGACATTATTGTGCCTGTCGCCACTGTGGCGCACTTGAATCTGTATATCAAATTAGAATGATTCTCTTAATTGGAGACTACGCATGAACGCCCCTACCTCGCATGACCATTTGGTTCCCGTGATCACGCAACGCGATATCCCACCCGCTTTTGTAGAGGCTTTGAAATCGCGTTTTGCCGCCAATTGTTCAACCGCACAAGTGGTGCGCGAACAACATGGCCGTGACGAGTCTGCATTCACAGCTGTTCCCCCCCCTGTGGCAGTGGTGTTCGCTGAAACCACACAAGACGTCGCGGATGCGGTTGCGTTGGCAGCGCAATACCGTGTTCCTGTGATTCCCTTTGGCGTTGGGTCCTCACTTGAAGGCCATCTGCTTGCTGTGCAGGGCGGCATCAGCATTGACGTGAGCCGTATGAACAAGGTTTTGTCTATCAACGCCGATGATTTAACCGTCACCGTTCAAGCGGGCGTGACACGCAAACAGCTGAACGAAGAAATCAAAAGCACGGGTTTGTTTTTCCCGATCGACCCTGGTGCCGACGCCACGATTGGCGGCATGAGCGCAACGCGCGCGAGCGGAACCAATGCCGTGCGCTATGGAACCATGCGCGAAAACGTATTGGCTTTAGAAGTTGTCACTTCAAGTGGCCAAGTCATTCGTACGGGAACTCGCGCTAAAAAATCTTCCGCTGGCTACGACCTCACACGATTGATGGTGGGCAGCGAAGGTACGCTAGGCGTGATCACAGAAATCACATTGCGCTTATATCCTCTGCCTGAGGCGGTATTGGCAGCCGTGTGCTCATTCCCAAGTATCGAAGCCGCCGTGCGCACCACGATCACCATGATCCAAATGGGTGTGCCGATTGCGCGGGTCGAGTTGATTGACGCCAATGCTGTACGCATGGTCAACGCACACTCCAAGCTACAACTCGCCGAATCGCCCATGTTGTTAATGGAGTTTCACGGCTCACCCAACGGTGTGAAAGAGCAAGCCGAAACCGTACAAGAGATTGCCAACGACAACGGTGGGCAATCCTTCGAGTGGGCCACCACACCCGAAGAACGCACACGCCTGTGGACTGCGCGCCACAACGCATATTTCGCAGGTATTCAAAGCAAGCCCGGTTGTCGCGCAATTAGCACGGACACCTGTGTGCCGATCAGCCGCTTGGCAGATTGTTTGCTCGACTCCGTCGCAGAAGCAGATGCCTCTGGCATTCCTTACTTTTTAGTGGGCCACGTGGGTGACGGCAATTTCCACTTTGGTTATTTGATCGACCCCAACAACGCCGCCGAGCGCGAAACCGCTGAAACCTTGAACCACAAGCTAGTTCAGCGCGCACTAAGCTTAGAGGGCACCTGCACCGGTGAACACGGTATTGGTCTGCACAAGATTGACTTCTTGGTGAACGAGGCAGGTGAAGGGGCGGTAGACATGATGCGCACCATCAAACGCGCGCTCGATCCGCACAACATCATGAACCCTGGGAAGATTTTTTCTTATTGAGTAAGTGTTGAACTTGCGCGCAAAGTTTTTCTTGTTCAAAGGGCTTTAGCACGGTATCGTCTACACCGGCTTTTGCAAAGCGTTCCAAATCGCTCGGGTTGACATTGGCTGTCAAGCCCATCACAGGCACCAAGGCGGCATCTCCCTGCAGTTCTTGACGTAGCCGTTGGGTTGCTTCGATGCCGTCCATTTCGGGCATCACCATATCCATTAAAACCAAATCAAAGTTTTTGGCATTCAGTGCGGCCAGTGCTTTGACACCGTTGTCCGCCTCTTCCACTACACAGTTCTTCCAACGCCTTTGCAAAATTTGCCGCGCCAGCAGTCGATTAATCGGGTGGTCATCCACTAGCAAAAAGCGATAGGGGATCTCTGCCTGCGGGTCCATTTCGGCTGGTGAGACATTTGGCTTTGTTTGCGGTGTTTGGGCTTGCAGTGGTAGATAGAACCAAAAATGTGCGCCCTGCCCCACCGCGCTCTCAAAGCCAATTTTTCCGCCCATCAATTCAACCAATTGTTTGGAAATAGACAAGCCCAAGCCATTTCCACCAAAGCGTGCTTGAATTTCTTTGCCCTGACTAAAACGCTCAAAGATATGGGGTTGTTGCTCGGGTGCAATACCTATGCCTGTGTCCTTGATAGAAAAAAGCACGCCATCACCTTGCGAAGAAACGCGTACATGCACATAGCCTTGGTGGGTGAACTTGATGGCATTGCCCAGCAAATTCACCAACACTTGCATCAAGCGATGGCGGTCGGTTCTCACCCACTGCGGGACCTCTGGCTCGACCACGCAAGAGAAGTCGATCAGCGTGCTTTTGAGCCGTTGTTGGAACAAGCCAGCGGCGGTATCGACGGTGTCTTGCAACAAAAATATTTCGGGGTGGATATTGATCTTGCCCGCTTGTAATTGGGAAAAATCTAAAACATCGTTAATGACAGTAAGCAAGTGGTCGGCGGATTGCTTAGTGTGTTGCAGTATTTTGAGTGCCTGCGGTTTATCTTGGGCGTGCTGCATCAACAAGTGATTGAAACCCAAAATAGCATTCATGGGCGTGCGCAATTCATGGCTGACATTCGCAATAAATAATTCGCGCGCGGCGGATAAACGCTCTAAGGCCTCTTGGTTTTCTTTTAACTGACGGTTGTAGACACCGCGTGTTTTAAACGTTTTGCGGACTATATTGTTATAGAGATATGGAATTAGCAAAATAGCCAAGAGTGTGGCTGTGTAAGTCACAAATGAGCCCTGAAGTTGCTCACTACTGATGCGTGTCTCTTCTATCACCAGTCCGCTGGCACTACACCATGCAACCAAGCCGTACTGACAAATGCCAACACCCAACCAAATCAAACCATGTCTTTTTCCTAAGACATAAAAAGCCACCAACGGTGCTAGGGCAATCCAATTCAATTTGGGCGAATGAACACCCCCCGTAATCAAACTCAGATAGGCAACGATGAAGGTGTAGCCCACCAAAACGATAGTGATTGTTTTTTCCTCCGAGGCGCCCCATTGAAACAGCAAGTACTCCACAACAATCAAGGCAATAATGCTCAACCTTGGTAAGAGTAGCTTTTCATCTGGTGTGAAAATAATCACAACCGAAAGAATCAAGACAGTCAGCCAAGCCAAAACAAATAGATACGGCCTGCGCCCACCCTGAAACGCTTTGGGTAAATACGGCGCCATTTGGGTCGGCCAATCTATGGCTTTACGCGTCTTCATGGCGTAGCGCCCTCTTGTTGCTGGGTCAACACTTCAGCGATTTTGCTAGCTATCAGATCCGACTCCAGTGGCTTGTGAATCACGTCATTCATACCCGCCGCTAAATAACGCTCACGGTCCAACGGATGTGTATTGGCGGTGATGGCCATGACTGGAATGTTCGAATAGGGAACACCCTCAAGATGGCGAATGGCTTGGGTCACTGTAGGGCCGTCCATATCGGGCATCACCACATCCATCAACACCATGTCATATGGGCTTTGTGCTAAGGCGTCCAAGGCGGCTTGGCCACTACCCACCTCGGTCACTTGGCAATGAGGGAAGCATTTGGTGAGCATGAGTTTGGCCACCATGAGGTTGACGGCGTTATCGTCCACCAACAAAAATCGCAAAGCCTCTTTGCTCCAATGGGTGTGTCTGTTCGGAGAAGGCTTGGTGTTTGCAATACGCTCCGTAGGTAGGGGCAAGCTGAACCAAAAAGTAGCGCCACTTTGGCCATTGCTTTTTACACCAATCTGGCCATCCATGCACTTGACCAAACGGTCGGCTATGGCTAACCCAAGGCCAGAGCCACCATACTGTCGGCTTGTTTCTAAATTGGCCTGCTCAAAGCGTTGGAAGATCTGACTTTGCTTTTCTGGGTCTATGCCTATCCCGCTGTCTTGAACCTCAAAATACACACTGCCATCTAGCAATAAAACACGGATCGCAATTTGTCCTTGGCTAGTGAATTTCAGTGCGTTGTCTGTCAGGTTGTTAAGTATTTGTTGGATGCGCGGTTTATCGCCTGTGACCCAAATGCCTTCTACAGCGTTCACGTCCATCACTAGGTGGAGGCTTTTTTGTTTTGCGCGCGGCGAGTATTGGGATACAACCTCATCAACCAAATGGCTGAGCAGGAATTTCTCGCGCAACAACTGCACTCTGTTGGCCTGCAACTGTGAGAAGTCCAATATATTGTTCACGAGTTGGAGCAATTGCTCTGTCGAGCTTTTTATCAAGTCCACCGTTTGAACATCTGCGGGATTAGCGGCAAGCTCTTGTCGCAAGATACCGTTAAATCCCAGAATGGCATTCATTGGCGTGCGCAATTCGTGACCAATAGATGCAATGAATTCGTCTTTGTGTGATTGGGCGCGGATTATTTTTTGCTGTGTTTCTTCTAGATTTTTGTTGTGGGTATCTATTTCTTCTAGTAAATGGGCATACATCCAGTCCGTCGCGAGTGCGCCTAACAACACCATCACCATCACACTGACTTTATAAGTGAAGGCCCAGGCAATCGACTCTGGCGCAAAAGACACCTCATCAGCGATCCAGCCTTTTTGTCCAGCGATATAAAAAAATACGTAGAGCGAAAATAAAAACGCAATCGATATTTGCGTGGTTATTCGGTTAAAAAAGAGGATGGTAACCACACCAATAATCGACATCCACACCATTGCGGGCGAATTAATCCCACCGGTGTGCACCGTGATGTAGATAACCTCCAACAAAGACCACAACGCGCCAAATTTGATCCATGAATAATGAATGACGCCTACGCGCACGGAAACATAGCTGAGTAAAAAAACCGCCGCACTGATTAGATGGATGCGGTGGTCGTATTGCGGGTGTGCAATGGCAAATAAAACCAAAGACACAACCACGCCACATAGATATGTCCAGCCCGATACACGCAACAACCTTTCCGTTGGACGCCCTTGGAACAAGTCCTTGGGCAATAAAAGAAAGGCTAGTCTGGCGAACATATGCTGTCGATAACGCTAAGTAGGGCTTGGCCCACGCAATTTGTCTATCAAACCATTCAAAGCATCAAGTGAACCAAACTGTATGGCCACTTCGCCCATGTCTTCCATCTTGCCATTGCGCTTGATGCGTTTTTTCACCCGCACCTCAACTTGTGCCGTCAGCAAGTCTGACAACTCTTCTTCGACGCGTTTCATGTCGCGTGATTTTTCTTTTTTCGGCTTTTGCGGAACGAGGTTGAATTCGGCACTGAGTTTTTTAACCAAGCTTTCTGCTTCGCGTACCGAGAGTTTTTTTGCGTTGATCTGATTTGCCGCAGAGATTTGCGTGGCGCGGTCTAGTGCGAGCAATGCCCGCGCATGGCCCATGTCGATATCACCAGCCATCAGCATGGTTTGCACAGGGTCTGCCAAGTTAAGCAAGCGCAGCAAGTTGCTTGCCGCACTGCGTGAACGCCCAACCGCTTGCGCCGCCAGTTCATGGGTCAATCCAAATTCTTTGATAAGGCGGTTCAAGCCTTGTGCTTCTTCGAGCGGGTTGAGGTCTTCGCGTTGGATGTTTTCTATCAACGCCATCGCCGCAGCCGCTTCATTGGGCACGTTGCGCACAAGCACAGGCACCGCGCTTAAACCGGCAAGTTTCGCAGCTCGGCTTCTGCGTTCACCTGCAATGATTTCGTATTTGCCTGCGTTAGCGCCGCTGTCTAATTTGCGTACCAAAATCGGCTGCATGATGCCTTGCGCTTTGATGCTCTCCGCGAGCTCATACAAAGCACCTTCGTCCATGCGTGTGCGGGGCTGGTACATGCCGGGCACCAGTTCAGCCAGTGGCAACGTGCTGGGTTCGCCTTGTTGTGCATTAGCAGCCGCGACGGCTGCGTCATCGACTTTGGGGCCCAGCAATGCTTCAAGTCCTCGGCCTAAGCCTTTGGGTTTTTTGGTAACCATTTTCTTTTCTCTCGTTGCTCTTACAAAGTTTGAACCCGCGACACCATTTCTCTCGCGAAGTCGATATAGGCTTGTGAGCCTTTGGCAGACGGGTCAAACACCACGCCCGGCAGTCCGTAACTGGGTGCTTCAGCTAAACGCACATTACGCGGAATCACCGCATTGAACACTTTGTCTGCAAAGTGGTCTTTGAGTTGGTCGCTCACCTGCACTTGCAAGGTGATGCGGGGATCGAACATCACGCGCAGCAAGCCAATAATTTTGAGTTCTTTGTTGAGGTTGGCATGCACCTGCTTGATGGTGTTGACCAAGTCGGTCAATCCTTCAAGCGCAAAATATTCGCACTGCATGGGAACCACCACGCCGTGCGCAGCACACAAGCCGTTTAAGGTGAGCATGGATAGCGACGGTGGGCAATCGATCAGCACAAAGTCGTAGTCCTTTTGTACTAATAACAAGGCGTCGCGCAAGCGGTTTTCGCGCCTGTCGAGTTCGACCAGCTCTACTTCTGCACCCGCCAAATCACGGTTGGCTCCAAGCACATCGAAAGTGGCCATATCACGTCGTGCCGCTTCATCACCCCACTGCGTCTTGACGCGCGACTGCGAAATGGTGGCCTCCTCCAAAAGCACGTCATAGACCGAGTGTTTGAGTTGGCGTTTGTCAATGCCAGAGCCCATGGTGGCATTGCCTTGGGGGTCGAGGTCGACCAACAACACGCGCTGCCCGACAAACGCCAAGCCCGCAGCCAAATTGACGGTGGTGGTGGTCTTTCCCACACCTCCCTTTTGGTTTGCAACACAGAAAATTTTAGCCATAGCGCGTTCTCGATTTATGAAAAGTTCAATTAGTGACAAGCTGCGTTATTTAAACAACGCCATCTTCAGGCCAAAGGCAATCAGCAACAAACCTGTGATTTTGTTCAATATAAAGCCAACGATGCGGTTGGCATTGGCACGCTGGGCGAGCAGATGCGCGCCCACCACAATCACCAAACCATAACCCAGCGTCAGCGCTGCAATAGTCGCAGCCATCACAGCAAAAGTGATGAGGCCTTGGTGCTCGACGGGGTTCACAAACAAGGGAAAGAAAGCCATATAAAAAACAATTGCCTTGGGGTTTAACACGGTGATGAAAAATGCTTGTTTAAAGAAATGGTCTGGCTTGAGCTCCAGTGCAGGGGCATCGTCTAAACGTGTACGCAACAGTTTTGCTCCCAGCCACACTAGATAAATAGCTCCCGCCCATTGGATGGTTTGAAACGCTGCAGGATATGTAGCCAGCAAAGCAGAAAGCCCTGACACCGCCAACCACAACAAGGTTTGGTCTCCCGCAATCACACCCAAGGTTGCAGCCATGCCAGATCGAACGCCTCCGTGGCCAGTCGCCCCAAGCAGAGCCAAGTTTCCTGGACCAGGTATAGCCAAAAAAACAATCACCGCCACGACAAACGCGCCGTAGTCCGCAATACCAAACATGGAGTCCCCGAAACGAAAAGAGGGGGAAGTTTAACCCCGCATCCAGACGATGCATCTTTGAGCGTCTAGCCCAGGCACTTGTAGCTGTTCCACGTGAAACACTTTTGCTAGGTCGGGCAGGGCCGCCATCTCCTCCTCTGGGAGCTTGCCCTTCATCGCCATCCAGACGCCTCCACTTGCAACCGCCTGACAAGAGCCGTTCACAAAGTCTGCCAGCGAGGCAAAAGCGCGGGAAGAAATGATGTCAAAGCGGTCCCTGACGGTTTCGATGCGCGCATGGCGCCCCATCAAATTAGAAAGCTTGAGTGCGGAAGCCGCTTGCTGGATAAAGGCTACTTTTTTGGCGACTGCGTCAAGGCAGGTCACTTGGACTTCGGGGCAAGTAATGGCGATCACTACGCCGGGAAGGCCTGCGCCGCTTCCAACGTCTAACAAAGTAACTGGCCTAGGCGCCACTGGGTCTTGATAGTCACCCTGCGAATTGCCCAAGTGCTCTGCTTGCAGCGCCTCTAATTGGCGCCGCAAGGGCATAACCACGGACAAGCTGTCTAGCAAGTGGTGGGTCAGCATTTCTTGTGGGTCCCGTACCGCCGTCAAGTTATAGACGCGGGTCCATTTGCCCATTAAGTCCAAGTAACTCAGGAGCTGGTTTTGCTGATGCTCGTCTAGCGACAGCTCTAATGCGTCCAAGCCTTGGCGCAAAGGCAAGGACAACTTGTGCATATTAAGTAGCCAATGCGTCGCTGGCAATTTCTGCGGCGGCGACTTCGTTGCCGAACCCTTTGTAGCGGGCGCGGCGCAGATGCACCAGCAACAAGGAAACCGCGGCTGGCGTGATGCCCGTCATACGCGAAGCCTGTCCCAGGGTTTCTGGGCGCTGGCGATTCAGGCGCTGACGCACCTCAATAGAGAGGGCAGAAACTTGGTTGTAATCCAAGTCTTGTGGGAGCTTGAGGTTTTCGTAATGGGCGGCGCGCAAGACTTCTTCTTGCTGGCGGCCGATGTAACCCGCGTACTTAGCTGAAATCTCAATTTGCTCGACGATGGCTTGGGCTGTTTCACGTGAAACAGGCAGTCCGCCCTCCTGGCTCGTCCCCCAAATTAGGTCGGGGGTTTGGTATTTGCCACCATCCAGCGTCATCAAGTTGGCATAAGTTACCTCTGGGCGGCGCAACAAGTCAGCCAAGTTGTGCTCGTGCTCCAGGGGTTTGCCTAAAAGGCGAACGGCCTCGCTAGCCGCTAGATTCTTGGGATTAACCCAAATAGACTTCAGGCGCTCTGTTTCACGTGAAACAGCGTCACGCTTATAGCTAAAGGCATTCCAGCGGGCGTCGTCTACCAACCCCATTTGGCGGCCCAACTCCGTCAAGCGCATGTCGGCGTTATCTTCCCGGAGCTGCAGCCGGAACTCGGCGCGGCTGGTGAACATACGGTATGGCTCGGTCACGCCCTTGGTGGTGAGGTCATCCACCAACACGCCCAAATAAGCGATGTCTCGGCCAGGCGTCCAGGCGCCGCCCATATCGTTTGCCCGTCCATTTCTTTGGCGGCACTGAAGCGTTGCATTAATTCCGGCGAACAAGCCTTGGGCTGCCGCCTCTTCATAGCCTGTGGTTCCGTTGATTTGCCCAGCAAAAAACAAGCCGCCGATCGAACGCGTCTCGAAACTGCGCTTGAGTTCCCGCGGATCAAAATAGTCGTACTCGATGGCGTAGCCTGGGCGAACAATATGGGCGTTTTCCAGACCCTTCATCGATCGCACTAAGTCGTATTGGATGTCAAACGGCAAGCTGGTAGAAATGCCATTGGGGTAGTACTCGTGGGTGGTCAGACCCTCGGGTTCTAGAAATATCTGGTGGCTGGTCTTGTCAGCAAAACGGTTGATTTTGTCTTCCACACTCGGGCAATAACGCGGGCCAACGCCTTCAATCTTGCCGGTGAACATGGGGCTGCGGTCAAAGCCCGAGCGGATGATGTCGTGGGTGCGCTCATTGGTATGGGTAATCCAGCAAGGCACTTGCTGGGGGTGCATGTCTGCGCTTCCCATATAACTAAAGACCGGCATGTCGGCAGACATTCCGCCAGGCATGCCGTCTCCGGGTTGTTCTATGCATTGGCTGAAGTCAATCGTACGGCCATCGATTCTGGGGGGCGTTCCGGTTTTGAGGCGCCCCTGTGGCAACTTCAATTCTTTAAGGCGTGCAGACAAACCAACCGCAGGCGGGTCACCCGCACGACCCGCAGCGAAGTGGCTCAATCCCACATGGATCTTGCCATCTAAAAAAGTGCCAGCCGTCAGGACCACCGTTGTCGAACGAAACTGAATACCCGCCTGTGTGACAGCACCCACCACCCTATCGCCTTCGACCATCAAGTCTTCAACCGACTGCTGAAACAGCCATAAGTTGGGCTGGTTTTCCAACATATGCCGAATAGCTGCTTTGTACAAAACACGGTCGGCTTGGGCGCGGGTAGCGCGCACGGCCGGCCCTTTGGAGCTGTTCAAAATACGAAACTGGATGCCGCCCTGGTCTGTGGCCAAGGCCATAGCGCCGCCCATGGCGTCGACTTCTTTCACCAAATGGCCTTTGCCGATACCGCCTATCGAGGGGTTGCAGCTCATTTGGCCCAGGGTTTCAATATTGTGGGTGAGTAATAAAGTACTGCTTCCCATGCGTGCCGCAGCCAACGCCGCTTCGGTGCCGGCATGGCCGCCACCGACCACAATGACATCAAACGTTTTGGGGTACAACATAAATCCACCTTTTGGCGCAAGGGCCTTAAATATGCTGGCCTGCCGAGCAACCCGCGATTTTACAAGCGGGACGCTTTCTTGGCTAGGGTTTAGAGAAGGTCACACTCACGCGCAAGCCCTGCGGTGACTCGCTATCCAATTGCAGTTTGGCGCCCATCAAATTCACATAGGCTTTGACAATCGCCAACCCAAGCCCCGAACCTTCTTTCAAAGCCTCTCCAGCGGCACCCTGTACCCAGCGCTTGGAGAGCTTTTGTAGCTGTGCTTTTGAAACACCGGGCCCGTTGTCATAAACCGACAACACAACTGATTGCGGGTTGTCTTTCAGCGAAACGGTAATTCGGCTGGGCGCATCTAGGGCGCGGCCATAGCGCAACGCGTTGTCCAACAAGTTATTCAAGATGCCTTCTATCAATGCGGCATTGCCCAATACGGTGCTGGCAAGCTCCGCATTATTGGCACCGAGATCTACACCCTCCGCGTCTGCGCGTGGCAAGAATCGCAAGACCGCCTCACGCACCAATTGATCTAATGCAATGGGTTTCTGTTCCAAGGTTTGCTGCGCTTCGTCAGCCAAGGCCAGGGCCAGCAACTGGTCGACCAAATGACTCGCGCGTTCTTGGCTTTGGGCAATGCCTTCCAGTTGCTCTCTCCATACGCGCGGCTCGCTTTGACGCAAACCATAGTCAGCCAACGCGCGGATACCAGCCAACGGTGTGCGCAACTCATGCGCCACATTGCCGGAGAACTCTCGTTGTGCCCGCACGCTATCGGCAATACGGCCTAGCAATGCGTTGATAGCCTGCCCCAGTCTTTGAATATCGCGCGTGCTAGCAGACACGGGCACTGGGGTGAGGTCACGCGCATCACGTTGCCCCAAGCCTTTCTCTAGGGCGGCCAGTGGTTCTAAATCTTTTTCAATCGCACGTTGTAACCAAGTGGCCAAGAAGATCAGCAAGAAAATTTGTGGTGCTATCGAGAAAACCAATAACCGTTGGATTAACCGGTCTCGACTTGTGGTGGTTTGTGCCATCACCACATAAAACTCGGCAGGCTGTTGCCGATGAATCGTGACCCGCCGCAAGTTGCGATTTTGGTAATCCAGCGACTGGAACGTGGGGCCTTTGCTCTCACCCAAAGGGTCCGCATGCAGGCCCGCATGACCCGCCAACAAAGAACCATCTGGGCGCAACACCGCAAAAAACAAAGCCTCACTTTGGTCAAACAACACCGTGCGCATCTCTTGCGTGGAAAGGCTTAACTCCAACTCTTCCGTATCGAAATTGCTACGAACATGACTTGCCACTAAATATGCATCGTCTAAAAGCGATCGATCGAAAGCTTGCTGGGTGAAATAAGACGCCACAGCTACGACCAAGGCTGAACCAAGCAACCACGTCAGCGCCAATGGCAACAAAACATGGCGCAACAGGCGGTTACGCAAAGATGGTTTTTGGGATACGTGCGCAGGGATCATGCGGTATCTTTCACTTCTTCTAATAAATATCCAATGCCACGCAGCGTGCGAATGGTTGCACCGCTATCACTCAGCTTTTTACGCAAGCGCGAAATAAACGCTTCTAGCGCGTTGTCAGCCAGCGCTTCTTCAAAGCTAGAGAGCTTGTCGGAGAGCTCGCGCTTGCTGACCGTTCGACCTGGGGGCGACATCAACTCCCATAGAACTTCGAATTCGCGCGCGGGCAAGGCCAAGTCTTGGTCTTCTACCAATATTCTGCGGTTCTTGCGCTGCAAGATGAGGCGACCAACTTGCACCACATCGTCTGCCCCCATCGCGCGACGCGACAAAGCGCGCAGCCTGGCCTCAATCTCTGCCAAATCAAACGGTTTGCCCAAATAGTCGTCGGCACCGGCATCTAACCCCGCTATGCGCTCATCGGTACGGTTGCGGGCTGTCAAGACCAACACGGGGGTGCGGTCACCGCGGCTACGCGCGGCGCGCAACAAGCTCAAGCCACTGCCCTGCGCCGCGCTGGCTTGTCCATTGAGCGGCAAATTCAAATCGAGCAAGACCACATCGTAAGGTTGTACTTGCCAAAAATGGGCGGCCTCTTCCAGGTGGCCGGCGGCATCGACACGATGGCCTGCGTCGGTCAAGCTTCGCAGCATGACCGCTTGCAGCACCGCATCGTCTTCAATCAGCAAAATTCGCATGGGTTAGGTGTTTAAAGCACCAAGTCAGGGATTGGTCAGCCATAGGGCGCGATAAACGCAGTATGAGCATACGACAGTTCCCCCCTTTGCGCCGGCCATGCCTTGCGTGCTTCCTGTTAGTCGCGTTATTTGGCTTACCAGTTAACGCACAAACATTGGGGTTAGCCCAAGTGCTCGAAGCCGCACGTCAAAACTTAGATGTGTCCATCGCGCAACAAAACCTTGCGGCCGCGCAGGCCGATGTGGTTTCCGCAGACCGCGCACCGTTTCCTATCTTCACTGCCAAAACATCGCAAATGTATTTGGACAAAGGCGTCAACGGAAACCAAGGCATTGGTGGCGGGGCCTTTGGACAAAAGAACATCGACAAATCGGGTGGCATCGACTGGACCTGGGAACGCGGCAACAAGCGCGGACTTCGCACCCAAAGCGCTAAACAACAAGCATTAGCAGCTGGCGCCGATTTGCAAGATATTTTGGTGATGCAGCAAATCGCCGCCGGCGCCGCCTACTTTGATTTGCTCGCAGCGCGCGAACGTAACCAAGAAATGCAAGCGCTGTCACAAAGCGCTTTGCAATTGTCAAAAAGCGCGCGGCTTCGGTTGAAAGCAGGCGACTTGTCCGCACAAGACACGGCACGCCTAGAAATCGAAGCGCAACGCGCCCAAGCCGATGCGCGCAGCGCGCAACTTGACCAGCAGCGCGCCGTTTTGTTACTGCAACAAATTACCAAGTTATCCATCAACTTGAATACGTGGAAGGTGACGACAGATTGGCCGAGCATCCAAGTACAAGCACCCACGCAAGGTGTGTTGCAGGCCTGGGTTGACCAACGTGCAGATGTCGTGGCAGCACGTGAGCGCGTGACCGCTGCCAGCGCAGCATATGAACTTGCGCAAGCGCAGAAAAGGGCTGACGTCACGCTCGGCAGTAGCCTAGACCACGACCCGCGTGTTTCCAACCGCATGCTGGAGTTGCGTTTGTCGTTGCCACTCATCTGGGGTTATGGCTACGAGGGCGAGATTGGCCGCGCACAAGCGCAACTCGCACAAGCGCAAACACTGTTTGAAAAAACCAAGCTGGAAGCGACTTCGGATTTGCAGCGCTTGCTAGAAGAATTCTCCGCAGCGCTCGAACGCGAAACGCTTTACGAACAAGACATCTTGCCGCGCGCGCGCAAAGTTGCGGAGCAAGCCGAGCGCGCCTTTACTTTAGGCGCGTCTTCTTTAACTGATTTGTTAGACGCGCGCCGCACGCTACGCGCGATCTTGATCGAAGCCGCCTTCACCCGCGCTGACTATGCCAAAGCCCACGAGGCATGGCGTTTACGCACCACCACTGTTTTAAGCGATGCCCGCTAAATACCTATGCCTTTGAATACCCACGCCATCCAAGAGTCACTTATCGCCATCTGGCACGCACCTGTTAAACGCTACAGCGCTATCGCTGGGGCTGCTGCACTGGTGGCGCTCTATCTCAACTTGACGGGGCAAGAGCCTGTAAGTCACCCCATTGCGCCTCCGCCCATCATCCAAGGCGAGCAGTTGCGTTTTCCTGCAGGCCACCCGCAACTTGCTTTGTTGACAACAGCACCCGCCGTAGCCGCCAACAGTGTGGCCATCGAATTGCCGGCCCGCTTGGTCTGGAATGAGGAAAAGACCGAGCGCATCTACCCCGCTTTTGCTGGGCGTGTCGTCAGGCTCAACGCCGATGTGGGGCAGTCTGTGCATGCAGGGCAAATGCTGGCAACTCTGGCCTCTCCTGAATTTGGCGCAGCGCAAGCAGACACCGCCAAGGCGCAGGCCGATGCAAGGTTTTTTGAGCGTGCCTTACAAAGACAAACCGAGTTATTCGAAGCAGGCATCGTTTCTCGCAAAGAATTTGAGCAAGCCCAAGCTGACGCGCAACGCGCCAATGCAGAGGTCTCACGCGCCCAAGCCCGTACACAGTTGTATGGCGGTGGTAGCGCAGTCAACCAACAATTAGGCCTATCCGCCACCGTATCTGGTGTTGTCGTTGAGAGAAATCTAAGTGCCGGACAAGAAGTGCGTCCCGACCAAGGCGGTCCTGGTTCTTTGCCCTTATTTGTGGTGACGGATCCACGCTCGCTCTGGGTGCAAATCGATGCGCGTGAAGCAGATGTCGCCTCCTTGCAACCAGGAACCCCCATCAACCTTACCTTGCCTAATTTTCCTGGTCAAAGCTTTGCTGCCAAGATCACCGCAACGGGCGACTTTATCGACAGCAACTCTCGCACCATCAAAGTCCGTGCGCTGATAGATAACAGCCAACGTTTGCTTAAAGCGGAGATGCTTGGCAATGCAAAATTTGAACGATCCCTGGAAAAAGGTGTCTTGGTTCCCTCTCGTTCAGTTCAGTTGCGCGGCGCGCAATATTGGACATATGTGCAAAAAGAACCCGGGGTCTTTGAGGGGCGAAAAATAAGTATCGGCTACGAAGGACCAGACAAAGTTCTTGTGACCAATGGACTTCAGGATGGCGAATTGGTCGTTAGCGAGAACGGTCTTTTATTGGCACGCGAGTTTCGCAATTCTCAAGACTCTGCCAAGCCCCAAGCCGCAAATATTGCAGCGCCTGCAAGCGCAAATACTGCATCCAAATGAAGCGCATTATTCAAATCGCTCTGGCGCAACCGCTGATGGTGTTGATGGCGACCTTGCTTTTTATTTTGGCCGGGTCAGTTGCTTTTAAGAATCTTTCTGTAGAAGCCTTTCCCGATGTAACTGATACGCAAGTAACCGTGATTGCTTTGTTTCCCGGAAGGGCTGCAGAGGAAGTGGAAAAGCAAGTTTCTTTACCCATCGAGTTGGCGCTATCCGGCTTACCCAACGCTATTCGGGTTTTTTCGCATACGCAATTTGGCCTGTCATTTACTGTAGTGACTTATGACGACAAAGCTGAAGTTAACGTTGTACGACAACAGGTGAACGAGCGCTTACGTGGAATTTCTCTTCCTCCTGGTGTTGAGGCAGATGTCATGCCCAATGCAACGCCTGTTGGTGAGGTGATGCGTTATCGCCTGAAGGGTGATGGCAAAACTACGACGGAACTACGCACCCTGCAAGACTGGGTCGTTGAGCGCACATTTAGGCAAGTGCCAGGTGTGGCAGATGTAGTTGGTATGGGTGGCTTTATCAAGCAATATGAAGTTCAGCCTGATTTACAAAAGCTCCGGGCTTACAAACTAACCTTGCAAGACTTACAAACCGCATTGGGCCGAAGCAATGCGAATGCAGGGGGCGGTTATGTTGCGCAAGGGGCGCAGCAGTTTGCAATTCGAGGCATAGGTTTATTGGGTTCCGTAGACGACATTGGCACCGTTGTCATCACTACGCGGGGAAGCACGCCAATTTTGGTGCGCGATGTCGCCAAAGTGTCCATAGGCGCAGTTGCCAGACTTGGTACGGTTGGCCAAGACTTAGACGACGACGTCGTGACGGGCATCATCATCATGCGCAAAGGAGAAAACCCAAGCGTTGTTCTCAAAGGCGTCAAAGAGCGTCTTGATGATTTGAATGCGCGCGTTTTGCCTCCCGGGGTACAAATCGTTCCTTTTTACGACCGCACTTGGCTCATGGCCAAAACACTCACCACCGTTTTTAAAAATCTGGTGGAAGGCGCACTTCTTGTTTCTTTGGTGTTGTACATCTTTTTATCGAATCTTCGCGCTTCTTTAGCGGTTGTCGTTGTCATTCCCCTTTCTCTACTCGCCACATTTTTGGGGCTGAAGTTCATGGGCGTACCCGCTAACCTGTTGAGCTTAGGCGCAATGGACTTTGGCATCATCGTTGATGGTGCGGTGATCGTCATTGAAAACATCATGCATCGCCTTGCAGAGCGCGGCGAGGGCATGAACGAAAAGGAACGACGCACCTTGATCACTGAAGCGACCAACGAAGTAGGTCGCCCGACTTTGTTTTCTATGCTGATCATCATCGCGGCGCACATTCCCATATTTGCCCTCGAGCGTCACGAAGGACGCATCTTTCAACCTATGGCGCTGTCAGTGACTACCGCACTCGTCGGTTCTTTGATTTTTTCGCTGACTTTGGTTCCCCTCTTGGGTTATTGGATGCTTCGTAAAGGCATTCCGCACGGTGACAACGCAGTAGTCAGTTGGCTCAAAACGGTTTACGAGCCCGTCCTTAACTGGGCCATTGAAAAACCTAAAAAAGTTGTAGTGATGGCCCTGTCTGGCTTTTTGATATCCATCCTTGCAGCAACACAACTAGGTTCTGAGTTTTTACCTGAACTCAACGAAGGCACTTTGTGGATCAATGTGCGATTGCCTGCGAGCATTTCAAACGAAGAGGCGGCAGCCTCCTTGCGGCAAGTGCGAACAGCTCTCTTAGCAATACCAGAGGTGCGCACCACCGTTTCAAAAGCGGGACAACCTGAAGATGGAACGGATCCAAAAACAATCAGTATGGCGGAAGTATTTGTAGATATAAAGCCGCAAGAACAATGGCGCAAGAACATCACCAAAGAACAACTCATTGATGAGATGGATCGGGCGGTTTCCGCCGTGCCAGGCATTCGTCCAACGTTTTCACAGCCTATTCGAGATAACGTGTTGGAATCGATTTCCCAAATTGACGGTCAAATTGTGATCAAGGTCTCCGGCGATGATTTAGCTGTTTTAAAGAAAACAACTGAGGCAATAGAGGACGAAATTAGAAACGTCCGCGGTGTGTATCGCGCAGAAATTGACAGACATGGTGAGTTGCCTCAGCTTTTAATCGATATTGACCGCGAACGAATCGCTAGACTGGGCCTTAATGTCGGTGATGTGCAGGACGTCATCGAGACGGCATTGGCTGGCCAAGCTGCCACCTATTTGTGGGAAGGAGAGCGCCGTTTTGCAGTGACCGTTCGTCTGGCGCCACAAAACCGGGCAATGGGTCATCTAGAAGATATCCTTGTTCCCACACCCAATGGCGGAAGCGTGACGCTAGGAAACCTCGCAACGATTCGGCGTGACAGCGGTGCAATGAATATTGCCCGGGAAGCTGGACGTCGCACGATGGCCATTGGAATCTTTATAAAGAACCGCGACATGGGCTCCGTCGTAGCAGATATGAAAACTGCGGTTGCAAAAAAGGTATTGCTTCCTCGCAATTACGCAATCAGCTGGTCTGGCGAATTTGAAAACCAAGAACGCGCGATGAAGCGTTTGTCGCTGGTTGTACCCATTTCGTTGCTATTAATATTTGTGTTGCTATTCAATGCTTTTGGATCTATCAAAACAGCCGGTTTAATTTTGATCAACGTACCCATGGCCTTAGTGGGTGGGTTTGTTGCCTTATGGGTACTAAACATTCCTCTTTCCGTTTCTGCTGCCATTGGTTTCATTGCGCTTTCTGGACAAGCAGTACTCAACGGCGTCGTGATGCTGTCAGTTTTTCAACAACTACGTAACGCCGGGTATTCCGTCATAGATGCCGTCAAAGAAGGCTCGTTACAACGGTTAAGGACCGTGCTCATGACCGCACTACTGGCGGCGCTCGGTCTATTACCCATGGCTTTGAGCCATGAGATTGGCTCCGAAACGCAACGCCCCTTGGCCATCGTCGTGATCGGAGGCTTGTTCACCGCCACGCTGTTGACATTGGTCGTATTGCCAGCGCTGTATGTGTCTTGGTTTTCCAACACACGTTTGGCGCCCGCGGCCAAAGATTAAATATCGATATTGGCGGCGCGCAATGCGTTGCTCTCAATGAAGTCGCGACGAGGTTCTACCTCGTCGCCCATCAACATGGTGAACACGCGGTCGGCTTCTATGGCGTCGTCAATTTGCACGCGCAGTAAGCGCCGCACCGCAGGATCCATGGTGGTTTCCCAGAGTTGCTCTGGGTTCATCTCACCCAAGCCTTTATAGCGTTGGCGTGCGGTCGCGTTTTCCGCTTGTTCAATCAACCAACGCATCGCTATGCGGAAGTCGCTGACTTTCTCTTCTTTGGCACGCTCGCCTTCTCCACGCATCACGCGTGCGCCTTCTTGCAACAGTCCTTTGAATGTTTGGGCTGCTTCTGCCAAAGCCGCGTAATCTGCGCCATGCACGAAGTCTTGTGTGATCACACTGCTCTTCACGTTGCCGTGGTGACGGCGGCTGATACGCAAAATGGGCTTATCGGTGCGCTCATCAAATTCGCCTGACGCCTCAGAGCCGCTACCTAATTCGCGTAACTTGGCTTGCATATCTAAAGCGGATCGCTCTGCGTCGGCTACAGTGTCTAAATTGACGGACACACCATCCGCCATCGCGCGCAAGGCCTCCGCATCCATGAATCCGCGCAAGCGGGCAATGACGGCTTCGGCCAGTTGGTGTTTGCGTGCGAGCTCTTCCAAGGTTTCGCCGCGCAACACTTGCGCTGCAGGACCACCAGTACTGATGCTGGCGTCTTTGAGCGCGACGCGCAATAAGAATGCATCGAGTGCTGGCGCGTCTTTGATGTATTGCTCTTCTTTGCCAACTTTGACTTTATACAAAGGCGGTTGCGCAATATAGATATGGCCACGCTCAACAAGTTCTGGCATTTGGCGGTAGAAGAAAGTCAACAAGAGGGTGCGGATATGCGCACCGTCAACGTCCGCGTCGGTCATGATGATGATGCGGTGGTAACGTAATTTGTCAACGTTAAAGTCATCTGTTGCCGACTTGCCTGACTCAGCACTGGCTTTACCAATACCGGTTCCCAATGCAGTGATAAGCGTCAAAATTTCATTGCTGGTTAATAGCTTTTCGTAACGTGCTTTTTCTACGTTCAAGATTTTTCCACGCAACGGCAAAATAGCTTGGAACTTTCTATCGCGGCCCTGCTTGGCAGATCCACCCGCGGAGTCACCCTCGACGATATAGATTTCGCACAGGGCGGGATCTTTCTCTTGGCAATCAGCGAGCTTACCTGGCAAACCCATGCCATCCAAAACGCCTTTGCGGCGTGTCATTTCACGGGCTTTGCGCGCAGCTTCGCGCGCACGCGCTGCGTCAACAATCTTTCCACAAATGGTCTTGGCGTCATTGGGACGCTCTTGCAAATAGTCGGTCAGGGCTTTGGCGACTATGTCTTCGACTGGTGCGCGTACTTCGCTAGATACCAGTTTGTCTTTGGTTTGGCTACTGAACTTAGGCTCTGGCACTTTGACAGACAAGACGCAGCAAAGCCCTTCTCGCATGTCATCGCCTGTCACTTCAACTTTGGCTTTTTTAGCGAACTCGTGTTCTTCAATATATTTATTGATAACGCGCGTCATTGCGGCGCGCAGGCCTGTCAAGTGTGTTCCACCGTCACGTTGCGGAATGTTATTGGTAAAGCACAAAACGCTTTCGTTGTAGCCGTCATTCCATTGCATGGCAACTTCAACACCAATATGTGTTCCAGGAATACCACCGTAGGTATCCGCTGGTCGTTCACCTTCTGAATAAAAAGCGTTAGGGTGTAAAACTTTTTTACCGGAGTTGATAAAGTCAACAAAACCCTTCACACCGCCAGCGCCAGAGAAGTCGTCTTCTTTACCACTGCGCTCATCAATCAAACGGATACGTACACCATTGTTCAAGAAGCTGAGTTCGCGGAGGCGTTTGCTCAGAATCTCGTAATGGAAATCGCTGTTTTGAACAAAGATTTCTGTGTCCGGTAAGAAATGCACTTCTGTACCGCGCTTTTCCGTTTCGCCTGTGATGCGCATGGGTGAAACTTCAAAACCGTCAACGATTTCAATAATTCGGTTTTGAACAAATCCTTTTGCAAACTCCAAGGTATGGACTTTGCCATCGCGGCGAACCACTAAACGCAATGATTTGGAAAGTGCGTTGACACAGGAAACACCTACGCCGTGCAAACCACCAGAGACTTTGTAGCTGTTTTGGTTGAACTTGCCGCCAGCATGTAATTCTGTAAGGGCGATTTCAGCTGCACTGCGTTTAGGTTCGTGCTTGTCATCCATCTTGACGCCAGTAGGAATACCGCGACCGTTATCCGTCACGCTGATGGAGTTATCGCTATGGATGGTGACCACGATATCGTCGCAATGTCCAGCTAATGCTTCGTCAATCGAGTTATCGACAACTTCGAATACCAAGTGGTGTAGGCCAGTTCCGTCAGACGTATCACCGATGTACATGCCCGGACGTTTGCGAACGGCTTCTAAGCCTTCCAATATTTGGATCGATCCAGCGCCGTAATCTTGGTCGGCCACGGGTGTTGTCGTCTGTTCTGGTTGTTGTTCTTGGGTCATATCAATTCTTTAAATGTGCTGCATCGCATCAGCACCATAAGTAGCAAAAGGAGAAAACTTATATGCGCATGGGCATGACAACATATTTGAATGTAGGGTTGTCGGGAATAGTCATCAAAGCAGAACTGTTCGAGTCTGCTAAGTCGACTTGCACCATATCTTGGTCCATATTGGTTAATGCATCAATGAGATAGGTCACGTTGAAACCAATTTCAATGGCATCGCCGCTGTAATTAATTTCCAATTCATCCACTGCTTCTTCTTGTTCTGCATTGGTAGATGCCACACGCAAAATTCCAGGTTCTAAATTCAAACGTACACCTTTGAATTTTTCGGTCGTCAGAATAGCGGTACGCTGTAAAGTTGCTAACAACGCGGTACGGCCCAGCGTAATAGTATTTTTGTGGTTCTTCGGAATCACACGGTTGTAATCTGGAAACTTACCTTCCACCAACTTGGTAA
>Ga0114975_10000850_pt1 | contig 22322 bp, 15 predicted proteins | sample S_130626_EF_Meta_FD_87031 | JGI IMG/M metagenome (GOLD analysis project Ga0114975, IMG submission 87031) | Freshwater microbial communities from Lake Simoncouche, Canada to study carbon cycling - S_130626_EF_MetaG | ecosystem: Environmental > Aquatic > Freshwater > Lake | place: Lake...
TGGTAAAAATTAAAACTTAAAAAAACCAGCGGTATATTGATACAGCAAGTTTTTTTAAGTTTTAATTTTCCCTCAAAAATACTTTGCTACTGCGATCAATAGATTTTTAGTTTGGTATAGTTTGGATCATAAATACCAAATCTAGAAATAGTTTATTTGGTATATCTCTGATAATGAAGCAAATTGGAAGTGGCCTCAATATATAAATCAAAATTAAAAACAGTCGCTTTGAGATGAATCGATTGTGATCTAAAGATGAGGAAATTGAATTCTCAATGAGAATTTTAAACAGCTGTAGGGTTTAATTTTGAATAGCTAGAAATTCTATTTAGAGATTCTAGCTATTAGGATTGTTATCATCCTTAGGATTGTCATCGCCAGGTGGTGGTTGTTGAGATATTTATGGATCATCAGTAGGGTTTACTGGCGGATTATTATTAGGATTTATATCTGGTTCAGTTGGTTCGTTTTTTCTTTCCTCACTATTTTCAGTTAAATCTTGAGGTTCGTCGGATTTTGGACCATTTGAAGCTAATTCTGAAGCAAGATCTTTATTGTTCTTAGCGAAATCACCATAATCTTTTTTCACATTACTGCTTCTGCTTAACTCGCCATAGGCATCTACAGCTTTGCTAGCTTTTTCTAGTTTTGCCATTTGTTTACCACCAGCACTATCGTTCCAAGCTTTCAAAGCATCAGATGCTTTTTTATCTCTGCTTAATCCACCTGCCATTGCAGCAAGAGATGCTCTTGCTGGGCTGACACCTTCACTTTTTAAGAATTCTGACTTTTGTTTTTCCATCTCATCCATGCCTTGGCCAGATTTTTCTGAATCTTTAATGAAGTTTCTAGCGGTGTCGCGAACTTCAGAAGCTGAATCTACGGCTTCTTCTAAACTATTAGCACCAGTTCTGTTGCCATCTTCATCTCTTTCTGCGCCTTGTAAAGCGTCGAGTTTTTCGTTAGCAAGTTTGGCATCTTGATCATGTTTCTGATAAGAGCCAGCTAGATCATTTTTCAATCCAGAAATTTGACTTTCATACGCTTTTTTCTCAGAAATAGATTTTGTACCTTCTTTCTTTTCTTGTAATTTTTTCACTTCTTGACCTTTACTTATGGTCTTGAATTCTGAATTACCTTCAATTTCGGCCGCTCTTTTTTCATCTTTAGCTTGCTCGGCCAGCATTTCTTTCATTTCATCCTTGCTTTTCCCTTCAGTGCTTTTCGGACTTTTTTGGCGCTCTTTTATTTCACTCAATTCTTTATTCATCTTATCGTAATTTGAGGTAGTACCGCCTTTTAATGCTATACCAGCTATATCACGAGCAGTTTCGTTGCTTTTTACACTTTCTTTGGCGCTAGCAACTTCATTCTTGATATTTTCTCCAACCGCATCAGCAGCAACTTGTTTGCTTTCTTTGACTGATTTTTCTTTTTTCCTGGCTTTCGCAAAAGGATTTAATTTCATTTTCTTTCTGCCGAAAAGTTTTTCAGAGATGCCGCCAGAACCTTCTTTAATTACATTGTCGGTTTCTTCGGTTTGATCTAAGTCATCAAGCATTTCTCCATGAGCATCCAAATCAGCCATCATTTCAGGGCTATTTCCGCCACCTTTAAAATTGCCGCCGCCTTTAGATTCTCTAATTTGCTCTGCTCTTTCTTGAATCATTTGTTTTTCTTCATCAGAACGCGAAAACTCAGTGCCTGGAATAAGCTCACTAATTGCACCTTGGTCTATTAATTCTTGTCTTGCTTGAGATGAAGCATCATCTCCCATTACAGCATTTTTTGCGGCACCAAGAGCATTTCCAGGTGCATTTTTCATTGCTGAAAGCGCATCAGATGCAGATTTTTTCGGATCCATAGCAGCCCTTCCTAAAGCTCCAAGTCCACCTTTCATTGTGCCAAGAGCGCCTCTTTGAAGTTTCACTTGGCCAGTTTGCATTCCTTTTTTGAATTCAGCTCTTTGATCTTTTGTCATATTTTTTTGAGCTGCTTTAGCTTGATCCTTGGTTATTGAAGTATTGGATCCTCTATCATTTAGAGATGACATGAGCTTATCACCTTTCATTTTTTGACCCATGGTATGAGCTGCCAATCCTGCAAGATTGTTTCCTTCATAGGTTGAGCCTTTTTTGTTTTTCAATTCATCTAATTTCTTATCAGATATGCCAAGATCCTTTGCTTTGGCGGCCATAGCGCTATCTCTGGCGCCTTTTAGAGCGGCTTTTTTCTCACCTTCAGTTTTTAAAGAATTGTAAGCGGAGCTTGATTTCAACTTATCTTCAGCAGCATCAGCAGCTTTGCTCAATTGACCGATATTGACTGAATCTTTAGCATGTTCCGCTTTTTTATCAGCACGAGCTTTGTCAGCCAAAGCTCCAGAATCAAATAGAGATTTGTCTAATCTTTGCGCTACAGCACCAATAGTGGCTTTTGAAATTTGACCTTTAATGCTGGAAGCATATTTTCCAAGGCTCGATGCCATGGCAGAAACCCCACTACCAAGTGAACTTGCAGATAATCCACCACCAATAGATGCAGCTAAGTCAGTCATGAATCCGATAAAGGTATTCATCAATGAAGCAATAACCCAAATGAATAGAATTGAGAATAGCGAGGGAATACCATCAGGATTTCCAATATTACCAACTTCAGACTGAGAGTTGAGTCTTGGTGGTAAAGAAGCAATCGTCCAAAAAGACATCAGAGAAATGCGCGTGATAATATTGATTACCCAAACTTCATCCCAGCAGATTTTATAACCCAAAGACATTTTAATAACTTCATACATCATCATGTTGAAGAATGCTAAAGTTGTAAGAAGGAAGATCTGTTGCAGCGAGAAGCCAATTAGTTGCTTCAACCAATTTTCAAACATGTCTTTGGTTTGATTAAAGAGGGTGAAGACAAAGAAGATCGGTCCTAAAGTAAATAAGATAGAAATAAATACTTGAGCTGTGAGATATAATAAAACTGCGTTAGCAACTGAATATACATAGAGCATGAAGCTGAGATAGATTATCCACAGATAAGCCCAACCAAATATACTAGCGAAAAGCAAGGCTGATATTTTCTTTTGAACCGCATCAGAGAAGAACATGCCGAAAACTTTATCAACGCTGCTAAAGAGAATTGACTTATCATAATAATCTTGGCCGTTAATAGCAGTGGCTAGTTCAGGAGAAGTATCGAAAGAAGAGGCCATCATGAAGGCTATATAGTCGGTACTATTCTTGAAGAAATGAACAACAATGTCATTAAACCAAGTCCAGCCATCTGGACTTACGAATAAGTAAATCAGGCCCACTTTTAATATACGGCTTACTAATTCTTGGTGAGTGAATTCACTAACACCCATCAAATGACCAACACCATAGAATGTAAGCATCACAACTAAGCACATAGATAGAATGCTTTGATATCTGTCGTCATCAATAACCGCTTTATACATTCTTTCAGATTGGCCCATTGTGCTGCCATCTTTTTTACCATCCATAACTTCGATAACAGGAGTGATAACACCGCTGATTATGCTAGAAATGCTGCTATTGGAAGGTTTGGTTGCTTTAACTAAAACATAATATTTACCGCTATTATTAGCATATTTATTGGCGCAGTAATATTGTTTTGTGCATTTTGTTTGGCCTGTAGATATGATTGTAGAAGGGGTTTCAGATGCTGTGCATATTGCATTGGTATTGCAAGATGTAGATGGAGTTCCGGTTAAACATAAGCTAGGATCATAAGCTGGATTAGTCATTAATACCCCATCCAAGCTAGATTCAACTGTGCTGGTTATGCTGTCTCTAGGAGACGCAATATTACAATTTGAAGTTTCGGGATCTATAATTTTAAAAGTAAGTCTTAATTTATTTTCATCTGTAGTTGTTGTGTGGCAGTAGAAAGTGCTGGTTGGAGTTGAGTCAGTGCAATCTGGAGGAGTTACGGGAGTTGTTGTTCTAACTAAAGTACCAGAGCTATTAAATTGATAGTTACTAGCAGCATTTGGGGTTGATGTGGTAACAGTGCTATCAAATGCTATGATATTAGGAGTTTTGCCTGTCGAAATAGTACCACCTCTACAAGATCCAGTTTTTTCACTACAAAGCTGAGCTGCTAGCATTTCGCCATTTTTAAATTCTAACATTCCAGTTAGATCTACTCTAAATCCGTTAATTCCAGAATAACTGCTAACACTACTATGCTCAAGTCCACTGTTATTACTGTAAGCATTATTATAAGTTAAAAAGTCAGCACCATCTAAGAAAAAGAATTTTAATCTGGAAGCCGAACCAAATGTAACTGGAAGTTTTAGCTGATAAATTATGTTACTATTATTTGCACTATCCGTAGTGGCGGAGTCTGAAAATCCTTCAAAATTTCCATATGTACCATTAAAATCTCCAAGTTTTGTAGCTCCTTTTGCGTAATTAGAATCTGCTAATTGAGTACTACTAAATCCTGTAGATGACGGAATGTTAGATACCTTTCCAGAATAATTTTCTAAATCATAACATTGATCCAAGGTTTTTGAGACTAAGGCTGGAGTTATAGCATTGGCATACATTTTATTGTAACAAGCTAAGCATTTAGCTGCCGTAACACCAGAACCACAGGCGCTAAGTGCTGCTGAATCTTTTGCAGCACCAGATGAACAAGTCTTAGTGTAGTTATTGCTAGAAGTACCAGCCGAGCAGGTGATTGTGGTTTGGCAAGTTGATGGGCAATAATAAGTAGTATCTGTGCTATCATTACAAGGTGTATAATCTGATCTGCATCCTAGTAAAACTGCGGTGGTTGGATCATAATCTTGAGAACAAAGTGAGTTACTTACAGAATCTGAGCTGACACCACGACATAATAAAGCTGGACGAGGAATGATCTTGATGGCCATTCCAATACCGCATTGTCTAGTCAAGGCGGGGACATTGTCAGTTAAGAAAGTACCATTCCAGCTTGCCGGAGAAAGGCGTAATTTTTGTCCTTTTCTTACAAAAATAGGATTTGACCAATTAGAGCCAGTTGGCGGTCCTATGATATTATTAGTTGCGCCAGATCTAAGTGGGTTGGTAGCTTCATTATATTCATAGAAATCCGCTGAATAGCCAGATGTGAATCCTGCGGTTGTTGCAAGATCGGTTGCAACATCGGTGTGACTTCCTAGTGGATTGATAATACTACCGCTGATGGTACAAGATGTTCCGGAAGCGCCATTAAGAATGGCAAAATAAACTAAACCAGATTGGGTAATTGCTATATCTTGATATTGTCTGAATTTTACCCCGATCACCCTACCACAATTTACTGATCCAGTAGAAGCGGTGGTTTTAGCATAAAGTTTTTGACCTGGTTCTAAAGCTATTTCTCTAGGAGATGAAGTGGTACTCCAAGCGGCATTAGTCACGCCAACTGCTGTATAGCTAGGAGCTCCGCCACCGTCATATGTATATAATACAGAGTCAGTACTGCTTTTAACCACTACAGATAGAGCGGTGTCGCAAGCTGTGGAAGTAAGGAAAGATTTGAATGAGACTTTATAAGCTAGTGAAGATGATGGGTTGGTAGCTACTAGAGTATATGATGATGCAGAAATATCTCCCAACATTTTACCGCCCTGAGCAATATCTGTCGGGACAGTTCCTGTACAAGTTGCTGAAGAGTTACAAGAAACTTCTGTAAATGGATCGTTATTATCAGCTAAAAGACCATCTCCCGTCCATCTTATCAAGCCACCATATTGTCCTAATATAGAAGATTGTGAGGCAGATGTAACTGGGAAAACGCTATTAACACTTGCATCACTGACATTAGGATAAGTAGGAGAGGTTGAGGAATATGATTTATTGGAGCAAGTTGACTCTGTAGTTGTAGAGCCAGAATAGACACATTGCCATTTAGATGGATCTGGAAGAAGAGGAACGCCAAATGAACCATCTGTTTCTGTGGTTTTTGTAGAATCAAAACTATAGCCATCTGGTTGAGCAATTGCATACATTACAGTTCTTCTAGCTCCATTATAAGTAGCGGTGTCAGCGTTACTAATAGCTGTACTACCTCCACCTACTGTTTGGCTAGAGACATTTCCACCTGTTTCACTATCAGCTCCATCATCCCATTTACCACTGAATAAGACATTTAAAGTTTGGCCGTTTTTAACATCAAAAATTTGATCTTCCCAATTAGTATTTTGTGATGTGGCAAGAAAGTTGGTAGGTGAGATGTAATGGCTTGAATAGGAAACCTTATCACCAAGAGTTACAGATCCAGTAGCTCTGATCGATATTTGGGAATTGGCGTATATTGTTACGCCGGAATTTGAAGATGTGCTTCTTTCATCAGTCGCTTCCCAATTAGGCTCGGGACCAGTTTCAGAAGCACCAGAACTACTTAAACATTTTTGAACGGCATTACTCACGCATAAAGCTTGAATAGAAGCATCGGTAAAGCCTTCGCAGCCATTAGTACTAGTGTAAGAGACATTATTTTGATCATAAACTACAGTAGAACCAGAAGTGAAATAGCTCTTTAATCCAGTTCCTTGGTTGGCATCAGTTAATTCTAATGAAGAATCATATTTACAATTGTCCTCTGCTCTATTTGAATCAACAGTTAAGGTTTGTGATTCATATTCACCGAAATCATCAGCTTCGATACAGCCTTGATCGGTACAAGAAGAAGAGAGCAATAGGAACAGAAATAAAGCAACCGTCTTGCTTAGAATGTTTCTAAGTAAGATTAGGAGAAGAGAATTTTGACTGAATTTTGTTAAAAAAGTTCTGATCAAGATTGCGAAAGGGTTACTTTAAATGGGTCAAAGCCTGAGTAAATTATAGTAAAAACGACGAAGAGTTAATCAAGATAATATTTAAAGAATGTGTTTTTGATCAACAAGGCCACTCGCTTTGTTTCTTCTAATTTTTTTTGTGAAAATTTTTCTAGAACTTCTGTCTGATCTTCTAATTTTTTAGCGTAATTTTTGGCAAATAAATTTTGGTGAAATTTGCGATGCTTGTTTGAAGAAATATTTTCTTCGTCAAATATATAAAGTGGCTTTCCCATGGCTCCACATTCTGAAATCATCGATACGGAATCACCAGTTGCGATAAAAAAATCTGCATAACTTATTATCGCTAAATAAGGATTTCTTTGAGTGTTTTCTTTCCAGTCAAAAAATTTAAAATCGCAATTCAGATTTTCTTTTAAAGCCACAGAAAGCTCTTCATCAGTTCTGCGGCTATTTAAAATTAATAAAACAGCGTCCATCTTTCTCGCAACTTTGCTGGCAATTTTAGCTAATTTTATAGCTGAGTCTTTTTCAAATTTAGTTTTTTTGGAAGAACCTCCAAGCAAAAGTGCAATTTTGGTTTTAGAGATATTTGCAAATTCTGCTGAGAATTTTTGGCGCTCAGATTCAATAATTTTATCATTAACTTTGGTTAAAGATCCGATTGTAGTGATGAGATTTGGAAGGTTGTCAGATTTGATTTTATCATGCTTAGGTAAAATCACAAAATCGAATTTTTTAAAATTTAAATTCGGATTCATGATCTGAATAATTTTACTTTTGCCCTCAGATTTTTTCTGCAAATAAAGAGCAATTGGCGCGCATCTTCGTCCGGCAGAGATAATTATTTTTGGTAAATAATTAAGTTCTGAAATTGTTTTTTTAGTTTTTCTAGAAATGCGCAGTGAGGAACTGCTTAAAAAGCAATTTGGTAAAATAGAAAAAAAACTGTAATCAAGTTTGATGATTTTATATTCTAGTCCGATTTCTTCCGCTAAGCCAACGCTTTGAGAGAAGGTTCCTGGGCGATCATCGGCTAAAATCCAAATCTCGTTTTTGATATTTTTCATGAAGAGATTTTACGCAATTTGTAATTTCTGTTTCAAAGCAGCAGCCACATTTTTAGGAACAAATTTGACAATTTCTCCATCTAATCTTGCCACTTCTTTTACTAATTTAGAAGCGATGAACTGAGTGTTTTCAGAGGCTGGTAAAAATATAGTTTGAATTTCTGGATCAAGTTTTGAATTCATTCCGAACATTTGGAATTCATATTCAAAGTCGGAAACGGCGCGAAGTCCGCGAATAATTATTTTAGAATCTTTGGCGCGAGCGTAATTGATCAACAGGCCTTCAAATTCTTCAACGATAATTTTTTTTTCTTCTTGGTTAAAAATTTTAACTTCTTCTTCAATCAATTTCACTCTTTCATTCAGTGTGAACAAAGGATTCTTGGCATTATCTTTGGCAACTGCTATAATTAAGTTGTCGAATAATTGTGAGGCTCTTTTAATAATGTCGATATGTCCAAAGGTAATCGGATCGAAAGTTCCTGGATAGATTGCAACTCTTTTCATATTTTTTATGTTTGGGGTGAAATTTTATCTTCAAAGATTTGGCTATATCAGACGGCCGCAAATTTAAATTCAAGTTACTTCATGAGAATATCAATAATTTCAATCGGAAAATTTGAAAATAGTCCGCATAAGCAAGTTTTTGAAGCTTATGTAAAAAGACTGAAATGGAAAATTGAACTTAAAGAACTTGATCTAAAAAATTCTCAGAATTTTTCAGTAACAAAAATTAAAGAAGGCGAGGGGGATTTGATTTTAAAGGCCGTGAAGCCTTCTTCAAAATTAATTGTTTTGGATGAAGAGGGAAAGCAATTTACCAGCATGGCTTTTTCTAAAATGATTACTGACTTCGGCGTGAATGGCGATTCAGATTTGGCTTTTGTGATTGGTGGTTCTGACGGTTTGTCGGAAGAGGTGTTAAAAAAATCTCACTTAAAAATTTCTTTCGGAAAAATGACTTTTCCACATTTAATGGTGCGATCAATTTTGGCCGAACAACTTTATCGTGCTCAGTCGATTATTGCTGGGCATCCTTATCATCGGGAGGGGAAGTAATTTTTTAAGCCCCATCATCGTGAGGGTGAGTAATTTTTTAAGCCCTTCCTTTTTAAGGAGGGTTTGGGGTGGTTATTCTCGTGGTAAAAACTTGAGCAATCCTCAAACTTTCTCCATCAAAATTCTAGCCCGAGTTCGCGAATAACCACCCCCCAACCCCTCCTTGAAAAGGAGGGGAGCTACTTAAGATTCCCTCCTTGATAATTGCTTTAGCAATTACAACTCACTCAAACAAAAAAAATATTTTGTGAGTAAAAGGAGGGGAGTTACTTAAGATTTCCTTAAGATAAATTTAATTATTTTCTGAATTCTGCGCCGCATCATTCGGCTTAGTTTCATCTCCCGAATCCCCAAAAGGAACATCTGTAGAAATACTGGCCCAGCGGCTTCTAGCGCGAAGTCTTCTTGAATCAACGCGATCTCTCATCGACATACTGCGTTCTTTAAAGCCGTTAGTTCTGTCGCGCCATTTGGTTGAATCATCTTTCGAAGTTAAAGCTTGTTGCAATGATTGTGGTTTTTTCTTCAAAGCTTCTCTTTTTTCTAAAGCTTTTTTGCGAATATCATCAACAGCGCTTTGGCGATTTTTGTCATGTAATCTTTTGTGATGCATGATGATGTTATCTACAAACCAGCGGCGGCGGCGATTAGCGATTTTTCTTCTCTGGCGTCTTGGTGCACCAACCTTACGGCCTCCTCGAATGTGACTATATACAGAATGTACCAAAACATGTTCGGCTAAATGTCTTATCAGTTCAGGATGCGCACCAACAAAACCGGACGCAGTCATGCTTAAAGCTCCGATTGATGGTGGTAAACTGAAAAAAAGCACGATTTAATTTTTAAATTTTTTGTGTAAATGAGGGGAAGAGCAGATTACTTATATTGATGAGCTATTTCTACAACTTTTCCCTCTTTATATAGTATTTCTTAGGAAAAAAGTTATTTTCCGATACAAAAGCTCGAAAATATTACATCTAAAATATTCTCAATGTCAACTTTGCCGGTAATTTTTCCAATTTCACGAGCAGCTAATCTTAGATCTTCAGCAGCTAGTTCGATATTTTTTGTTAGAGAAAATTCATCTAAAAATTCTGTCGCAGATTTCAGTGCAATTCGATATCTTTCTTGTGTAATTAAAGAAGAATTTTGAAGGTAATTTTGGCTTGGTAAAATTTCTAAAATCTTTTCTTCAAGTTTTTTAAAAAGCTGGGAAGTATTGATTTTATTGGTTAAAGAAATTGTGATTGGATTTAAATCTAAAACCCATTTTGGAATTTTTTGTTCTTCAGTTAAATCAATTTTGTTTAGCAAAATTATAGTATTTTTATCAATTAGATTTTTATCTTCGTCACGCAAAATTGGATTTTCGGCTGCCAAAACAAAAATTTTTAAATCGGCATCTTCAGCTTTTTTCAAAGCTCTTTTAATTCCTTCTTTTTCAATTTCATCTTCCGCTAAACGAAGTCCTGCAGTGTCAGCAATTTTTACAGCCATGCCTGCAATTGACAAATGAATTTCGACAATATCGCGAGTTGTGCCAGCAATTTCTGAAACAATTGCCACTTCGCTTTTAGCTAAAAAATTTATCAAACTAGATTTGCCAACATTTGGCGCGCCAATAATTGCAAGGCTAAAACCATCTTTAATTTTTTGGCCAATTTTTTGGTCACTTAAATGATTTTGAATTTCAGCACTTAAATTTTTTACATCCAATTCAACTTTATCAATAATATTTTGCGGCAAATCATCATCAGGAAAATCGATATAAGCTTCTAAATGAGCTGAAGTTTTAATTAAACGAAAACGCCAATCTTCATAAATTTTTCCAAGTTCGCCTTGTAATTGTCGAAGCGCTTGCTTGTGTTGTGCTTCAGTTTCAGAAGCGATGAGATCAGGAATTGCCTCGGCTTGCACCAAATCAATTTTATTATTTAAAAAAGCGCGTTTGGAAAATTCTCCAGCTTCTGCAAGTCTCACGCCTTTAATTTCGCCTAAAATTTGGAAGATTTTTTTGGTGATAAAAGGTGAGGCGTGAATTGAAATTTCCGCAACATCTTCACCCGTAAAACTTTGCGGGCCTTTGAAAAAAGAAACTAAAACTTCATCGATAATTTCGGAAGTTCTTGGATCACGAATTTTGTAGAATGAAATTTTTTGATGCTCTGGCGCGGCTTTAATACCAAGGTTTTGCAGGCAGAAAATTGTTTGTGGACCAGAGATTCTGATTACGCAAACTGCTGAGCTTAAATTAGAAGTTATGGTGGAAAATATAGTGGTCATTATTTTCCAGATTCCTTTGCTGCTTGTTTAAGGCTTCTTGATTTCATTCTTGTTTGGGAAGATGCTGGGGATGTTGCTGGTTTCCCTGTATGTGAAAGTGCTAAAAGATCATGATGTTCTTTTTGATATTCTGGGTCAAATATTTTTGACCTGTCCAATAAATCACAATCCATTTTTTTAAAATCACTCTCTGTCCATCCATATTCTTCAGACAGGGCTAATAAATCATTATTTAATTTCTTATAATAGGCATTTCTTTTCTGTTCAGAAACTAAATTACTAATTATATTTTTAGTCTGAGGTGTTTTGTATAGATTGACAGGAATTCCGTCTTTAGGATATGTTTTTGACATAATTAACCTTTATTAAATTAAGGAAAAAGTGGTGCTAATTCTAACCCTTCAACTTCATCAAAACCGCAAATAATATTCATATTTTGAACAGCTTGACCTGAAGCTCCTTTGCATAAATTATCAATCACAGAAACTAAAATTAATTTATTTGGCGTGCGACCCTTTCGCGCTGTGATCAGGCAGAAATTGGTTCCAACCACATCTTTAATATTTGGCTCACCTTCAATTATTTGCACAAAAGCTTCGTCTTCATATTTGGTATTCAGACAATTTTTAACATCTTCAATCGAAAATTGCGGATTAATATCGGCGTAAATTGTTGAGATAATTCCGCGATTAATTGGCAGCAAATGTGGCGTAAAATTGATTTCGATTTTGGCTTTAGAAGCTTTGCCAAGTTCTTGTTCAATCTCGCCAATGTGACGATGTTTGCCAATTGAATAGGCCTTCACTGATTCATTCACTTCGCAAAATAAATTGCCTTGTTTTACTGAACGACCAGCACCACTGGTTCCTGATTTGGAATCGATGATGATGTTGTCCTTTGAGATCAAATTATTTTCAAGAAGTGGAATCAAAGGCAGCAAAGCCGAAGTTGGATAGCAACCCGGACAAGCGATCAAATTCGACTTCTTAATTTTGTTACGATGAATTTCGGTTAAACCGTAAACGGCTTGAGGCTGAAGGTTTTGCGCGATATGTTCGTGATCATACCATTTTTGATAATCATCTGGATTTTCTAAACGGAAATCTGCCGAAAGATCGAGAATTTTTAAGTGAGAATTTTTTTCATCAGCCAGAAGTTTTTTAAAAGTTTCTTGTGAAGTTGTGTGTGGCAAACAGCCAAAAACCACATCGATTTTGCTGAAATCAACTTCTTCAATTTTTTTAAGATCAGGCAAATTATAACGAATTAAATGTGGATAAAGCTGCTCAATTTTCTGTCCTGCATTGCTATTTGCAACTAACGCCGAGATTTCTACTTTTTTGTGATTCAGCAAAATACGAATTAATTCTGCACCTGTATAGCCCGATGCGCCGATAATGGCGATTTGTAGTTTTTTCATTTTATTTATTTGTCGCTTTTTTATAAGGATGGCTTTTGCGGAAATCTTTGGGTTTTTGGAATTTGCCTTGCCAGATGCCGAGTTTGTTAGTTGATGCGGATTTTTCAAGCTCTTTCATTGTAGAGTTGCTTTGGGTGTAATCGTAAATTATGGCCATGCCATTTTTTAGGATTTCTTGATTAATGGAAATCCCGGCTAATTCACATTGGGCGAGATAGCGATTATAAACATCTTTTTTGCTATAATAACAAATTACTTCTTTGTTATTGATTAAATTTACTAAGAATTTTTGTGACATTTTTCCGCAAGCATATTCTTTGTCTTTGGCGTCGAAACAATTTTGGTGATATTCAGGCGCGTCAATGCCGAAAAGCCTTACTTCTCTAACTTCCGAGTCATCACTAACTTTTATAGAATCGCCGTCAATTGGATTGGCTGTTCCGTGAAATGATAGCTTAAAATTTGGCTCTGTTTTTGTGTAATTTGGCTTGGGTTTTTTATGTTCGGAAGCGATAGTTTGGAAAATGAAACTGCAGAAAATTCCTAGGAAAAATATCGCGAAGAATTTTAGATATTTTTCTTTCATGTTGATTTTTGTGTTATCTAGAATTTCCCAAGCGCTGTCATCTTTCACTAAAGTTCGAGACGACAGCCGTGGGTTGCGATGGCACGCTTAGAATAGAACTTAGCTTCTCACCAAATCATGATAAGCATCCATCAAATCTAGCGTCATTTGGCTAGCTTGTGGATATAAATATTGATCTCCAATTGAGCCAACTCTAGTAACTTCAGCAGCGCTTCCAGTTAAGAAAACATCTGCAGCATCTGCCAGTTCTTCAGGTTGAATATGTCTTTCAACAACCTTAATTCCTCTAGATCTAGCAATTTCAATCACAGTTTGGCGAGTGATTCCATTTAAGAAACAATCTGGAAGTGGAGTGTGCAATTCGCCATTTTTCATTACCAAAAATAAATTGGCACCTGTGGCTTCAGCTAAATATCCTCGATAATCAAGCATCAAAGCGTCATTATAACCTTCATTTTCAGCTTCATGTTTGCTGATAGTGCAGATCATATAAAGGCCGGCAGCTTTGGCAGCCACTGGTGCGGTTTCAGGAGATGGTCTTTTATATTTAGCGAATTTTAATTTCAGACCAGCTCTGCGTGCTTCTTCAGAGTAGTATGGAGGCCATGGCCAGCAAGCAATTGCAATGTGAATTTTATTGCCTTGAGCAGAAATCGCCATTTTTTCAGAACCACGCCAAGCGAATGCGCGCATATAGCCATCAACGATATTTTGTTTAGCAGAAGTTTCTTTTTTAATTCTGTCTAATTCTTCAACTGAGTAAGGAATTTTGAAGCCCAACATTTCGGCTGATTTATGCAAACGAACTGAATGTTCATTACATTTGAAGATTTTTTTGTTATAAATTTTTTCGCCTTCAAACACGCAAGAAGCGTAGTGCAAGCCATGATTTAAGACATGAACTTTGGCATTTTTCCATTCAACAAATTCGCCATTATACCATATATAGCCGTCGCGTTGATCAAAGGGGATTAAGTCGCTCATCGATATTTTATTTTGATTTTAGGAAATGGAAAACTTAGCTTTGCAGCAATATACCAAAGTCCTTTGGACTTCAGCCTATTCTTTTATTTTTACGCTGCATGGGCATCGCCCCACTTTGTGGGAACCCTGATATACCAAAGCAAAAAAGTTTAAGTTTCAAGTAGCCTTGGTATATTCAAGTGGGCGCAAAATTATGTAGCCCAAACGAAATAGTCAACCGAGCAAAAAGCTAAAATTTCATGAAAATTTCCGTCATCATCACCGTCTTCAATGCTAAAAAATATTTAGCAAAAGCGGTGGAGTCTTTTTTAGAGCAAAACCACGCCGATAAAGAATTGCTGATTATTGACGATATTTCAACTGACGGAACTCATAAAATTATTGCCGATTTTGTACAAAAATTTCCTGAAGTTATTAAATGGATTAAAGAAAAAGACTCAGGAATTTCGCAGGCTAGAAACATGGCTTTGAAGCATGTAACTGGAGATTTAGTGGGTTTTTTGGGTGCTGATGATTTTTTGCATAAAAACTTTTTTGCTGAAATGGATTACTACATTAAAGCCAATTCCAATTTCGATATAATCTATTTTAACAATTATTGTATTGGTGCTTCTAACAGCTTTTCACCTAGCTCTGGAGTTAGAATTAATAAAAGAAATTTAATCAAATTTTGTCCAATTGGTTCGGGAGAATCTTTTTATTATCGCAGAGAAATTTTTGAACAGATTAAGTTTAATGAGAAAAATCGCTACTGCATGGATTATGAATTGAACATGGCTTTGGCTGCGACAAAAAAACCAGATGGCAAAAAATATTTATTTTATCCTGTAAATATTACGGCTGTTTTTAATCTTGATAGCGGCGAAAATATTTCTTCGGCAAATAGCCTAAAACAAAGGCTTGAAACCATCGCAGTGCAATTAAAATATTCAAAAAATATTTTAGAAAAACTTAGAATTTTTTGGAAAAGCAAAAAACAAATTGTGAAAAATTATTCTAAATTTTGTGAAATTTCGGCGGGTCTCTAGCTCAGTGTCATTCCCGCCTAGCCGGGAATCCAGAGGTGAGTTTCTTCCACGCTTTAAAATCGCACTGGATTCCCGCCTACGCGGGAATGACACTGATTGGGTTTTGACACTAGGTATTTTAAATAACTAACTATTCAACAAATGAACATAATCCTTGCCAAGCCACGCGGATTCTGTGCTGGTGTTACTCGAGCAATTGAAACTGTAGAAAAAGCCATCGCTAAATTTGGCCCCCCAGTTTATGTGCGTCATGAAATTGTGCATAATAAATTTGTGGTAGAATCTTTGCGTAAAAAAGGCGCGATTTTTGTGGATGAAGTTGACCAAATTCCTGTTGGCGCAATTACAATTTTTTCGGCTCATGGTGTTTCTGATAAGGTAGAAGAAGATGCCACCAAGCGCGGTCTTGATGTGATTGATGCAACTTGTCCTTTGGTTAGTAAGGTGCATCGCGAAGCTAAAAAATATGAAGAAGAAAATTACGAAATTATTTTGATCGGACATGAAGGCCATCCTGAAGTTGAAGGCACAAGTGGTCGTGTGAAAAAAGAAGTGATTTTGGTGACCAATGAAGATGATGCGCGCAATGTGCAAATAGAAAATGCTGAAAAAATTGCTTATGTAACTCAAACCACTTTGAGCGTGGATGACACCAAAAAAATTGCCGATATTTTAGAAAAAAGATTTCCGCAAATGCAGCAAGGACTTGCCACTAAAGATATTTGTTATGCCACGCAAAATCGTCAAGATGCGGTGCGCAGTCTTTCAAAAATGGTGGATATTTTATTGGTGATTGGTGCACAAAATAGCTCAAATTCGAATCGCCTGCGTGACCTTGGCGAAGAATATGGTTTGCCTTCTTATTTGATTAATGGTGTAGAAGATTTGGATGTGAAATGGTTTGAGAATGTTAATAATATTGGCCTAACTGCGGGCGCATCAGCACCAGAAGTTTTGGTGCAAGATGTGATTAACAAAATTAAAGAAATTTCTATTTCAGAGGTGATAGTTTCTGATATGGATGGAATTACAGAAAGTACATTTTTTGCTTTGCCTAGAAAGGTTAGAAAATAAATTTGAGTGAATGGAAATTTTCACAGTAAGAAATTTCTGTGAAAAAATAAAAATCTAAAAAGAGAGTTTTTGATGCCTAAATCTTGGTATAAAAAAAATATAGATGAAGCTTTGGAACCATATCTTAGTTCTGATGATTTTGGTAATGTTGTAACAGCAATTGCTTCGCCAATATATCCTTCAAATTCAGCACAGGATGTTAGAAAAAAGAATGATGGATCTCAGATTCCTGAAGCAGTTAATAATAAATTTAATCAAGAATTTCCTTTTTCACAATTGGCAAGCGGAAATGGCGCTTGTTACTTTAATGCATCATTTGCGGCAATTCTTCATGATTGCGTTGGAGATGCGGCAAAATGGAAAAAATTTAGACAAGGCCTAGAAAATCTTTTTGCTGGAGCTTCTTTTGAAGGTTCTTCGCAAATAGCTGATTTTATTGCTCAGATTGATGAGGGAATGGAATTTCCAACTCGTGAAAAAGTGAATGAAGTTTTGGGGGTGACAAGTAAGGATAATATTGTTACCAAAATGTCCAAAACTTTGTTGGTGGATATATATGGTCCACAATTTGTTAAGGCTTCAAAGGAATTTTTAGTTGGAGAAGCTGCGACTTACGATCTTAAATGGAATGGCACAAGCGGTCTATCTCATCAACAGCAATGGAATGATTTAATTGATGAATATGTTAATTTGAGAGGAATAGATGAAAGTACTTTTACTACGGCAGGTGAAAGACAGAGATTAACTGAGGCGCTGGATGTTAGAAAAAATGCGCTCATAAAAGGAATTATGAGTGATCAAGCTTCAATTAGTCATTTTTGGACCCATGTTGTTGAAACAAATGCTGCAAGCGAAGATAAATGGATGCTTGAATATGGTTTGCAAAATTTACGCCTTTATCAAACAGCGTTTGATACAAACACTCTTGCCGCAACATATGATGGCAATCAGATGAAGCCTTTTTTTGATATGCTTTATCCGGGTGTAGAAATTGTTGCTATAACCAATAATGGAATGGAACGATCCATGAATACGGATGGGCATCCTAAAGCTGGTACAATATATTTGTATAATCCAGATGGTCGCTCTCATTTCAGCGTTTTACATGCAGATCTTGATGGAAGAATCGCTGCTGATATAGCGCGTGAAGAAACAGTTGCGTTGCCAAGAAATCCTTATGTGACTGATGTTGCTTCCGTCCCACTTCCTCGTCCAAATTCAGATGCTTTCACTTTCACTGCTGAGCAAGTTAAAGCAGCAGTTAAAAATTCGAGAATCAATGAGGCTAATGAATATGAGGATCCGATTGCTTATGCAATTGCTAATTTTGATAGTGAGATAATTTGGGCTCTTGCTGTTGAAAGGGCGAGTAATCATCCTTATGATCAGGACGGTCACATTTCTGCAATTCAAGGCAAAATTGATAGTTTAGATGCTATTAATCAATCTGTAGAAATTGAATCTTTAAAGAGTCTTGTGGATTACATGCTGCAAGTTAATGCTTCTCTTGAGCCAAAATCTTTGCAGATGGGTGCTAAATTGAGAGCTCAATCTGCTCCTTCATCAATTTTATTATTTGATGATAAGATTGAAGAATTTCCAAAATTTGATGATGCGGCAGTTTCTATTTATGCACCAAAATGGGTTGAAGGAACTCTCAAAAAATTATCTGACAGAATTCAAGCCACTTATCCTGATGGAATTTCAATTACTATTGCAGCCACAGATCAAACTCCTGAACATCAGATTTCTCTAGGTTATACGCTTACGCTTCATAGTTTGCAAATGTTGGCAAGAAATGAACAGGTTAATACTAATGGTGAGATTGATGGAGCAAGTTATGGAGGTCTTCATCCAGAAATTATCAAAGATCTAAAAGATTTGGTGAGACAAGTTGTGATTATTGGCAAAGATAAGGCTACTGGTTTTGGTGGATATGATGGTGATTATGAAGATTTTGAATATGAAGGTGCGCCAAATCCAAAAGATGTCTATGTAATCGACCTTTCAGGAATTCAATTTCAGCAAAAATATAATACGGGAAGATTATTTGTTCATCCTAAATATCCAACAGAAGAGAATCTTATTGGTCTTACATTTGATGATATTGCTGAGGAAATTTTTAAAAATGTTACAGGCAAAGTTTGGTCTGAAAAAACAGTAGAGGAAATGGAGGATCATCCCGACAAATATCTTGATTATGGATCTTGGTGTTTAGACAAAGAAGCCTATCAAGCCTTTGTTAGAGAAGATTTCACTTTCGCTGCCGAATCTCTTGCAGCAACGCTTGGCGAAGCAAATGAAACAAGACCAGTTAATTTTAAATTTTTACAATATGGCTTAGGTTATTTTGCGGATAAAAAAGATAATGAATTTGCACCTGGAAGAAATGATCCAAGATTAACCAAACAATTTGTAATCGGTGCTTTGCAAGGTGCGAATGAATTTTTAGATCAAAGAGGAGTCTCCGAAGAAGCTTCACCCTTAAGAAAAATTCAGGCTATAGAATTGCCGTTTTGTGAGATTGCTAGAATTTATGGAGAGGCGCTTGACGAAGATAGCAAAACAATCATGACTCTTTACCATAATGCTCTGGATAAGATTGAAGAACAAGAAATGCTATTTGTTGATGATCGAGCTGACTGTCTTTCTCCTCTTCAAAATGGTGCAAAAGAATATATCACAGCAACCACCAATTGCGCCGATCCACATGTTGTGATGGGTAATGAAATGGGATATGCCAGCGTTGATGCTATGATTGCCCAGAATCTTGTAGGTAAAGGAAGAACATTCTCACCATATTTAAATGGTAAGATGAAAGAAAAATATTTGGAAAAAAGTTCATTTAGGGCTGCTACACCACCAGATATTAAGCTAAGTGAAGATCAAAAAAAATATAAGGAATTAAAAGCTAAGTTGATCAAGTTTTTTTACGATGGTCAGTTGGGTGTTAAGTGCGATGATGTTTTGCGATATGTCGGAGAAGATGGTAAGATTGTGACTTATAACACTGATTTGAATAATGAGCTAAGTGTTGAAAATCCTCAACATGGCTTAATAAAAAAACAAGTTGATGACGAAAAACCAGTAGAATTATCGCTAGAAGATTTAGAGAAGGAGCTGATAGTTTTATCGAAAGTTATTGCTGAAAAAACTCCAGCTCCCAAAACAGCAAATCCTAAACCAGCAACTTCTAAACCAAAAGCCAAAAAATCTTCCACTAAATTTTCTAATGAAGAAATCAGAGTTGAATTTGTTAAATATTCAAAAGAAGAATCAAAAAAAGAAGTTAGCGAAAGACAAATAGGTGAAGGTTTGAGAACAAAGGTCAAAGCAATTGCCGAATCTGGTACTGAATTTTTGGTGAAAGAAGGTGGAGACGGCCAAGCCATTTCTGCGAAAGAAGCCGCCAAAGAAAAATTGCGAGATTTTGCGAATAATCATGTGACCTATAAAGAAGGCACAGATAAAGGAGATTTTCTAGATAAGCTGGCAGAATATTCTGCCAAAGGTGTTGCGGTGAAGGCCGTGAAAGCAAGCTTTAATGATAAAGTTGAGAAGCAAGTTGGTAAAACAGAAATAGACCAAGAGGCTTTTTCTAAAATGCCTAAAGACCATCAAAGACACATGCGCATCAGCTTTAAGGGTGTGTATTTTGGTAACGCTTTTTTGAATTCTTTTGCGAATTGTGAATTTGACGGTGATTGTAATTTTAGCGATATTGCTGCAAGTAAAAACAAATTTGCCAATTGTACTTTTGGCGAAACTTGTACGCCGCAACAGGCTAAAGAACTAGCTAAACTTGGTCCTGATAATTTATATGGATGTAAATTTTCTGAAGAATTTATTGAGAAACTAGGTGATGAAACTGAACAACAAAAATTTAAAGATGCTTTAAAAATTAGTGGAGATGTGGTTGATGGATTTTATAAAAGTGCTGACAAAAAACCAGACTCGAAATTTGAACCAATCTCAGCTTTTAAAATTAAAGAAGTGCAACAAGCAAGAGCTCACTAGAACTTAATACACAAACTGTCATCTCGAACTTTAGTGAGAGATCTCTCACTAAAGTTTGAGATGACGGAAATTGCTAGGTAACTAAATTAAGTTTAGTTTTTTCATTTCTTTGTCAATTCTAGCTTTAGCTGCTTGTGATGGTTCAACTAATGGCAGACGAATTTCAGAGCTACAAAGACCCATTAAGCTAGCAGCATATTTGATTGGAATTGGGTTAGTTTCGCAAAACATTGCAGCGTGAAGATTGGTCAATTTATCTTGAATTTCGAGTGCCGCTTTATAGTTGCCAGCAGCGCAAAAATTTTGCAAATCGCTAACTAATTTTGGTGCAATATTTGAAGTAACTGAAATTACGCCATTGCCGCCCATTGCGTTAAAACCTACAACTGTGGCATCTTCACCTGATAAATAAGCAAAATCTTTTTTCACCAAAAGTCTTAAAGAAGCGACGCGCGCTAAGTCGCCTGTAGCATCTTTGATTCCAACAACATTTTTTAATTCAGAAATTCTCGCTAAATTTTCATCAGAAATATTAATTACAGAACGACCGGGAATATTGTAAATAATCAATGGAATGTCGCATTCATTCAATGCTTTGTAGTGCTGATAAACTCCTTCAGGAGTTGGTTTATTATAGTAAGGAGCAACGATCAAACAAGAATCAGCGCCAATTTCTTTAGCGTGATTGGTCATTGCAATAGCTTCTAAAGTTGAGTTTGATCCGGTTCCAGCCATCACTTTAACTCTTTTGTTAGAGATTTTTACGCAGAGGTCAATCACCAAATTATGTTCTTCATGAGTAAGCGTCGGAGACTCACCAGTTGTGCCACAAGGAACTATTCCATTAACACCATTTTTGATCTGATATTCTACTAATTTTTCTAAAGATTTCTCATCAATTTTACCATTTTTGAAAGGCGTAACAAGTGCCGTAAATGTTTCTGTCGTCATGTTAATTTATGTGAATTTTAAATTGATTTTATTTGAGAGAAAATTATTTTAACTTCCTTCTTAATTTAGTTTGCTAAAAAACTATCCAAGTCCTCTTAAATTACAATCAACAAGTCGGGTAAGATAAATGAGTGTTTCAGAAACGGTTTCAAGTGTTGCAGTTTCTGCGTTAAACGCAGATCTACTTTCTTCACAATATCTACCAATCCTGCTTTTTCTTGCTATCGCAATTGGCCTATCTTGCGTTATCATCATAATTCCTTTCATTCTTTCTAAAAGTAAACCTGACTCACAAAAGCTTTCATCTTACGAATGCGGCTTTGAAGGTGAGGGCAGAGTTCGTAATGAATTTGATGTGCAATTTTACTTAGTAGCAATTTTATTCATTATTTTCGACTTAGAAATTGCCTTTCTATTCCCTTGGGCAGTGTCTTTAGGTAAGATCGGTGTTTTTGGATTTTGGTCAATGATGGTTTTCTTAACCTTACTTACAGTCGGCTTCATTTATGAATGGAAGCGCGGCGCTCTAGAGTGGAAATAATCTGGTGGAAATAAATAATTAATATCAATCAAACATGACAAATTCTTCTTTGGGCCTTTTAAATCAAGATGCCATTCTTAATCAAACTGCTGATGAAATGAGCAATCGTGGTTTTGTGGTAGCAAAACTTGATCAACTTGTAAATTGGGCAAGAACTGGCTCACTTTGGCCAATGACTTTTGGTCTTGCTTGCTGCGCGGTTGAAATGATGCAAACTGCTGCCAGCCGTTATGATCTTGATAGATTTGGTTTGATTTTTCGCCCCAGCCCACGCCAATCTGATGTTATGATTGTTGCAGGAACTTTAACTAACAAAATGGCGCCAGCGCTTCGTAAAGTTTATGATCAAATGGCCGAACCGCGTTATGTAATTTCCATGGGAAGTTGCGCTAATGGTGGTGGATATTATCACTATTCTTATTCAGTGGTTAGAGGTTGTGATCGCATCGTTCCGGTTGATGTATATGTTCCGGGATGCCCTCCAACAGCAGAGGCATTGCTTTACGGAGTATTATTATTACA
>Ga0114975_10000852_pt1 | contig 22287 bp, 19 predicted proteins | sample S_130626_EF_Meta_FD_87031 | JGI IMG/M metagenome (GOLD analysis project Ga0114975, IMG submission 87031) | Freshwater microbial communities from Lake Simoncouche, Canada to study carbon cycling - S_130626_EF_MetaG | ecosystem: Environmental > Aquatic > Freshwater > Lake | place: Lake...
AAGGTAACGCATATAAAATGGTAAAAAAATAAAACAAAGTCCGCTTTTGATAGGAAGGGAGATAAAAAAAACATTTAGCTGCGAAACAAAACGATTCGCTAAGCCGAGCCCAAAATCCATAAAGAAAAAAATAATTAATAAAGGGGCCGAGTAAAGAATTCCAAGTTCAAAAACTTTTGTAAAAAAAGGAAATACTAATTTTTGCCAGCCAATGGAAAATGGAGGAAAGAGCTTATCAACCGGATAGGCCTGATAGCTTGCAAACATAATCTCTAACAAGGAGAGAAAACTTCCTGTAGAAAAAAAGAAATAACTGACAATACGCAAAAAGAGTCCACCAATGGGGGATTCTTGAGCTCTTAACATTGGATTATAGATTCCCCCGGCAGTGGTGCCACGCTGAAGATCGATGAGCTCACCTGCAATTTCAATTCCCCAAAAAATAACGGAAACAAAAAAAGAGATGATAATGCCTAAAAAAATTTCTTTAACTATAAGGATTGCTATTAAGAACAAATCTAATTTTTCAAGCGAAATCATAGGAGATGTCATGGGAACAACAATCCCTACTGTAATGATTAAAAAAACCTGTCTAGGCAGACCACTTGCAGAAAAAAAAGGAACAATGGTCAATACAGTCCCAAAGCGAACTGATCCAAGAGCTAACAACATGGGAGCTTGGATCATTAACTGAGTAATATCACTCATATCAAGACCATTTTATGCAAGAATAGAATCCCATAACGTTTAGTTAATAATTCAACATGGATGGAAAATCCCGAAAAGAAATTATTGCAAAGTTCAAAAGATCTCCAAAAACATAATTCATTGCGTAAACAATTACTAAAAAAGTGGCTATAATTTTTATTGCAAAGGGAAGCGTCTGATCTTGAATTTGAGTGAGCGCTTGAAATAAAGCCACCAATAAACCTACTGCAGTAGCCATAATAATAGGAGGAAGTGATGATGTTAGAACGAGTAACATCGCCTGAGAAACAAGATTTACAGAGACATCTTGATTCATAACATTCTTTAGGAAATTCGGTACGTCATAATTAATCCATCCATGAGACGTGTCCAGCCGTCGACAAAACAAAAAAGAAGCAACTTGAAAGGGAGTGAAATCGTTGTTGGTGACAGCATCATCATTCCCAGTGCCATAAGAATATTCGAAATCACGAGATCGATAATAATAAATGGAAGATAAAGAATAAATCCTATCTGAAAAGCTGCGGTTAGTTCAGAAACAAGAAAAGAAGGAACTAAAATAATAAAATCTTTTTGTGAAACGGTACTTCCATATTTAGGGGGCCAGAGGCGTTTTGCGGTAACGACAAAGAACTTCTGAACACTCATTTTACTGTTATTACTTAAAAAAGTCTCTATTGGCTCCTTAATAGAATTCACCATCGGCCCGATACTCGCTAGGGTCACATTAGAAATGTTTAATTTTTCGCTCAAATAATAGGTGTCAGAAAGAACAGGAAACATAACGTAAATCGACAAAATAATCGCCATTCCATTAAGAACCATATTGGGTGGGCTAGATTGAAGGCCCAATGCTGTTCTCACTAAACTAAAAACAACAATTACTTTTGCAAACGAAGTAACCATCACAGCAAGAAATGGAATCATTGCAATTGCAACCAAAACCAAAATCATCTCCAGAGGATTTCCAATATTAAAATTCATTTTATGAGGTTAAGTTGAGTAATAAAAACCGCATGCTGTCCATGGAGTTCTACTAATTCTCCAGCACCAATACATGCTCCATGAGCATAAATTTTCAATGGATTACTAACTGTCGTGGTATCTGGTATTTTTAATAATTTAGCACCATGGGTGATCTCATCCTTTGTTAAAAAAAGTCTACCGGCACTGAATGAGAGCTCTCTATTGACACGTTTTTCTAGCGAAGCAAGCTCGTCTTCTTGAACATTTTCTTTTTTTTCTAATTCTGGGGTCTCTTTTGGTATCAATGGAGAAATAACTATTTTTTCTAGGGGACGAATTAGGGAATTGAGTTTTTTTTCACCAAGTGAAATCGGCAGGCGTTGATTATTACCAAAATGAAAAAAAACTTCCCCTGTTACCAATGCGGATGGTTCTTCAAAAAAAACAAGGTCCCCTAATGTAAGTTTATTAAATTGAAGCGGGGATACTTGTGTCGTACCAATAACAATTTCTCCCTGAAAAGGAAATTGATTAAGATCGGAACGTATTGCACGTGGGAGTGTTGCAGCCATTGCAAGAAGCTTTTCAAGCAACACGCTGGGAAGTTTTATTGCACCATAGATTTCAACTAGGGAATCCTTATTTAGAACTTCAAAGCAGAGGTTTTGTTCTCCTTCTACGGCATCATCGCCGTCCTCTTTCTCTTCGGCTTTTCTTAATGAAACCGGTAACTGAAAAAAACTCTCTACGAGTTGAAGTATTTTTTGACTGCAAAAAGCTATTACTGCATCCAGGAAATCCTTGGGAATAGACTCCTTGCCACCAAATTGTGAAAGGCTTTTAGTAATGTTACTTTCTATTGTCGGTTTTAGTGCTATGTCGATGTGGTGATGATCTATCTCCAAGGGGAGGTGAAAGTCAAATGATTCATTACAATTCACTGCAGGAAAAACAAATCGGAGTCGTTGAGAAAAATCTTTTTTAGAAAGTGGAAAAAATCTTTTAGAAAAAATTAATTCTTCATAAACCGCCACATCACTTTGAGAAAATTCAAGAGGCCTATAGGGTATCTTTATCATCGTTTAAGTGCCCTCTATTTTCTTGATTCAAGCTTGCAAAATCATTTTCAGCCTCTCTTTGATTACTAAATTCTGAAGATGATGATGAAGGTAGAAATTGAGTTTTTACCTCAACTGTTTGCCCAGAACAAAGAGTAGCAAGATGATTCTGAAGTGTAGCAATATTGGCATTGAGCAAATCATTACTTGCAAGACTTCTGGTAGAGAAAAAAACCTCCATTTGTTCTGTATTTGCATTAATATGAACAGTGGTTGCATCAAGAACGTCACTACGAAACTGGAATGAAATATCTTGGCCATTAGAACTATTAAGGCGTGCTCGATCTACGGTAGATGTGAGTTCACTTAAGAAGGTGGATACATTACCAGTACGTATAGCACTTGCCAAAGAAGCAGGAATCTTTCCTCCAAGTGCATCTGACGAGCCTATGGATCCTTCATTTTTAAAATTAGAAATAGACTGATTTGCCAAAGAGGAAGTAGAAAATCCTGGGACCTCATCTAGGGAACTCAATTTATTCTCATTGAATTCTTTCATAGTTGTTGCACTCTCACCATCAGAAGCAGCATTCGTATCGAGGCCTTGCGAAAGACTGGGAACACTGGGAAGACTACTCACAACCTCATCAATAAGAGCATTGGTATCGGGGCCTTGCGAAAGACTGGGAAGACTACTCACAACCTCATCAATAAGAGCATTGGTATCGGGGCCTTGCGAAAGACTGGGAAGACTACTCACAACCTCATCAATAAGAGCATTGGTATCGGGGCCTTGCGGAAGACTGCTTGTGCCATCGTCTTTAAAGGAAGCCGAGCTTAGAGAGGCCATTGCTGCTGATAAAAGAGTTGAAAGGTCTTCTTTATTTTCATCGAGTATTGAAACAGTTACAGTATTTATTCCCATGCCGGCTCCTTGAAGAGAAAAAGCCCGTTCTTTTTGAGGATGATCATCATCTCCATCATCACTTTTTACTTTGAGAAAATCGCTTTTTTCATCAACATCCTCGACATCATTTTGATGAGAAGAGGAGGAAGCTGCCAACTTTTTCTGATGAACAGCAGATGATGATTTTAATTGGGAAGTGTTAAAATTGCTCTGATCTTTTTTCTCTGTGTTATCTTCTGCAATAGCCTTATTGTTATAACTTCTATTGCTTGAAGACTCCAAGGAGTTCTGAAGATTATAGAGACTGTACGATTCCTCCACAGGCTTGGAAGAATGAATCGTAGCAGAGGAAACCTCTGATTTGGACTGGGTCTGATAAGCTTTTGTTGCTCGTATAGTACTCATGGTTTTAGAACTACTATCGCATTCCGTTAGTAGTAAGAGACACCACATTAAAAAGGTGCGAAATGAGAATGACAACACTCTTATTAACGTCAATGAGAAAATGGGAACCGATCTATAATTATTGACGCATTATTTTCATTTTAACCCGGATGTTTCATACTGATCGTGACGAGGAGGCCGCGAAGGCTGATGGGGTAAGGCAGGCGAGCATTTTGATGCAGGTCTGTATGTGTCCCTACTGCCCAAATCAAAATGGGAGTCTAACGCAGCATCCATCTGACTTCCCGGCTTCCGTAGTAGATCAGTATGAAATATCCGGGTTAAGGTCATGATTTTTCATGAAAGAAATGATCAGCATTTTTTCTTTGCCCCCTATTTTTATTCACCTTTGTTTACCCCGCCCATTGCAAACATGGTAGCAGCTATTTCCTCTAGATCAGATTCCTCTTCATATTCATCACGTAACATTTCCTCTTTCATCCAAAAATCACGATGTTGATCTATTTTCCAAACTGCTTTGTATGCCTCCTCTTGGGCTTGGAGACAGGCAGCTGTCTCTTCTTTTGCAGTTTCTAATTTTTTATGAGCTTCCTCAACTTGGACAACATAAGTCGATTGCTGAGATCGATTCCAACTGATTTGGTGAGTAATATCGGTAACTTTTTTAATAGGGTTAATCGTACCAAGAACTGCTTTAAAAAGACGATCTGCCTCATTGTTCATCCATGTTAAATAATCCTCAAGACTCTTCTGGGCTCGTTGCACCTCTTCTTCTAAACGTGCTTGATAGGAACGAGCCGAAGCAAGCTTGCGCTGCGCCTCATCCTCTTTACGCATTCGTAATAATCGAATAGACTCAAGCGGATAAGCCTTCATCGAACAATAGTATCTAATTTTTTAATAGTTTCTTCAAAAGTAGAGCGATCTCCCAGGCCTTGCCGCAAAAATGCATCCATGACTTCTTTTTTGGCAATAGCCTCGTCGGTGATAGGATCATTTCCCGCTTTGTATTCTCCAATTTTAAGCAGCAGCTCTGCCTCTTGATATTTGGAAAGAAGCTCACGGAATTTGCCAGCAGCACTTAAATGCTTGGGTTGAGAAACCTGCGTCATCACACGACTAATGGATGCCAAAACATCAATAGCAGGATAATGATTAGCTGCTGCAAGTTTGCGGGAGAGAATAATATGACCATCTAGGATCGATCTCACCTCGTCTGCCACTGGCTCATTCATATCATCTCCCTCCACAAGGACCGTATAAAGGGCTGTAATAGAACCTACGATACCGGGACCAGCACGTTCTAAAAGTTGAGGTAAAATAGAAAAAACAGAGGGAGGATAACCACGACGTGCTGGAGGTTCACCTGTAGCCAAGCCAATAACACGCTGAGCTCGAGCAAAACGGGTTACTGAATCCATCATCAAGAGAACCTTTTTTCCTTGGTCCCTAAAATATTCTGCTATCGCCGTTCCGACGTAAGCAGATTTGAGGCGCTCTAGCGCAGGCCGATCGGAAGTGGAAACAACCATCACGGTTTTTTTTCTATTTTCGGGAGTTAACGTCATCTCTAATGTTTCTCGTACTTCTCGACCCCGCTCACCGATAAGCACCATGACCACTACTTCTGCTTCAGTATTACTAATAATCTGAGATAAAAGTGTGGATTTACCACCTCCAGCAGCAGCAAAAATGCCAACCCGTTGTCCTTGACCACAGGTTAACAATCCATCAATACTCCGAATTCCAAGTGATAATGGTTCTTTAATGAGTGAACGTTGGAGAGGATCAGGAGGATCAGCAGTAACGTTATAATAGGTTTCAGGAATAAATACTTCTTTAGAATTATCCATGATTCTTCCGAGACCGTCTACAACACGTCCCATTAAACCAGGACCAACACCTACCTGAAGAACTTTACCAGAGGCAATCACTTCTGTGGTCAAGGAGAGGCCAGTGAAGTCACCCAAAGGCATAATCAAAGCACTATCACCTCTAAAGCCGAGCACCTCTGCATCGAGCGGTTCCTTGATTCCAGGTCTTCTTAGTTCACACAATTCACCTATTTTACTATCTGGTAAAATAGCTTTCACCAGCATTCCAACAACTTCTGTAATTTGACCTCGTAGGGGTTTAGGCTCGGTAACCAGGGCTATAGATTGGAGCTTCGTTAAGAAATCTTCTCCCATTGCATGATAACAGGGAACCACCACCGAGGAAGTTTCCTCCGAAGTGTGAGCATTTGCTGAGGTAGTCGATGTTTGTTCCATCATGAGTGGTTTTTATAAGAGCTCATTGTGACAATCACTCCTTTTTTCAAAAATATTTATACTGATTCTGCTGAGGCTTTCAAAAGGGATGACTCAAGAATGGCCAGCTGACTTTCAAGAGAAGCATCTACTAAACCTAAAGGAGATTCTAATACGCACGAATTAGGAGCTAATTCTTCACGTGCCCTCACTTCTATTTTAGAGCCTTCAGGCATCAGCTGTTGCAACTTTGGCATGACTGCATCAACGGCCTCTCGATCTTGAGGATGAATTTGAAGCACGATCCGTGGCTGCTGTTTTACTTCATCAAGTGCCTTACCAATCAATTGATAAAATCGATCCTCAGGAGGTAGATCAAGGATGAAGTGCCGCATACAACTAATAACAACACCCACCAATTGATTTCGTGATCGCTCGAAATAATCTAGTGAAGCTAAGACTGTTTTAATATTATGTGCTGCTGCTGCTGCTCTCCCTTCACTCAGGCCCGTCTCGTAGCCTAATTTTTTTTGGTTTTCAAATTCCTTCTTTGCATTTTCCTCCATCACCACAACACGAGCTCTTCCTTTCTCCACTAGGTCACTAGCTTGCAAACAAATGGCTAATTCTTGTTGAGTCAGCACTGGACCTCGTAGAAGGTAACTTGGTAAATCTTTATCCCATTGTAGTAATGAGGAAGCGATTGGAGAGGGTGCAGTCTCTATATTCATGAATTTCAATGATGATGAGTCTATTCAACCTTGTGTGTTGTTGAATACTTAAAGTGGAAGAGGAATCGACTGGCACATGAAAAAGTGATTTCATGGTGCAGCATCCATAGATACTCGAGTGAATCTATAACCATGATCCAGCCTCCCTCCAGAGTGCACAAAGAATTTTTTCTGCTACTGAAGCCGATGGAAGGGGAGCATCACAATATCCATGCGCAAAAGATCCTGGAAATTTTGTAGCTATACGCTCTTGAATTCCTCGTTCTTTGGATGAGAAAGCCTGTTGCACAATCATAAGAGCTCCTTGATGAATAGCCTCAGAAATATCATTTTGTGCAAGCGTGGAAAACTCTAAGTGTACTGATTCGAGAAAGTATTTTAATGAAGCGTTCGTTAAGAGAACAAATTGAAAAATATCCTCCCCTATCTGTTTTCGAAGTTTTCTTACAATAGCACCATCGATGATTTGAGTTATTTCATTCTTCATTGAGCAAGAAGCACTCAAGAAGGCTAATCTTCGAAATCGACCTGGGGGCATCATAGCTAAATTCCAGAGTGGATCCTCTGGAGACCAAGCCACGGAGGAACTCCAGGACAGTTGAGATTTTAAAAGTGGATCCACATAGGCACTAACTCGAGAATCCGTTAAAAAGATCTTGAATAGAGAGCCAGGAAAAAAAGAAGTTAATAGCTCAAAAGAAGCATGACGTAGAGGTGAATTATTCCAATAAATCCATTGATCAATAGCAGAAGCGGCAGCCTCTCTTTTTATCCAAGCGTCAAGAAGTTCATCACTCCAAAGGTGAGAGCTGCTGCTTGGGACGATCTTGTTAAGATCCGAAGATTCTAGTGTGGAGTTCATTCCTGCTTCTTGGTTTATCCAAAGGGCCTTGCTTTTGAAACGTAAATCTGAAGTGGTTTTCGCGTTCAATCCAGCTGAAAAATTTCCTTAACAAACTTTCTTTTCTTTCTTTCGAAATCCAAAAACAGTTTGGAATGGGTGAAGCTGGATTACGTTTTTTCTTCTGTATCAGTGGAGGAGATGACCGGAGGTGATACCGTAAGAGTTGGAACGGAGAGAGGAGCATCCGGAGGATTTTTATTTTCTGATACGATCTCTGATTTCTTATTCAACAATTCCAAAACAATTTTTTTTCCAAAAATAACAGCCACTACAAGAGCAATACTGATAAAAATAAATCCTAAAATCACGAACCAGAAATTCCACAAAGCGGACTTAGGAATTTTGATGCCAAAGAAAGAGACCTCTTGCTGCACATTCACAGGATAGTAGTAGTCAATGCTCTCGGACTGAACAATAACAACAGAAACATTATCGTAGTTGAGACCTTCAACACTCTTCATCACCAGCGTTTTGATTTGAGGCACTAAAGTCGGAGGAACACTCCCTGGTCGGAACTTGAGAAAAACAGAGGCAGAAGAGGGGGTTAATGTTTCTGTGTAGGGATCATTTTTAGGTAATACTAAAGAAACTCTTGCAACTAAGACTCCATCAATGTGACTGAGGGTTTCTGAAATCTGCTGACTTAAGGCATACATAAAGCGAATTTTTTCTTCGCTTGGCGAGGAGACAATTCCTGTTTTTTTAAAAACTTCACCGATACCAGAAAATTTCTCGGATGGTATGCCATACCATTTTAACAAGTCTGTTGCAGCAGCGAACTGCTGCCTTGGAACGGAGATTGAAAATAAATTTTCTTTCTGCGGTGTCTTGACCGCTTGAATATTTCTTACCAAAAGAAGCCCCATCATTGTATTGGCATCTGATTCTGATAAATTGGAATAGAGAATTTCCGGGCCACATCCTACAAGCATCAAGCAACCTAGGAGCACCACAAGAAATTTCATATAAAATTTCCCTTCAAGCAGTAAATATTTGAATCGTTTCACTCAATTAAAAAATAGAAGCTTTCATGAAAAAACTTACCGTAGGCAACTCTCACGATCCAATCAAGCAAACTTCGTCTTTATTACCATGGAGAGTCAAGCATCTCCCCTACCCACCAGAAACAGTTGAATATTCCCATCTTCAATTACGATGGGTCTCCTGTAAGAAAATCAAATTGCCTTGGATCACCATTCACAAAAGGGAAATAGACAAGCCAGGACCTTCTGTAAACTATGACCTTCTATGTTCTCAGCTTGAATCAATATTGAACCAAGAGGAAGTCTCAGGTTATGAGCTTCAATCACTCTACCCGACCCATTCTGGCTCCTACTCGGTGACCACAACACAAAAGCGGCCTCATCATCAATTTTTAAAAACACAAACTCCAAGCCACCATCTTCACAGCAAAGAAGCACTTCTCCTTATTTTTAAAAAGAAGGTGAATTAAGAATGAATTTCCTTAACCCGAATATTTCATACTGAATCGTCATGAGGCGCCGCGAATCCTGATGCAGAAACCACTGGCGGTCGGGAGACCGCGGTGGAGACTGCCCTGGCTTTAACCCGCATATTTCACACTAAATCTATTACGGCTTGTGGAAAGCTCCTCATTACTGCGTTGGTCTCGAATTGTGATTTGGACAGTATGAAACATACAGCCCGGCATCCCAATCCTTTGCCCGCCTTGTACTAATAAGCTTTGCACGGCGCCTCATGACACTTCAGTATGAAATATCCGGGTTAAGATTCTCTAAGAAAATATTAAGAGGCTATTCTCCCCATTTCCAATGACGTATTTCCGGCATATCCTCCCCATGCTTATTGATGTACTCCTGATGCTCGATAAGTTTTTCTTTCATCTGCTTTTTGAGATAGACTCCAGTATTGCCAGTTTGTGGAAGGCGATTAATCACATCGATGACGAGATGGAAACGATCTAGTTCATTAAGCACGGTCATATTAAAAGCTGTTGTAATGGTTCCCTCTTCTTTGTAACCACGAACATGAAAGTTATGATGATTGGTGCGGCGGTAAATCAGTCGATGGATAAGCCATGGATAACCATGAAAAGCAAAGATGACCGGTTTGTTTTGAGTAAAAAGATCATCGAAATCACCTTCATTGAGCCCATGAGGATGTTCTGTTTGTGGTTGAAGTTTCATAAGATCGACCACATTAATGATACGAATTTTTACTGCGGGTAGGTGTTCTCGTAAAATAGAGACAGCTGCTAAGGTTTCGAGAGTGGGAACATCACCACAGCATCCCATAACGATATCGGTTTCCCCAGCCTGATCATTACTTGCCCAATTCCAGATGCCAATTCCTTCAGTGCAATGCGTAACAGCCTCTTCCATCGAGAGCCATTGTGGAGAAGGATGTTTGCCGGCGATGACAACATTGACATAGTGGCGACTTCGCAAGCAATGATCCATGACCGAGAGAAGAGAGTTGGCATCTGGTGGAAGATAGACACGTACGATTTCAGCTTTTTTGTTCACGACATGGTCGATAAAACCGGGATCCTGATGTGTGAAGCCATTATGATCCTGCCGCCAGACATGAGATGAGAGGAGGTAATTTAACGATGCAATCTTACTGCGCCATGGTAATTGGGAGCTAACCTTTAGCCATTTTGCATGCTGATTAAACATCGAATCGATAATATGAATAAAAGCCTCATAGCAATTAAAAAGTCCGTGGCGGCCTGTGAGCAAGTATCCTTCGAGCAATCCTTCACATTGATGTTCACTGAGCATTTCAATAACGCGTCCCTCAGAGGCAAGAAATTCATCAGATGTAAGATATTCTCCCATCCACTGACGCTTGGTCACTTCGAAGACCGCTCCAAGTCCATTAGAGAGTGTTTCGTCAGGACCAAAAATACGGAAGTTTTTCTTTTCCTCATTCAGGGCAATAATATCACGTAAAAAAGGTCCTAGGATCCGCGTGTCGCCGATAGCCATGATTCCTGGCTCTAAAACCGGAATGGCATAATCACGAAAATCAGGTATCCGTAAATCGGTTAAAAGCATCCCCCCATTGGCATGAGGATTAGACCCCATACGTCGCTCACCTCGAGGGGCAAGTTCTTGAATTGCTGGTTTCAGACGACCGTATTGATCAAAGAGTTCTTCGGGTTGGTAGCTTTTCAACCAATCCTCTAAGAGTTGAAGATGCTGGGGATCTTTTATGGGATTGGTGATAGGGACTTGATGAGCATGAAAGGTTCCCTCATTGGGAATACCATCAATTTTTTTCGGCCCCGTCCATCCTTTGGGTGACTTTAACACAATCATCGGCCAACGAGGGCGTTCTTTTCTTTGAGACGAGAGGGCCTCTTCTTTTATTTTTTTAATCTCTTCGATGACGCAATCGAGTGTTGAGGCCATCTCCTCATGCATGAGCATGGGGTCCTCCCCTTCGACAAAATAGGGGTTCCATCCATAACCACGAAGAAGCTGTTCTAATTCTTCATGGGAAATACGGGCTAGAAGTGTGGGGTTGGCAATTTTATAACCATTGAGATGCAGAATAGGGAGAACGACCCCATCAGTTGAGGGGTTGAGGAATTTATTGGAATGCCAGGCTGTGGCGAGAGCTCCAGTTTCTGCTTCTCCATCTCCAATAACACAGGCCACATAAAGATCTGGATTATCCAGAGCTGCTCCAAAGGCATGGCTTAATGAATAGCCAAGCTCCCCTCCTTCATGAATAGAACCAGGGCATTCAGGAGATACGTGACTTGGGATTCCTCCGGGAAAAGAAAATTGAAGAAAGAGTTTTTGGAGGCCCTCTTCATCCTGGCTGATGTTAGGGTAAATTTCACTGTAGCTCCCTTCAAGGTAAGTATTGCTCACAAGCGCTGGACCACCATGTCCTGGGCCAGAGATATAGATCATATTGAGATCATATTTTTTGATGATGCGATTGAGGTGCACATAAATAAAATTTTGTCCTGGAGTTGTACCCCAATGGCCTAACAACATTTTTTTGATATCCGTAGTGGCTAGGGGTCGTTTTAGGAGTGGATTATTTGCAAGGTAAATCTGTCCTACAGATAGATAATTAGCAGCTCTCCAGTAAGCATCAATGTTGTGAAGGAGCTCTTGAGAAAGGGTATTTTTTTTCATAAATTAAAAATCCGGCAGACAGAACGGGCAATCATGAGCTCCTCGTTTGTGGGGATCATATGTACGGTAACACGACTTTCTTTGGAAGAGATCAAGGAAGCATTTTTTTGGTTTGCTTCTTCATGAAGTTGGAGTCCTAAAAATTCTAATCCTCTACAAATACGTTCCCGGATGAGGGGAGCATTTTCGCCAATGCCACCACTAAAAACTAATGTGTCTAAACCTCCCAGTGCAGCAGTATAGGCACCAATCCATTTTTTTGTTTGATAACAAAAAAGTTCTACGGCTTCTGCTGCTCTAATATCCCTTTCTTCACAAGCAAGTAATTCGCTCATGTGAGAACTTGTCTCTGAAATGCCAAGCAGACCCGATTTTTCATTTACCATCTCAGAGAAAGCCTCGCTGGTCATCTTTTCTGTTTGTTCGAGATAGCGTGCTACACCAGGGTCCAAATCACCGGAGCGAGATCCCATGATTAATCCTGAAGTAGGAGTAAAACTCATACTTGTATCAATACTTTTACCATGATGCACGGCAGCAAGGCTTGCTCCATTGCCTAAATGAGCAAGAATAATACGGCCTTGAGCAGCATTTTTTTGAGATAATTCTTCCATGAGATATTCATAGGAGAGGCCATGAAATCCAAATCGCTCTAGGCCTTTATTAAGGTAGTGTCGAGGGAGGGGAAGTAATTTTGCAACACGCGGCATTGTCTGATGAAAGGAGGTATCAAAGCAGGCGCATTGATCAAGATGAGGATACTGATGATAGAATGCCTCAATGAGGTTGAGTTCCTGTGGTAAATGATCGGGTGCATAGCGCTTAAGAGTGTGCAACTCTTGGAGTAAATTTGAATCAATGCGTTGTGGCGTACGATGAAACATTCCATGAACAACGCGGTGACCAATAATTGTTCCGCAACAGAGTGCTTTCTGATGTTCTAACCAGTTTAGAAGAAAGGAAGCTGCCGATGTATGGTCGATGACTGAAGTCGTATCAACTAGGTGAGGCTTTTCTCCTTTTTTTTGAAAAAAAAGCGATGTGTTCTCTTGATTGATATTTTGAACTTTCCCTTGAAATAAGAGCTCTGTTTTTTGATAAAGAGCGAATTTAATACTTGAAGATCCAACATTGATACTGAGGATTTGGAACTTCATGAAGTTTTATTGCAAGTGACTCGTATCATTCCAAAGTCGAATAACAGGTTCAGAAGAATTATGCTCGTAACCAAGGATGCTTAGACTAGCAGTACTCAAAAGATAAAAGCGACCATCATTGGCTGGAAGGTCAAGCCATCGTGTAGCCAGCATCCTAAGAATGTGGCTATGGGCAAAGAGCAATATATCTCCTGGTGCTTCTTGTTGGAGTGATTTGATTTTTTGGATCAGTTGATCACAGCGCGTTGCAACCTGGTTCGGAGACTCCCCACCGGGGCATCCATCCTTAAAAATAAGCCAATCTGGCTTTTTTTGTAGAATTTCTTTTGTGGTCAATCCTTCGTATTCACCATAATTCCACTCCAGTAAATAGGGCTCTGGTTGGACGAGATCCTTAAAACCAGCTAAGGCAGCTGTTTTCATTGCACGTTGCAAAGGACTTGAATAAACGTGAGTGAAAGATTTTTTTTTAAGACGCTCTCCGAGCTGTTGTGCGTTTTTTTCTCCCTGAGGAGTAAGCGGAATATCGGTGTGACCGGTATGTTGACCTGAAAGACTCCAAGCTGTTTCACCGTGACGTGCGAGGTAGATTTGAGGAAGGTTGGATGGCATAAATAATAATATTGTAGCGTTATTGATTCTATTAGAGCTGCTCGGTAGGGGATTCTTTTCTACCCTTCATAGTGCTCCATATGGCGAATAAGACGAGCAGAACCTTTATTAAGATTGTTATCAAGACGAGCAGCATCTTTAGAAGATGTATCGATAGCTGTGCAGGAGCAGAGCATTCCAACAATGAAAGATAAAAAAATCCTCCTAAAATAATATTGGTTTTTTTGCATTGCTGAAAAATGAATGTTTAAAAAAAAGATTCAATATAATTGTATTTCTGTCACTCTCATTAAATGGAAGTTGAAATCTTAGCTAGGATTCAGTTTGCATTCACGGTAGCTTTTCATTACATCTACCCCCCTTTAACGATGGGCTTAGGGCTACTGCTAGTGCTGATGGAGGGGACATTTATTGTCACCGGAGATCGCATGTATCATCGTTTAGCCCACTTTTGGACACGCATTTTTGCTGTTATCTTTTCCATTGGAACAGCCACAGGCATTGTCATGGAGTTTGAGTTTGGCACCAATTGGGCTACCTATTCTCGTTTTGTTGGGGATATTTTTGGAAGTGCTCTAGCTGCAGAAGGTGTTTTTGCCTTTATGCTGGAGGCAGGCTTTCTTTCGTTACTTCTTTTTGGTTGGGATAAGGTAGGAAAAAAGACCCACTTTTTTGCTACCTGTATGGTTTGTTTAGGATCTCATTTCAGTGCTATTTGGATTGTTGTTGCTAATTCCTGGATGCAGACACCTGCCGGCTATCACCTGGAATTATTTCAAAATGGTGTGCACTCGATTCTACCTGCTGATTATATTTTACAGACAGCTGATATAGGGCATGTACGTGCTGTAATCGATAGTTTTTGGGAAATGGTGTTCAATCCCTCATCGCTACAACGCCTCTGTCATGTAATTTTTGGAACATGGCTATCGGGTTCTTTTCTTGTCATCAGTGTGAGTGCCTATTACCTCATTCGCGGTAGGCATCGTCGTTTTGCAGAGGCCTCGATGACGATAGCCATTTTTTTAGCGGCTGCGACTAGTGTCTTTCAATCGATCAGTGCTGATGCTACTGCACGTGGTGTTGTTCAACATCAACCTATTAAGTTGGCAGCTATGGAAGGGGTTTATCATACCGCTCCTTATACTCCGATGAATCTCTTCGGCTATGTGGATGCATCGCAACAAACTGTCTACTCGATTCAAATACCAGGATTGCTCAGTCTATTAGCATTTCATAATATAAAGACACCTGTGATTGGACTGGATCAACTACCTTCTGATGCATTTCTTGCCGCTAGAAATCCTGGAAAATCAGCTCAGGAACTTGCTGCACTACGTCCTCAATATTGGCCTAAAGTTCAAGGAGTTTTCCAAACATATCACATCATGATTATTTTTGGATCGATCGTTTTTGGAATGGCCTTTTTCTCTCTCTTTCTATGGTGGAAGGGATGGCTCTTTAGGACTGATTCACTTCTGGTGCGCCTCTGGCTTTTCTTATTAATTTTCTCTGTTTTGTTTCCACAGATCTGCAATCAAGCTGGATGGTTTACTGCGGAGATGGGACGTCAGCCTTGGGTCGTGTATAATATCCTTAAAACCTCACAAGCATTTTCAAAAAAAGTTTCCTCGGATCAAGTGCTAGGCTCTCTTCTTCTCTTCTTTGCTATTTATAGTCTCCTTTTCTTTGCCTTTCTTTATCTCTTAAATCGAAAAATTCAACATGGTCCTGATGATCCTGAAGAAGATCCTGAACCGTTGGAAGATGGAAAACGTGACTTTTTCTATCAACTTATGGTGGGTACTGACTCCTCACGTGCTTCTTCATAGAGGCTTTCTGTAAGAGTGAAAAAATAGCTAGGAAATTGGAAAGTTGAAATTGAAGAAACAATAAAGAAAAACTGTAGATTGCAACTTATAAAGATATGGCCATACATTTTTTGAGTCACCTTTTGGAAACCATCACCCCTTATTATACGATCATTTGGTTTGTGCTCGTAGGTGCTCTCTTTACGGGTTACTCCATGTTAGATGGATTTGATTTAGGAGTAGGTGTACTGCACCTCTTAGTTTCAAAGGATGAAGAGAGGCGCATTTTTCTCAATGCAATCGGTCCTGTCTGGGATGGTAATGAAGTCTGGTTAGTGGTTGGGGGAGGTGCTCTCTTTGCTGCTTTTCCGGGCGCCTATGCAACGGTCTTTTCTGGTTTTTACATGCCCTTTATTTTTCTCTTAGTCTTCTTAATTTTTAGGGCCGTTGCTATAGAATTTAGAAGTAAGGAACCGAGCACCTTGTGGAGGCAAACGTGGGATCATCTTTTTGCAGTAGGAAGTATTCTTGCTTCCTTCATGCTGGGAATCACCCTAGGGAATCTTACACGGGGAATTCCCCTTGATGCAGAGGGAGAATTTATAGGTACTTTCTGGGATCTATTAAATCCTTATAGTCTCTTTATGGGGGTCACGGTGGTAGTGCTCTTCGCGATGCATGGATCCATTTACTTAGTGATGAAAACCGAGGGAGCCTTGCAAGAACGAGTAAAATCCTGGGTGCCCTACCTTATTCTTCTTTTTGTTGCTTGTTATTTCATTTTTAATTTTTCAACGCTTATCGTTGCACCTCATCTTGCTGAGATAGTATTTTCTCGGCCATGGATATTTGGAGTTTTAGGCTTAGACATGTTTTTCCTTTGGAAAGTTTGGACCTTCGTAAAGCAAGGCAAAGAGCTCCTTGGGTTTCTTTGTTCCTGCATCATGATGGCCTTGTTGCTTGCTACTTTTGGTCTTACTTACTATCCAAATATGGTTCTTTCTCACCCCCATCCCGAAAACAGCGTTACTATTTTTAATGCTGCTTCTACCTCAAAAACATTAGGCCTTCTCTGTGTTATTGTTCTGCTAGGTATTCCAATGGTTGTCAGTTATACAACAAGTGTCTACTGGATATTTCGAGGAAAGACACGATTAACCGACACGAGTTACTGATCACCTGCGAAAGCCGGGAAGTTAGACGGATACTGCGTTCGGCTCCCATTTTGAATTGGGGTCGGTGACTCATACAGCCCAGCATAAAAATGCTCGCCTGCCTTACCCCATCAGCCTTCGCGGCGCCTCGCGACGAATCAGTATGAAATATGCGGGTTAACCTCTTTTTCTTTAATTGCCGCTGCTGTTCTTTCCAGTTTTTTCCAGCGGACCCAGCTTCCCTCAGCTGCTTTAAAAAGCGATTTCCAGACGACATACCCTAACACCGGGCGGTATAAAAAGCGCATTGGAAGGGCTCTCCAAGCAGAGAGAAAGCTCCGTTTCGCTAAATGAGCGGAAAGTCCTGCAATAACAGTATCAATGAGTAGAGATAATATAAAATAAGGATAAATCGCTTTCCCTCGACCTAGGTATATTGAAAAAATAACGAGGAGATCAAGAATGGGGGTGATAGCAATAATGCCAATTTGAAAAATCCAAATGGAGGGAAGTGCCAACCATCCCAGCCAGCCTGAACCAGGGCTTAAGATGAGGGAGCGATGTTTCCAAACGCATTGCAATGTCCCAAATGCCCATCGAAAACGTTGAGAAAAAAGGGCTCGAATATTTTGAGGAGCCTCGGTATCGGCGATAGCCAAGGGTGCGTAGGTGACTTTCCAGCCGTATCGATGGAGTTGTAACGTCAGGTCTGTATCCTCTGCTAGGGTTTCCGTATTAAGTGGGCCCGCGTCTAAAAGAGCTTTGCGACGAAAGGCGCTTAATGCACCTGGAACAACGGTAATGCAATTTAAAAGATCTTGTGCACGTCGATTAATTTCAAAGGAAAATTCATATTCAATTTGTTGAAATCGTCCAAGCCAGTGGCGAAAATTACCAACACGTATATGTCCCGAAACGGCTCCCACTTCAGGATTGCTCAAAGGTTGAATCAAGAAACGTAATGCCTCGGAGGAGACCATTGTATCAGCATCTAGTGTAACAATATATTCGTGACTCGAGGAGGCGATAGCATCATTGAGTGCAGAAGCTTTTCCGGTATTTGGTTGTTGGAGTAAAATAATGCTGCGCTGACTGGTAGAATATTCGTTTACCCATCGCATGACTTTCTCAGATGTTTTATCGTGAGATCCATCATCAACAATAATCAATTCTATAGGAGCTTCATAGGAGCTAGCTAAAAGATGTTCTATGGTGGAGTCGATAACACACTCTTCGTTATAAGCAGCAACAATAACGCTTAGAGGAGGGAGAGAGCTATTGTATTGCAAATGAGATGAGACTTCCCTTTTTTCCCGTCGACGATGAAGCAAGGCACACGCAATAAAAAAGAGAATGAATAATAATGATAATAGGGTTGTGATGATCAATAGTGTCCAGGCAGCCATTTCTATAAATCGAAGAGTTGCAAAGCTTCCATAAATATAGCGCATCGCAACAGTAACATCTCCATGGCGCAATGGAGGCATGAGCACATCGCGTGGCAACTCAATAAAGCGTCCAAGTGGGACGATTTCATCTCCACGTGCATGGAGGTAATCGATAATAAGTGGAAGTGCAGCGACAGTTTGAGACCGATTGCCACCCGCATCATGCATTAAAATCACACTCCCTCCATCAACACGTTCCTCCTTAATATTATTTAAAATCGTCTCTACTCCAGGACACTCCCAGTCGCTTGTGTCAATGGACTCCCCCACGGTGAGATAGCCAAGATCTGAAGCAATTCCCAAAGCACGCAGTTCTCCTGGGGTTGATGGAGTCGCATCACTGTTGTAAGGGGGGCGAAAAAGAGAGGTGGAATGCCCGGTAATACTTTCAATGAGTCGCGTTGTGGCATTGAGTTCGAGGGAAATTTGCTCATCACTAGCTGCAGCAAGATTTTGATGTGTGTAGGTATGATTTCCTAATTCATGTCCCTCCTCTAAAATTTGTACTAGAAGGTCAGGAAATTGTTGAGCTTGTGAACCAACAACAAAAAAAGCAGCTGGAACCTTTTTCTCTTTTAAAATACGCAGAATGCGTGGTGTCCAAGTGGGGTCAGGTCCATCATCAAAGGTGAGTGCTACTTGATGCAGAGGTGCAGCTCCTTGGTGATATACACAAGCAGGACGAGGAAATTCTTCGTAGAGAGAACTCATGAACTCTGTGGGTTCTAAAGTAATATCACGCCATCCTTTGCTGGGCTCATCTCCAACGGAAAGAAAATCTCCCCTGCCAATCGAGGCTACTTCATTTTTAAGACTCAGGGTTTCGAAGGCTTCTAGTTCCTCGGTGGTCGGCTCATGACGATCTTCTGTTTTCATTTTGGATATGAATTTTAATGCTTTCCAAATATCTGGATCCTCCTCCCCAAGACGGTCGAGCGCAATCCCTCCAATGGGATAGTGTGAGATGGTGTGTAATTGATTAAAAAAAGTGATGGCATCGAGAAACCAAATTTCATGTTCCTCTTTTTCATTAAGGCCAGAGAGATAATGAAATGAGGGTGAAAAATGAGGTGCTTCGACGCTAACATGTTCTGCTAAAGCAAGGTTGGCACGTGCCATGACATCGACAAAACTTAAAGTCTCAACGGTCCCTTTGGTTTCATTCCAATCAAGACCAAAGCAACCTAATCCAGCAACCCATTGCTCCGCTTTACCGTAGCGGATTATTTCTTTGAGTTGTTCCTCAACCCAATCCTGCTCTGCTAGGGGGCCCGGTTCATCAGGCTCTGAGTTTTCATCATCAAGGGAGAGGACAAAACGATCTGCTACCTCGCTGAGGGCTTGTAGATCAAAAATTTTCTCTGCTTTCTCCGTTGAGATGCTGATCCAGAACTCATAATGAGACTCATGAAGCTTCTTGCCAAAGCGAATCAGTAATTGATTTAGCTCCGTACGGTAGGAAGGATCGAGTTCATTCCAATCAAGGAGTAATCCGATAGCTCCGGGTGGTAGACGTTTGATCAGATTACTGAAAAAAAGATCCTGCTCTTCGGTTGAGGATTTAAAGAGTCCTTCGATGGCTTCTGCTTGCCACGTTGTTCCATCAATGTTTCGTAAAATAGGAAGTAGGCCAAGATTCTTGCGCACACAACAAGAACGAATCTCCTCACTGGGTGATTCCACAAGTCTTCCTTCAACTCCAACGATATGAAACCAATCCGTTGCAACGTGTGTTAAAAAATCGGCATGCTGCTTGAGCGAAGAAATGCTTTGGGGGTCCCAATCTACAGCATAACCCAGGCGAACAGGGAAAGAGGAGTACTCGAGTAGGTGCTGCTCTTGATTTTTTTGAGAAGGTGTTGCTACCGAGCTCACAAAAGCACTAATCCCACCCTCATGCTGAGAGTTTTTAGGAAAGGGGAGAGGGTTTGCTGTTTCTAAGAAGTGATGCCAATCTTCCGTGCTTGCCAGTAGACCTGGATCTTTAAATGCTTTTAGTGGTGTTCTGTATCCTCGCACTTGCTGGGGAAGACGTAGTTCGGGAGCAACCAGTAGGCTTGCTATAAAGTATGCAGAGGCACTAAGAAGAAGGAGTGCTATCACCACGATGGTGACTTGTAAAAAGCGGCGACGTCGCCCGTGAGGATCTGCAAAAATGGAGTTGTTAGAGTTCGAAGACATGAAAATCTCTGCTAAAAAACGATGCTAGGAGTGGAACAAAAAGAGTATACCCGGATATTTCATGCTAATCGTGGCGAGGAAGCTGCGAAGGCTGATGGGGCAAGGTAGACATGTATTTTGATACAGGGCTGTATGAATCCCTACAGCCCAAGTCAAAATGTGAGTCTCATGCAGTATCCATCTGACTTCCCGGCTTACGCAGGTGATCGGTATGAAAAATCCGAATATAGGTTAAAGATTCTGTGCTGAAGATGAAATCTAAAAAACAGAGAGCATTCTGGCATATCTCCTCTTTCCAAAATAATGAGACTCACTGAGGTGTTATTTTTGGGTGATAGAATCATTGGGATATTTTATTGTGAGATGTAAAAATTAAAACCTACTCATCGATAAAAAAATCTTTAGGAGAGAGGGTAGAATCTTTAGGCTAGTGTGATGTCAGCTTCTCTATTCTTAGCCCGCCGTTACTTGCAGCCCAAGCGCACCTTTCTTTCTGTTATTACACTGATCTCGGTGCTCGGAGTGACTCTTGGAATCACGGTTCTCATTTTAGTAATTTCAGTAATGACCGGATTTCAAAGGGAGCTACAACGTAAGGTCATTGGCTTTGATGCCCATTTAGTGATTTCTCAAGAAAGGATTCTTGATCATTGGCAGCAGCTTTCCAAAAAAGTAGAGCATCTTCCCGAGGTAGAGCAGCTCGCACCCTTTGTTCAAGGACCTGTTATCGTGGAATTTCAGCATCGACGTCTCACTCCCAATATGCGTGGTATCGATCCTGAGAAAGAAACAGAACTTCAAAAATTTATTAAGGAGGGATCCTTTGATTTAAATGGTGATAACGCCATCGTTGGTTCTGAAATGGCCTCCACGCTTGGTTTGCAGGTGGGAGACAAAATTACCATATTCTCCTCGCACAACCTGAATCAAATCTTAGAAGAACTCAATAAGATTCAGGAAAAACAAGGAAAGGCCAATTTAGATTCACTGCGCCAATTGGTTCTTCCAACAGAATTGACCGTTACTGGTATTTTTGAAACAGGACGTTATTTTTACGACAGTGAATTTGTACTCGTACCACTTCACATTGGACAAGAACTCTATGGTCTTGGGGACTGTGTTCATGGGCTTGCTTTATGGGTCAAAAATGCTGATCGAGCTGATGTGGTTCAAAAAAATATACGTAGTGAATTTACTAAGGACCTCATTGTTACCACTTGGATGGATTCTAATAAGCAACTCTTTGATGCCATTGCAATGGAGCGTCACGTAATGTTTTTTTTACTGATGTTCATTGTACTGGTGGCTGCGTTTGGGATTATGAACACATTGATTACGGTCACTGTTCAAAAGACGCGTGAAATTGGTATCCTCCAAGCTCTTGGTGCACGTACAGGACAAATCATCATGATCTTCCTTGTGCAAGGAATGATTGTAGGCGTTGTTGGCGTTGCCTCAGGATTAGCACTAGGAATGACCCTCATTCGCTGGAGGAATGAAGTGAGTCAGGCACTCTCCTCCCTTTTGGGAGTTGAAATCTTCTCACGTACCATTTACCAATTCTCTGAGATTCCTGCGGAAGTGGTTCCAAGCGATGTTGCGGTTATCTGCCTGAGTGCTTTTGCGATCTGTTCTCTTGCAGCTCTTGTACCAGCTTGGTTAGCCTCAAGGCTCGATCCAGTCAAGGCCCTACGTTATGAGTGAAGCTTTTCTTAATTTGGATATTGCAGGCCGGGCTGGCCCGAATATTTCACACTAAATCTATTACGGCTTGTGGAAAGCTCATCATTACTGCGTTGGTCTCGAATTGTGATTTGGACAGTATGAAACATACAGCCCGGCATCCCAATCCTTCGC
>Ga0114975_10000853_pt1 | contig 22257 bp, 30 predicted proteins | sample S_130626_EF_Meta_FD_87031 | JGI IMG/M metagenome (GOLD analysis project Ga0114975, IMG submission 87031) | Freshwater microbial communities from Lake Simoncouche, Canada to study carbon cycling - S_130626_EF_MetaG | ecosystem: Environmental > Aquatic > Freshwater > Lake | place: Lake...
CTAAGCACAACCCCATAATCCATATGACGGACTCGGGTTTCTTCTGTTCCTTGGTTGTTCTTAAGTACAATAAGATCATCAAACTGATGATGCCAAATAGGATAAAATACAGTAGCACTTGCATTACGAATACCTCCTTGACTGCAACTACGTAGGTCGCCAAACCACTTCTTCAAGAACGGAATCATACCTGTGTGCATGATCTCCCCACCGCGGATGGGTGAGCCTAGTGGGCGAAGTCGGCCAACCTCTAGGCCAATGCCAGCACGTTTGCTGGCATACTTGGCCATCATCTCGCCACTAGCAAAAATACTATCCAAGTCATCATCACTGCGAATAAGTACGCACGAACTGAATTGTTTAGTAGGGGTACCGAGACCAGCAAGCACAGGGGTAGCAAGAGTAAATAATCCATCACTTGCGGCATTGTAGTATTCCTTTATATAACGCATTCTTGCGCTGTTGGGTTCTTCTTTATGAAAGACTGTGGCGGCAGCAACCATGTATCTAACTTGTGGAGTTTCATATGTGTGTTTTGTACTGCGATTTTTGACCAAGTACTTTTCAATCAGTTGTTCAATTGCCGCACAAGAGTATAATTCATCTTTAGCATGGTCAAGCATGTTATCCATCTTGTCCCAGTCTTCTTCGGTATACCATTCCAGCAATTCTGATGTGTATAATCCAGTGGATACATTTGTCTTAACAATTTCGTACAGGCGTGGAGGAGTGTAACTGCCATAAACATCCTTACGCAACATGCTAAGTCTATGCTTGCCTGCCACGTACTGATAATTTGTATGTCCTACATCAGGATTTGATTCCACATCAATTAGATCTACAATGGCTCGCATGGTGATTTCATCAATTTCACGTGTGCTAATACCGTTGTAAAAATGTGGTTGTGCCTTGATTTCAATCATGCTCTGACTCACATCAGCAATACCACTACACACTTTACTAATCTGGGCTTGCCATTTTTCTACTGCTAGTGGCTCGACACTGCCACTTCTTTTAACTACATTTATAATATTCTTGCTCATATTTTCCATTATTTGCTTGCGTCCTCAGTCAGATTCAGACAAATACTTACCGCTGACTCATTACGCAATATCTTTACACTTTAACCAGTCTAGCCAGGTCGCTAGACGCCCAATGTTTCAAAATTTGGGCTTCGCTAAAATTAGCGTCAATTACTTCACCGTCATAATAATTTAATAGCTTGTTACCAAGCACTTCAACTAGTAATCTGGGTTGTTCGTTTATCACGGCTAGTATTAAGCGGCTGTCAACACCACATAATACTAAACTATAGAACATTCCTAGCCCTTGGGCACTGGGGCAAAACGACCCGTTACTGACCAAAGTCCATGGATCTGGCCAAGTTTCTTCTCGCCAAGGGTCAAATGTTTTTGTGACCAGGGGGACAAATTTCCACCAGGTTGCAACTTCTTGACAGGCGGATTCAGCGTCCATTTCAGACAACTGTAATCTCCAGTCACGCCAGGCTTGCAACTTTCCTTGTTTATCAAAGAACCAATGTTCAGTGCTACGATGTTCCACAACGATACTTATATTAACTTGTAATACTGTTCTACTCGTTGTAACCACAGATCGCTGTAGTGTTTAAACTCTGCACCTTCAATGATAAAAGTTTGATACTGATTTTCCCTATCAACCATGAACAGTACACCTTGCTGAATGTCAGTACCATGTACTTCATTGTGTGCCAGTGCGTAGGCTGTAGTTTGAATAAAGTAGTCTTGCATCCATTCAGGCTTTTTCATTTTCTTGGCCGTTTTATGGTCCATGATACTGGGCCGGCCTTTGTATACGCCACACAAGTCTGTGGTGCCAGCATACAGGCCGGGGTAGTAAAGACTTGCTTCCATGCCCCATACTTCGTCTACACCAGATAATCCGTTTTCAATAACTTGATCACTCATTGAGCGAGCTAGAACATGAATAGGAGTACTACCTGGTGGGCGTTCGATGCCCTCAATAAAGTTCTCAATATGTTTGTGTACTAGTGTGCCTAGTCCAGCACTCTCTGTACTAATACGTTGAGCTTCTGCTTCGCCTACACGTTTCTTCCATTCATTTAAGAATGTTTTGTCTGCTGTAGAACTTAGGATTGTAGTTACACTAGGGACTCGAGAGCCATCTGGTGTAGCATAAAGACGACTAGGACCATCAATCCTAGTTAATTTTTCATATTTGAATTTGTGATTGAAAGTTATCATTGTCGTTTATTATAAACGATAATAACAAAAAAGTCAAGGACTATTTTAAAAAGTGTTGTAAAAATACAACAGTATTACCAAGCAATGACCCACTGGAAAGTGGTTTGTGTAACTGGGTTCATCTGACGGTCTATTGTATAACCAAGGTCACTGAAGTACAGTACAACTTTATTCATTTGTAAAACTTTCTGACGGTCTTCTCTTGATCCTACCCAAGTATCATAATACTCTGCGGCCATTGCATAACCCACATCAGCGGCATTTTTTGCCATTGTGCTGGTTGTTGAAACAGTAACTTGTACAGCACCATCTGCGCTGGCCAATAGCACTTCTTCTTCGAGGTCGCGTATTTCTCTCAAAACATAAATGTCTTGTAATGACTTAACACGAGCCTCTGCGGCTGTTAACATTACTCTACTCATATTCCTAAATCCTTGCGAGCTTGGCTAATAGCATCTTTATTAACTTTATTTTTGTTTTCTTCTGCTTGTGCTTCTGTATCAGCAGATGGTACTGTTGTTAAAATTATTTCATTGTTATTAACATCTGCTACAAGATTATTATTCTTAGCTTTGAATGTGGCGATCAATCCGCGAATGGCATTAACTTGGCCAGCGGCACTGAAACCCATTCGGTTCAATTGGTCTACCATGGCATTCATAGGAATTTTTGCTACACCATCATTTTGATTTTTAATAATCAACATTTTGATGGCGTTGGCAAAATTCTTATCAACTGTGGCTAGTTCACTCAATACCACTCTTCATCTCCCTGCCAGTGGTTTCACCTTCTGGACCTGAACTACTTGGGAAAATAGGAGCCGATGCATCAGCTGGTTCGCCTGACATGTCAGGACTTGCTACTTGACCGCCACTTGTCAATGAAGTGATAGCTGAGTCTAGTGTATTCTTAGTGTCCATTAAAGCTGTAATTGCCGCATCCAATGCTGCCTTAACAGTTTGGGCATACTGCTCGCCTGCGGCATCACCAAAGCGTTCTTTGATTTGATCAACCAAGGTGATCATATCGCTGCCTAGCATGTCAGCAACATCTTCAATCATGCCTTGGAATTCATGGTTCATTGCTTTGGCCGCAATAACTACTTCAGCTTGCTCAATATCAGCATCATCTAGCTCGCCTTCAAAAAGCACTGCATCAACGTTGGCCATTTCTTCATAAATTTCCCTATGAAGGATAGCTCGTGTATAAGCTTGTCCACCCTTGCTTGCTAAAATGTTAATTTCTTCGTTAACACGGGCTAGCTCTGTTCTCAGGCGTCTTCCGCCCATGCTTTCAACTACAATGCTTTCTTTGCGTAATGCAGATCTAGCGGCTTGTGCTGGTGTTTTTATAGTTGTAATATCATTAAATTTCATAATGTTCTCCGTAATCTATTTAGCGTCTTTTTTTGTTTAACTTGGTCACACGTTTACTTAGTGGGTTAAATTTCTTGGTACGTTTGATTTTCATTGCAATTCTGCCACGCATTTTGGCTTTTGTGCGCTTAAAACGTAAACGCTTTTTGATGTCAATTTTCTTGCTACAACTACTAGCGGCGCTAACAACTCTACCACGTTTGCGTCCAGAAGTACAGCGAACTTTGCGCTTGATTTTTTTACCACTTCTGGCCCAGACTATTTTAGCTTCAACTAGTATTTTCATTTATTATTTTTGCAAATGTGTGATTACATAACCCAACATTGCTAATAAACCTACAATTACAGTTGCAGTAGATGTAACCATAATCTTGAATTTCTCATCTTTTGCGCTACTTAACATGGACTTGATGTCACTCATTGCCCTTGAATTTTCTATCTTAAATGCATTAAAATCACCATGTAGATGATCCAACCCACTCTCAACATCTTTAAACTTTTCTTCTAGACGAGCGTATCGCTCAGCACACAATTCAACGTGCATTTCTAGGCTTGAACTTTCTGTGATAGCCATTTAACTCTTTACCCATAGATAATTCACACAAGGTGATTCATATCAGCAGTGTGATTTTTTAACGAGCCATAATGGAGCCAGGGTGAGTTGTGTACTAACGTTGTTTTTATTATGCTGTATTTAGCAAATTTAGAAAGTTTCGTGGCGTATAAAAAACATATTAGTCTCAGGTCCTGATGTAATAGCGCGGCCTGGTAGGGTAACAGTTTCAGTGAGTCCAACAGTCATGTACTGTTCGTTTGATTCAATTGACAATGTTTCTTCTGTCATTTGTCCAACACCACTGGCAATCCATTTTAAACACCACACTCGTTGTTTACCCGAGTAAGCTTCTCCAAAGATTTCAGTCCCTAAGTCTTGGTTTTCAAAACACTCAACACTGGCCAACAGTGGTTGACCACGAGCGGCCACAATGCTCATGAGTGTGGCTAAATTATCTCGCCCATCTGGGCCAATATCATATAATGTCCACGCAGAAAAGAATTCAGGATCTCCACCAAAGTGAGAACCCGGAATTGTGTACGACTTTTTGTCAGACATTACATGTTTCTTCCAATTGCATAACCCACAGCAAACCCGCCTGCGGCTTTGGCTACACCAGATAAAAATCCATTCCCAGACCTTGACCCAACAATTGAGCCAGCACCCACTGCCGCAAGTTCTGCATTGCCAACATCAGTAAGTTCCATTCCCTTGTTTCTAGCTAATGCTTCTAGTACAGGTAGTAACTCACTACGACGGCCACGCAATCTGTAATACTGTAGTAGACGGGTAACACATAATTGATGCTGAATAGTTGTTAAATTTTCCCAGTCTGTAATTAGACGTCTTAGACTTTTGTAGTTGCTGATGTCAATGCCCATCTGGCCTTCAAGCCTATACATAATACGAATAGCAGTGGTACGATCAAGTGTACCACTTGCAATACCACGGAGGAAATCTTTTACTAGTTTTGCATTGGTATGTAATTGAGTTGCCAGTGCTGAATTTTGTTCTCCAGCCTTTAACAACGATGCAGTGTGCCCGGTTGGGTATAGCATGATGTGCAGGCCTTGGTATAGGTCTGTACCGCCAACTCTCGGAGTTGTAAAATTTGCAAACGACATTGTACGAGTTGCGTACTCTTGTGCAAATGGACGAGTTTCAAATTCCTTACTCAACATGTAAAGTGTAAGCAAGTTAAGAAATACACTATCAACTGTATCACGCAAGGTTAACTGATTAAGATAGTTGTTACGAAACATTTTGCTTTCGTTGCAGTTCTCTTTAATAAAACTAAAGTCTTCCATATTATACCTTTTTCATAAACACAGGTCTGTTTACAATTTTAATTTTACCATGTGGTGTATCTGACACAAACCCTTCGTGTCCTGGTTCATCTCTAACTGTGGCTGTAACTGCCGCATCATGTCCAGCATGTGCATCCAGTTGCGTTTTTAACTTGTATTTGAGTGCAACTAATTTATTGGCAACTTCAAACACTCCGGTAAATCCAGCCTTGTTCTTACTAATGTGATCTAGCACATTTTGTAGCTTGTTGGCTGTTAGTTTGCTTCTCATTGGATCTTGTAACCAGGCCATAAAATCTTTACTACTCAGGCCTTGTTGCCCAATGCCAGCTCTGTAATTTAAATAACTCTTAAAGATATCTGGTAAGTTAGAAATTTTCAATGAGCTTATTGAAAAGTTGTCTAGCAACTTGTCAATGGCATTGCCATATTTTTTAATAACGTTGTCCACTTGTGCAATGTCTTCTTCGGATAATTCAAAAGGAGCAGATCTAACCTGCATTACAGGGCTTAGTACAACAAGTCCAGGACTAGGTTTCAGCTTTTCAATTTCAGCAGGTGTCATTGCTCTTGGCTCTTCTTCTGCGGTGCTTGTAAAGTAGCTATGCACAACAATACCTGCTTTGCTTGCTTTAATTTTCTTACCCAAGTCACTGGCCGGGTCAATTGTGTACTTTACCTTTAATGGCTGTATTTCAATTACTCCGTCGTGTACTACAGGAGTACTCATCCACATGATGTCACCTTGGACAAAGCCACGAAACTTGGCAGGAACAATCTTCTCCAGCATCGGATACAGACTAGCAATTTGTGTTGAGTATTCCAAACGTCCTTGGTCATCTGGTTTGCGATTGTAAATCATGTCACGGAACATTTTAGCACTACGAGCCATGCCATCATATTTTTTGGCACCAAAGCCGGCCTTGTCAGTCATGATGAAACCATTTTCATCTCGACCAAATATAATTGCAGGAGTACCATCCCACTTGACTGAGTTAACAGTAGGATCAACTGCCGCGTGTTTCATTGCATCAAGTGCTCGTTGTGCACCGCCGCTGCCTTCTTCAAATACCAAGTCTTCTGGATGGTCAATACGAGCCTTGGCTTCTGACAGCAGGGACTTCTTTTTGTATGTTGCTATTTCAAATATTTTCATGTTGTAGGGTTTGCATTGTTATATGCTTCTCTTGCTTTATCGTATACATCTTTCATCTGCACAGGTGTAAGATTGGGATTGGTAGCCAACGCATTACGTAATGCAGTCTCTCCTGCGGTGTGAGAATCTGTCAATGATTGTATTTCTTCTTCAGCATCAGGTGATACCTGTGGTGCTTCTTTCTTTGCAGGGGTGCCGAACTTCATTTTGTCAACTAACACCATTGCACTGGCGCCCCACGGCTCAACATAAAGATGCGAACTTTGATTTGGTGGGCCACCCGCCGCTGTTTCTTTGACTGCAATTTCTAACCAAATCTTAAATTGATTTTGAATTGCTGGTGTTGCCTTTGCTATAAGTTGATTTACTGCATCGGGGTCGACACTGGCTGAATGTCCAGACAATGCTGTCTTAAATTCAAGGGGACTAATTAGTGCTGGCGGATTTGCCAGTAAGGCCTGCAGTTTGGCATTATCTAATACTGCGTATTTTTTCTGTATGCCTTGAATCATCTGAATGATTAACCAATGCAAATGATCTTTGAAATCTTCATTTGGTTGTAACGCACGAATCTCAGCTGATGTAGGATCGCATAAAATTTCTTTAACTTGTTCGCCAGCGGCATTGAAACTTTCCAAGTCTGCTGGTTCAATGTTGTAGTCTTCTAAGTCTTCTTTGGTTGTTTTAATGTAGATGATTGCGCCTGCTACAATCATTGAAACTGCTTTCATTGCTGGTTCTACTTCCATGCCAATGTTTGAGGAACCAGTTCCGCCTAAGATTGAATCAAATATTAATTTAATTTGATTGTTGTCTCCAACATTACTTGAAAGTACTAAGCGTTCAATATCAGCACGATTTGATCTAATTGTTTGCCCAACTTGCCCAACATCAACATTCATTTGATCAGAGGCTGCAACCTGTTTTGCGGCTGAAATGGCTTGTTGATAAATCATGGTAACTGGTAGTGGTGCCTTACCAGAGTTAATCAAGTCAAGTTGATTGCCTACACGTTGCATAACTTTGTTACGTGTGGCATTTGTAATAGCATCAGCAAATTTTCTCAATGCGGCATCTTGGCCGCGCAATGCTCGAATGATACCAGTAGGGCCATCTCCGCCTGCCATGGATTGCACTTTAGAAACTAAATTATCTAAAAATCCTTCATCTAATTGACGTTGTAAATCATTTACTTTCACTGGTCGTTTTCCTTGATAGATCGTACACCTCGAGTAAATTTGGCTGTGTCTCCGTTTTTAATGGCTAGCTGTAATCGTCTAATTAATTCATCAGCTTGATGCTGTGGATAATTTTGCTGAATTACTTCCATTAAATTAATTACACGGGCAATAGCTTGCACAGCTAAACCCTCAACAAGTAAGTGCTTATCTTGCTTTGGGACTAGCCCTGTAATTTCGTCTAAAATACTTCGAGTGTGTTTTCGCATATTAATATATTTAGCTAAATAATCTATATAGGAGATTGTAAAATGCAATTATCGCCAAGCGCACAACAATTAAGGGACTTAGCCAATAAGATTTCCCGTTTAAATGAGTATGATACTCATACGGATACTGGGGAACCAGACCACGACATTAGCTCTGGTGAGCTTGCACGTTTAAAAATGGCGTTGGGGCCACTGGTAAGTGATGAGCTACAAAGTCGTTTTATGCAAACATTGAATAAAATGGCAAGTGGCCAGCCAGTAACTTTTTCAGAATCAAAGCTAATCACAGCGGCTTTTATTAGCATGGCAGACATCATTGCAAGTGATCCTTCGTTGATTGGTAGATTACGCAAAGACATTAGAGATTTTAATGTAGAGCAAGATGCAGAAGATGCCGTTGCACCTGAGGACGATATTGCCGCAGATGTAATGCCAGATGTTGGCGCTTCTGATCCGTACAGAATGAAGTAATTAGATTTCACGGCTAACAATAGCCCTTAATGCGTTTCTATTTGCACTGGTTGCAACAGGAGCGGTTAGGGGCTTTTGTACGGGTGCAGTCTCACTTGTAGGTTCGGCTGTAGCACTAGCAGTTGGGTAATCCCATGCATGAGTGCCAGTTGGTTTTTCCCATTTGGTAGATGCTGGTGGTGGTGCTTCAGTATTAACTGTTGTACCTAAGTTGGATCTGGCCCGCACCTTATCATATACATCTGATGCACGAGTTGTAGTACTTCCACCACCACTATCTACTGCATCTGAGATACGCATTGTATCTGGATTAAAGCTTAAATCAATTTTCTGTCCAACACCTGAACTACTACGTGTTTTCATAAACTGTATTTGTACTGTTCCACGTTCTTTCATGCTAGGTGTACTGTAGATACCAAACACATTGTCAGCAGTTTGAATTTTACTTAAACCACCTGCAATCATACTGTGGTCAAACTCTACACTTTCCACAGCACTACGATTCAACTGTGACGCTGTCGCTAATAGCAAATTCTCTGTAACAACCAAGTTACGCAACTCCTCTGCCACTAACTTGTCCTTGACAAACATATCACTTACACTGATCTTTTGACCTGCTGGCATCATCAAGTCCAAGTAGTCAACCAAGATAGCATCAACTTTGATGTCACGTTGTGTTTGAAATTCTCTAATCCATGCCAATAAATCGTTTGGGGTTACGCCATTTGTAAGTTGTACAATCTGTAGCTTGCCTTTTTTACCTGCAGACTTGACCTTGAGTTCAACCTCATCTAGACGTTTGTACAAGTCACGTGTGCTCATGTCTGTTAACATGGCATCCATACGTTGGCTACATAACAGTTCACTGAGTTCCAAACTAAAGTAAACAGTATTCATTCCACGCTGTGTCCAGTTTAATGCCAAGTTCTGTAAGAACAAACTTTTGCCTGCGCCAGATGCGCCAGCAAAGATGTTTAACTCACCTTTGTTAAAGCCACCATACAACTTATCATCTAAATCCTTCCAACCAGTTGATACCTGTCCGTTGTTGTCTCTAATTGCTTTTAGTCGACCCACAGGATCTTCAAAGTAGTCTGTACCAAATGTCTTTGGCAAACCAACCTGTACAGCATCTTTAATTAACTTCTCAACTGCACCATACTCATGCTTCTCTAACAAGTCCGAGCTGGTCAAGATGGCTTTTTCTAATGCCTTGTATCTTGAGAACTTTTCAAACTCTTCCAGGAACCATGAACTATGCTGTACAGCAGTGGCGCCTATAGGCTCAATGTCAACCCCGCCTACTGCTTTAATTTGTAGTGGATCCGGAATGTCACCATGTTGACTAACATAGCTCTTGATAAACTCCGCGGCTTTTCTAATACGCCTGTCAAAGTGGTCTGGATCTAAGATGTTATTGCATCTTGCCGCCAAGTCTCTATTACTAATTAAAAACTGCAAGTACAAGGTCTGCGTACTTACACTATATTCTTTATCCATTAATTATTCCCCCATCGCAAGGCCATTATGGCGGCGTTTTCTTGTTCTTCAAAATTAAAAATCATATAATCTTCTGTTAGTTCTGTTTTATATTTGTTGCCTGGCAATCCAAATTCTTCTATTGCCCAAATGCAAACTTGGTCCCACCATTCACTAGAGTCTTGTCCTAGCCGCCAAACTACTTTTACTTTATACACACCACCGCCTTGCTAATAATTTAATCTTTAATGGTGAGCTCTCAATCGCCAATATCACACTTTGTAGAACAGCAACTCGTCCAAACTGTCGTGCCGCATCGTTGGCATCTTTAATGCCGTCTGGCCAATCTGGAAAGCTTACACTCCAACCTAGTTCTGCGGCTTGCAATGCTAGAGTCATACCGGCCTTGTCTTTATCTGGTAACACCACTGGCTCGTTATCAATGTCCTCAATAATCTTTGCTTGTTCTGGGCTAATGCTATTGGTCATGACAGCAACACCATCTAGCGTTAGTGCATCATATTCACCTTCTGTTACAATAGTATACTTACGCTGTTGACTTTGATGATCTAAATTGAATACAAAGCTGGGTGGTCTACTTGTGATCATCTTTGCGGTTTTTTTATCTGGCACATCACCAATCCAACGTGCTGTGTATCCTACAATTTTGCCATCACTTGTATAAGGTAGTATAACACGGTTATCCATACCTTGTATAGGGCTAGCACTGGTATACCAATCACTGAGTTCAAGTACACCTCTACTGTCAAGATACTCTGCGGCTTCTAAGTTTAAGTCTCTAACAGTCCACGGCCAAGTTATTTCTGGCCATTCAGGTTTCTTATATGGTTCTTGTACAACTGTATCGTCCTCAACCACTTGGTCCCACAGTTGAATCTTTAAACGCTGTATATCGCCTTCGTCAATGCCAAACGTTCGCATTAGCTTGATTAGTTTAATACCCAATCGTTGGCCCGGACGCCATCCTGTTGTATAGCCACAGTTGAAACAATGATAACCAACCTTGTCTTGGTCAAATCTTAGGCCGCCGCGATGTTTGGTATCTGGTCTTGCTTGACCATTTTGTACACACATAGGGCAGTTTAAAGTTAGCCAACCATTGGATGTTGCCTTTAATGGAGGCAGGTGTGCTCTTAGTGTGTTCTCAACTATACTCATATAGAGTTAGTTTACACTCTTATTAGGACTTTGTCAAGTGTTCCAGCGTTGGATGGGCTATTAGTTTTGGCTATTCTTAACCAACGAACCCCACCATAGTAGTTGTATGGATCAATGCCAGTGTATCCATTGAAGTTCAAAATTGTAGTGGTATAATCTTGTGGTTTCAAGTTTGCCCACAATGTTGTACCTGTTACCGTTTCATCCAAGGTACCTTGTACCTGTACAGAACCTGTCCAGTTTGTTGCGTATATACCTACTGTGAATAAGCTTATATCTTTTCTAAAAAACTGTGGGCCATTTACTGCACTGGAAGTGAATATATCATTTGCATTAAGGTACTCTGTAATTTCAAATGTGCCACGACTTGTGGGTACAACTGCATCCTTTACTTCTACGTCAAATGCGCCTTGCATGGCACGGTTCCAAGTAAGAGCAGTTTCTAAACCCTCAGCATTTACAAATGTGGCACCTAGGGCATAAATCCCACTACCCAGTGTCGTTAAGTCTCGGGCAAAAACGGTTAGCCTTGCTTGACCATTTTCGGCAACTGTTGGTACTGCTCTGCGACGGAAAATGGTAGTTCCTGTTGTTCTATCCCACATTGTGATTGTTAGTTCTCTGCGTAATAAACTAACAGGTCTGCGATCACTACCGGTTAAGGTAATGTCCAATATGTTATCTACACCTTTAAACCAAACTATTCGTTGATCGGTGTAACCGGGTACATGTCTAGTGGTACTGTGCCCAGTGCCTGCACCTGCGTAATTTAAGGTTGCTGTAGGAATGCTTGAGTTAAGTGTTGCCATATAGTTATTTAGCTGACCTGAGTTTTTAATATGCTAAGTATACTTGATGGAAAGTAAAATCAAAGAATTTCTAGAACGGTTCCCGTTTATGAGCCTAGTTCGTTATGGAGACCAAGAATTAGTTGGAATTATACAAAACAGTGATCAAACTGTGGTCACTATGTACGTCTATAACTTACTCAAAGACGAAACGGATAAGATGCTGTTTGTGGAAATGGGCGAAGAATGGTGGTGGGGTAGTAACAGACTAATTCCTATCAATATTGTTCTTAAAGAACCTATGCGTAGATTTGTGTATGCCCTTAAAACCTATAGCACCAAAGACTTTGAAATGCTACACGGACATCAAACTAGCCTGATTAATGTAATTACCAAACGCACCAAACGCAGACAAATTAGTCTGGTGCGTAAAATGCATTAACTGAATCCGTAACTAATTTCTTCACAGATCAAATTCATTTGTGCCACAATGGCAACTGCATAAGCAGTGGCATGACTCTTCTTAAAGTAGTACTCACCATTCTCTGGCTTCGTCCATACTTCCTTCATAATCGCACTCCATGGCTTCCCAATCAAATAGCGTTTGGCCGGGCGTATCATTGCCAAGACGGCAGCTAATTGTTCCACGGAAGTTGGGCAAGTCTTCTTCAGTGTATCCACATGCCCGTTCAAATGAAATAAAAGATTCACAAAGCCCTCGTCTAATAGTAAATCCCATAGTGGCTCCTGGTTTGATAGTCTATTTAACTCTTCTTTGCTTTTGATGCGTTGATACAAGCTTACGTTAAGCAAGTCAACTTTGAAGAAACCTGCTTCCTCTGCTTGTTGATAATCGATATTACACCAACCTGTGTATGGGTTAACAGGAACAGGATGGAAGTACACTCCTGTTTTATGCTTTTGTCTTGTACCATTGGGCATTTTTAATGTCGCTGGTACATGTGCCAATAATTTTAGCACTTGTTCTCTATCTGCAAAGTCAATGTCTACGTCTGGTTGGCTCATTCTAATCTACTTTTTATATAATTTAGTATTTCGGCTTGTTGCTGTTTAATCTCATTAATCTCAGCTTTCACTGAATTGAGCTTTTCAATGAACTGCTCAAGTTTTACTTCTAGGCTTTCATATCTAGGACCAGAGCCATTGTCGTGTTTAACCAGGCCACTTCTTCCTGATTCTTTTTTAATTTGTTTGTCCACCATTCAGTATCCACATGTTTTGCCACAGTGTCAATTTGGCCAGGTTCCATTCTGTCTAATAATCGTTGTGCCGCATCAGTAGAATATATGATCCATGGACTAATTCTGCCCATGACTATTAAATTCATACCTGTTGCTGGTGCAATTTTATTAAAGAACTTTTGCCAATCTTCTCCTGTTTGCTCACTCCACTCTTGTATTGCAAGTAAAGTACGTTCCAGTGCTCTTTCCGCAGTTTCCTTTTTTGCGGCTTCTTGCACATATAGCTGGTACGTTCCTGGTCTCTGCCAATCACTTAATCGAACTCCCATCTTAAAAAGCCACTGTATAAACTTGTCGCTTTCTACCGGTTTGAGGTCAATAATATAGTTAGCAAATTTCTTAAAGCCAATGTAGTCAGGACTGCGTATAAAGTCCTCGGTGGTTTTGGCCTTCTTTGTATTTGGACTAACAAACTTCATAAAGTCAGTCCATACATTAAATGCCATGCGGCTATCCATGTCATCCTTGCACATCCATCTACGCTTTTTCTCACACATATGACTGCTTAAGGTGCGTTCGCGAGTAAATGCTTTTCCGCAAAATTTACATTGATAATCCATTAACATTATTTAAACAATTCCTTAAGATCTTTATTACCCGTGTTTTTGGAGATTGCAATGTCTTCCAGAACATCGTTGCCATTTATAGTTCTAAATAATTCAATTTCATCATCGCTCATTGCCGGGAACTGTTCTACTAGCCAAATTGCCAGTTTATCCTTTTTGCTGTTCTTGGGTGGGATAAATTCATGTCGCATTTTAAAACCAAGACCGCACAAGGCTAACACTCGCCAGCGTAGTTCCTCATGTTCGCTTGTGGTGGCAATGTAGTCAATGTTGCTGTAGTCGTTTACATTAAGGAGATACTGCTCTTGTACTTCCAAATCGCCTTGTACCTGACTTGCCCAACGTTGTGACATGAACGTACTTAGCGACTTTACATCCTCATCACTAAGGCTGGAGTAGTAATCTCCCTTACGAAGGTCAACCGCAGACATCACCTGTTCAATTGGTAACTTGTATGCCGCTGACGCTGTTTTCTTTTTTGTAGCCATGCTACTATTTTAAAACCAAATCTTGTTTAAGTCAAGTACTTCTGGAATTTTATTAGTCTCTTTGATAAAGAAAGCACACATTGGACTTTTGCTTTTCTCTAATGGCACTGCTAACACATGACCAAACTTTAACTTGGGCACATACCATTTGACTTCTTGGTAGATGTTGATCACTTCAACCTTTTGCCACTCTGGTTTGTATCCGTTGATGGGATTAAACACAAACGCACTGAAGCCGCGGTCGTTCAAACTCATGACATTGATGACTTCTGGTTCACCATGGTCAGCTTCACCAATGATCAAGGACCAATCCAAGGGAACCTTTAGTTCGTGCTTGCCTATTCTTAGTACTGCCGCTGGGCAACTAAAGCTTTCCAAGAACACCAAGGGAACAAACATGTAATCAACTTCAGATGTGTTTGAATAATCTAGTACACCATAACGAAGATCCTCGTCAATTTCCTCTGGTAGTCTATCCAAGTCGTATGTGGTGTTGTCAACTGTTAAAATGTTCATTTATAAATTACCTTTTCTGTTTGATATGGATAGTTTGCGTCTTCGTAAAACTTCTTGCGCTTGGCCAGGTGCCGTTTAGCAAACTTTGCTGTGCTTGTAACGTCCCATATTTGGACGAAATCTTTATCTTGGGCTTTTCTTATGCCACGACCAATACTTTGAATTACTCGCACAAAGCTCTTACCAGGTTCTACTAAAACCAAATTAAAAATACGGGGGATATTAATACCCACAGAGGCAACACCATAGGTAGCCACAATAATCTTATTATCAGCTGTTGTAATTTCATCATATTCTTCTTTTCTGTCTTTGGATTTCATTGCTCCACTGACAAACACACTGTCTGGTAAACGTTCAACCAGCATCTTTCCAGATGCTATGCGATCAACCAGTACAAGAGTGTTTCCAGCTTGACTAATTGTATCAATTGTTTTGGCCAACTCATCCATTCGCGTTTCGTTAGACGTTAGATAAGTCAGTTCCTCTTGGTAAGTTTTATATTCTACTTTATCATCAAATTGCAACACCTTGACATGGCATTGTGAAAGCACACCCATGTCTTGAAGTTCGCTTGCCTGCAATCTGTGCAGTACTGGGCCCAAGCTTGCCAACAAACTAATGTACTCATGTTCTTCTTTGGGAACGGTACCTGTTAGTCCCCAACGAATTGGTATATGTGCAAACGGACCTGTTAGCATTGAACGAAGCACATCTGCTTTGGCCATGTGTACCTCATCAACAATGACTGCAATAAGATCATCTGTAATTGCTTCCATGCCAACAGCACTTGTACCTTCTTTGTTCTTTTTAATAAGACTGTTGATACTTTGCCATGTTGCAATGGTATGTGTATGTCCCAGGTCTTTCTCATCACCAAAGTATACACCAACATCTAGTCCCATGTTAACATAATCGGCATGTGTTTGTCTAACTAAGTCTTTGTTAGGGACAATAACCAATGTGCGTCCATAAGGTTCACAGCACAAGCTCATTGACGCTGTCATTAAAGTCTTGCCGGCACCTGTAGCAATCTCTTGGACTCCGTGCGGGTTAGCAAGGTAGCGATTAATACACTCCACTTGATAGTCCCTAATTACAATAGGCTGCCCCTCTGCAGGATGTCCTTTAGGCCAAAGTATGTGGCTAAACGTATCCTCGGTAACTTCTACAAAATTAAAATTATGCTGTTGCCTATTGTCTTCTATCTCAATGTGCCAGCCTTCATCATCTAAGATAGGCAATATCCTATCTAATAGATTAATGTATGTAGAACCGGCAGTAGTAAAGAAACCAATCTTACCATCCCACCTTCCTAATCGGAACGCAGGCACATGATAAGCATATGGCAACTGATACTTTAGTTTTGATTCACATTTACGACGAGTACTAGGATCCAGGTCATGGAACTTAATGTTTACTTCGTCTTTGATTTCTAGTCTTGTTATTCCTGGCATAGTATATAATAACACACTCCGCAGGCAATGTATAGTCATATTATGCCAAAGCGGTAAAACTGATAGTGGGGGTTACGTATACTTATCTAAAAACCACCAGTTTTTTTGACTGGCCTAAAAATATATTTTGGCCAAAAAGAAAGGGCTCCGAAGAACCCTTTCCCACCGACCACATTCCACGCAAATAGTCAGCTGTCGGTAACTTTATGCACGTTTCATAACAGTGGTCTCTGCAAGACGCTTCCACTTGTCGTTGCCAGGACCGCACATCTTTTTCAAGTCTGCAATCTTAATAACTGTACGCAGGCTCAGTTCACGCAATTTGTCTTTGTTAGTGTCAACATACTCATACAATTCTTGCTTGGCACCTTCTTCAAACTCGTAGTGATCCAACATACCATCCAACATAATCTGTTTGATACGCAACATCTTGTCACGTGCCGTGTCAAGTGTCAAGTCCAGGTAGTGGCAACGGCTTTCCAAAGCACCTAGGTGATCTTTAAGCTTTGCAGAACGCACGTTCTCAAACTTAATGTTGGTGATAAAGATAGCAGAGCCCTTGAACTCGAAGCGATCTGGAACGCCTTCTGAACGCAACATACGGCTGTCGGTGTTCCAGCAAATTGTACGTTTCTTAGAACTGTCCAAAGCCGCTTTCAAGATGTTAAGTGACAGCTCGTCCATCAACACGCTGTCACAGTCGTCAAACACCAGGACATTGCCTTCACCACTGTAGTTGTAAAGCTTGCAATACAAACCAATGGCACTCATTGCACCTTTAACAACTTCATAACGTGGGCGACGTCCACCAATCTTGTCAAACATGGCGCTCTTGTCAAGTACCTTTTCAACACCAAAGCTCTTACCTACGCCTGGAGGGCCTACAACAATCATAGCACGGACGGTACCGTCTACAGCACCTTCTGTCATCTCTTCCAAGATGTCAAAACGTTCACGGATGCGCTCAATTGCTTGTTCATCTGTCTCTAATTGCATTGCTTTTTCCTTGCGCTTAGGGGTTTCATAATTGGCTTCAATGCTGGTGGTAGTGGCGCAATCTGCGGCACTAGCCGGAATCACGTCTTGCATAGAAGAAACTTTAATACGAACAACTTCTGGCATTCCTGGGAAGGCTCCGTTGTTTTTAACAGTAACATAGCCGGCGCCGTCGGTACCTTCTTTGAAATCTGCTACTAGTTGAAATGTTTGGCCTGTAACATTGAAGTTACGATATTTGCCATCGTTAATAGTAATGTAAGCTGACATTTTGATTTCCTTTGCGTGGAATGATTAAACAATAACTCTATTATATGCGCTTTTGGAACAATTAGCAACCTCTTTTTTTGTTATGTTGCTTTTACGCAACACAGATTGCTTTAAACTCTTTTTGCTGTCCATGTATTGATTATAAGCGATCTTGAGCCAAAGGTCAAGTGATTTTTACCAGTTTTTTGTTGTATTTTAGCCACAAGAAAAGTAGTACTAAGTACTACTCTAAAGATTGTCTATTTTTTAAGCAGATTAGCGAAGCTCTGCGTCTTCCATGCCTGCCACACGTAGCTTGACAACATTGGTAATCTGCCATTGCTTGTTGTCCAGTGCTTTGGTAAGGCCAATAAATTTATTCCTTACCAGTGCAAACTCATTTACAATACTGTCCATGTCTGCTACTTCTGGTTCACCGTCAACATACTTCTCTGCATCACGACTTGTCAATGCTCTGTTGTAGTGTTCTGTAAATTGACGGAACTTTGCACTACGAAGTTTACGCAATTCAATATTGAGTTGTTCAAGTATGGCTTCAACTTCCTGTAACTGGTTAAAGCGATACTCTACTATGCCTGGCATTTCCCTTGCGGCTTTTTCTAAGCTTCCGGTGATATGTAATTCGTAACGACCTTGTTGAAGTTCATTTTCAAAAAAAGCAATACAATCAGGAAGCGCACCGATATTTGCTGTAACCTTCCTGTACCATTGGCTCATTAGAAATCCTCTTCTGTGTCGTCTTCTGTTTCTTCATCGCCTAGCAATTCAGCAAAGGCACTATGTAATGCACTGTCAGCCTCTCCGGCATCTTCTCTGGATTGTTCTAAGTCAACAAAGTCTTCTGCGGCTCTAAGGAAGCTAAGTGCCGCATCGTTTCTTTCTTTCTTATCAATGTAGGGTTTGATTGCAAGCCACATTTGAGCTAGCATTTCTCCTGAATCAATCATTATAATTTTATCTCCAATTTTGTATCAAATTGATAACTGCGATACTTAGTCAATACATTACTTTTGTTTAGCCATTCTTGCCAGGTAATCAGTGTTATGGATCCACTTGTTTCTAACCAAGAATCCCCATTCTCTTTTTTGCGGACCTGGTATAAACAATGTCCATGCTGTCACTTCAGGATTTAAATCAATTCTATGATAACTGGTTGCTTTGCAAATACGAAAATGCCCAGGGCCTCTCCACTTGCAAATTTCTGTCATTTTTTTATTGTCTTTATCATAGTAAGGAACCCACTCGTAGTAGCCGCCTTTTAGAATTAGTGTAAAGTATGGCCATGGATGGTCATGTAGGTGGTCTGGATCGCTTTTAAGAAACTTATGCACAAAGATATTAAACGGGAACCATGTACGATCTTTAAGAAACACATAGTAGCGTTCAAGATATGGTTCATCGCTTTGCCTATCCATAATGACTCTATGGCGTCCTAGGCGTTGCATAAGTTTTTTAATCATAATATATTATAGCAGAAGTTACCGTTAAGGCCAATGAGGAGTTTCGCCAAGTAAGACGCGAATGGATTGAAACTCTTTCCATGCGGTTCTATACATTTCATTTTCTTTGAGCATTTCATGGTGTCGATTCCAATTTTCAGCAAAGTAATGTCCAACACTGCCAGTGCTGTTTAGCCCTTGACGGTTTAGGCGATCTGCATGTTCCATTGCATTGATAATCATTATCTCAGATCGACGAAGACGCTCAACTGTTCTTTCATCTATTTCAACTTGATATATCTGCTCAATCTCAGGTGCCCAGTTGATATGATCTTCTTGTTTTTCTTCTATCCATTGATAATATGAAGGTAGCTTGGCGCGGCGCAAGGTGTATTGACCTGTGATCTTTACACCTTGCTTGCTTAACCATTTTTCATGGTCTTCGGACATTTATTCCTCGACTAGTTCAGGGGCTTCTTGTGGAGTAGCCTTGTCAAACATGTGCGGATTAGCAGTAATATTTGCCATCACTGTGTCTAAGCATCCATCGTCATTGCGTTCCCATCCCTTGCGGAACTTCTTGATGATTTCGCCTTCTGGTGTTGTGTAAACAAGACTATTGCCTTCTTTCTTCAACATGCCTTTGCCTTCAATCAAGTCAGTTAGGCCACTGTAAGGATTCATACCTGTTTCGTATGGAATCTTAACTTGCACACTTTCAAAAGGTTTGGCATAACGTGTTTTCATAATCTTACATGCGGCACGAATACCTTGGACTGTGGTTGTTTTGCCACCATCCTCATCTTCTTTTAGCTTTAGTTTACGCATAGCAACAACAATAGAGCTAGCGTAGATAAAGCCTTGACCACCTGAGATCTTGTCATCTGGATCAAACATGTCTTGTGATGCGTATGTGTGGTTGGTACATACCAAGCCCAAGTTCAAGTCGCCAAACATGTTGACACAGTTACGAACAAGTGCGGTTAATGCTTTGGGCTTACGACCCATGTCACCTTTCATGTCACCTGCGTTGAACTGATTAACGTCTGTTGGTGTCAACAACATACCTAATGAGTCAAGCACAAACAATACTTTAGGGCGACTGTCTTCTGGCATGGCCTTGTATTGAGTAACAAATTCGCTAATCATTTTAGCAACGTCATCGATCATGGCCATGTTAAGTTTTAACAACTTATCTTCTGCTGTGTCTACGCCAAGTGCGTGTAACCACTTCTCATCTAGGGCGTTTTCTGTGTCAATTAAGATAGGGAAGATGCCTTTCTTTTGTGCGTTGGCAACCAAGTTGCCTGAGCAGATAAAACTTTTACCTGCTCCTGATTCGCCAGCAAACACAGTGACTTTGCCCATTGGGATACCATTGTTAAAGTCACCACTGATCAAGTAGTTTAGTGCGTAGTTGTTTGTTGATACCCAATCAGTTGGGTCATTAAAGCCTACAGAGAGGCCTTCGATACTTTTTGTAATGCTCTTTCTAAATTTAGAGACATCAAATGCTTTTGTCATATTATTCCTTTAAGATGAAAATGAGGGCAGATCACTACCCTCATTATGTTCAATTAAGCTGAACGGCTACGAATCATCTTAAGAATGTCGTCAACGCTGGGCTTTGCGCCTGCTTCAGCGGCAGGAGCAGCCGCAGTTGTTGCTTGTGGTGCAGGAGTCGGAGCAGGACGAGCCGCAACAGGTGCTGGCTTGCTTGCTACTGTATCTTCATCAGGATCTGCTACTGCGCCAGTTGCGTTGGCAATCTGAACGCCACTTGGACGGTAAAACTTGCTCCACTTTTCTGGATCATACAACTGACCATCTACACTGGCTTCAAACATTTCCATGATGGCTCTTTGCTCATCAATGCCAGGACGCTTGGGCATAAAGTCGTTTAAGTTAAACAAACCATGTGTGGCAATTGCTTGCAGTTCTGTTTCATTTAAGCCACGTTCTTTACGTGCCCAACCACTTGTTGAGTAGTCGGCATAGCCACCCTTTTGTGTCTTGTTCAAACGGAAGTCTGTACCACGTTGGTAGTCAGTTGGCAATTCTTCCATGTCAGGATCCATCAGGGCCTGCTTGATCAAGGTAAAGATCTGTGGGCTAATGATGAAACGACGCACTGGATTTTCTGGAGTGCTCTGTTCTTCCATTGGACTGTTGACAACAAAGCCTTGGAAAACATAACTGCGTTTCTTCCAGTATGTGCGACCCAGTGCTTCCATGTTGGGATCTTTGAACCATGGGCGGATAGTGGCATGTACTGGACATGTTTCGCCCCACATTTCAACGCAAGGTACTTGTACAACAACTTTCTTGTTCTCATCCTGACCTTTAACGCCAGAGAATGGAATACGAATCATCTGACGTTCACGCCAAAAGAATGTGTTACTTTCATCTGAGTCTGGAAGGAAACGAAGTGAGGCTGAAGTGCCTTCTGGGATATTCCAATGTGCGTAAATTGCGTTGTCGCCTGTACTTTGATTAGTACCACTGGATTTTTGTGCTTGCTCGGATAGTCGAGCGCGGATTTCTGCTAAAGTTGCCATAATGAGTTTTACCTTTAAGTTGAGTGTTAAGCCCTCTAATGCGGACTAAAACAATATGTACGTTTTCTTTGTGTACATGTTGTATTATACTTATGATTACGGTCAAAGAGCAATAGCCAAATCAATATATTTCTGTCAGTTTGGACAAATTGGTAAATAACCCAAAGCCCAATTTTTTTGGCATTGAAGGATTTTAAATGACGTTTCGTAAATTTTTTAGCTTTAAGGTAAATGATGTTGGTAACCCGGCAGAACATCCAGGACGATTAGGTGAAATTACCTATAGAGATGGTTCGTTATACTATCACGATGGCGAAACACCGGGTGGAGAGTTGATTCAAGGTGGTAACAGTGCTATCAACTGGACAACACTTACAGGTAAACCAACGTTTGCTACAGTAGCAACCAGCGGATCTTATGCTGACCTAATTGACAAACCTATCTTGTTTAGTGGTGATTACAACGACTTAATAAATACACCAGTTTCAACAACGGGTCCAGTGGGTCCTGCAGGTCCGCGAGGAATTCAAGGGGTTCCGGGACCGCAAGGACTGGCAGGCGCTCGTGGTGTACAAGGTATACAAGGGGAAAAAGGTAACACTGGGGATACAGGGCCACAAGGTGAACAAGGGCCAACGGGAGATACAGGTACTCGCGGACCAAAAGGTGATACAGGCGCACAAGGTATCAAGGGTGATACAGGTGC
>Ga0114975_10000854_pt1 | contig 22255 bp, 15 predicted proteins | sample S_130626_EF_Meta_FD_87031 | JGI IMG/M metagenome (GOLD analysis project Ga0114975, IMG submission 87031) | Freshwater microbial communities from Lake Simoncouche, Canada to study carbon cycling - S_130626_EF_MetaG | ecosystem: Environmental > Aquatic > Freshwater > Lake | place: Lake...
GCTGTAGCTCAGTTGGTAGAGCAAAGGACTGAAAATCCTTGTGTCCCCGGTTCGAGCCCGGGTGGTGCCACAAACCCTCAACGAAAGTTGGGGGTTTTTTTATTTATCTTTTTTACAATAATTGCAGGAACGTATTGTGGTATAAATAGTGAACGCTCTTCTTTAAAAATAAATGGGGGCATGTGGTCTCCTACAATTACTATTTTATCAATATTGCTTTTTTTTATTAATTCAGATAAATAGCTTAATTCTTGTGTTAATCTATAATATCTTATTAAGGTTTGATGTGATGGAAAATACTTAATAAACCTTTTCTTGAAATTATTAAAGCTTGTGTCATTTTCTTGAATTAGATTAAAATGAAAGGGCAGGTGTGTGTTAATTGTTAAACAGTATGTAAATATTTTATCATTTTTATTGGCATTATTAAATATCCATGAAAAAACATCTTCATCTTTTACAGATAAATAATGATTGTAATAAACATTTTGATATCCAAGGGTATCGTGAAAAAAAGAATAATCTTTAAAAATTTGAAATCCAATTAATTTTTTAAAACGATAACCTACGCTATAATTTCCCATAAAAGGTTGCACTGCAATTGTTTTAAAGTTTTGGTCTGATTTGTGTTGAACTAAACTTTTTATATCACATGTATCATGATTTATTACTGAAAAATAGGCACTTCCTTCTTTATTTAAAAGCTCTCTACTTTCGGCTTGTAAAGTGGCACCATCAAAGAAACTTTTTTCAAAAATTACTTTAAATTTATTACTGTCTAATTTTAAAAAAGGTTCGATTTGATGTTGTAATAAGCTATCATTCTTATAAATTCCCCAGCTTTCCATCATTATTAATATTTCCCTATTACTATTTGAATTGTAAAATTGTTTATAGGCTATACTTGAATCTTTATCAATGTTTTTAAAATCAGCAAGTTTACTTACGGGTTCTTCACCTAATTGATATGTTTTGTAGTCAAAATACAAATCCCTTATGAGTGATTTGCCAATATTATATTCTCCTTTATTTTGAGTAGTAATATTGATTATATGCTTTCCCTTGTCTCTAGTTCCAATTAAAGATGAACCATTTAAACTATCCACTAAATAAATTAATAAAAATAAAAATAAGGGAATGATATAAAATAATTTATGTTTATATAGTCCGGGAATTAGAATGTAATTATCAAAAAGACGAATTAAATAATTACTAATTAAAAAAAAGCATGTAAGACTAATTATTAAAATAATCCAAAACAAAAAATTAAAGCTAGACTTAAATAGGAAAGGTAATTTTTGAAAATAATTAAAAACATCAAAATAATATAAATGGGCTAGATTGAAAGTAATATCAGTAAATATTAAGCCCATTAAAATTATTACACGAGATATTTTATTATTTAGTCGAATTAAAATGAAGGGTAAAACCAAATATTCATAATAAATAATGGGTCTGGTAATGGTAATTTGTAAAAAGCCTGTAAGTATAAGGTTAATGGAAATTAATATTATAGCTGTTTTTAAAAATACCCAATTTGCTTTCATAATACCACCCTTTAAAACATTAGATCCCATTTAATATAAAAGGTTTAAAAACATATTAATTTTTTTTAAATTATTTTAAACCCATACTTTACTATTATTCAATATACTTGACTACTCTAGCTAGTCTTCCATTTGCATTAATACCCTCAAGGACAATTTGTAATCTTTTACTAATATCATTATTGAAAAACTCAATTCTCACTCTTGAACTTTTTCTATTTGTCAATAAATATGGATTCCAATAAAGTGTTGCACGATTGTCAACTTCAAAATTTTCAGATTGCTTATCGTAGTTTGGATTAAAAAATTCTTTAAAAACTGAATAGCCACCAAGCACTGCATACTCCATTCCTTTTTTATTATCATTGCCACCCTTATTGTTACCCCCGCGTTTTGTATATATTGCTATCGCACCACCACTTCCTCCTCCAACAGATCCAAAAAAGGGAGGTCTTAAAGCTTTTATGTAGGCGATATCTGTAATGGTTATATTTCTTACTTGATCAATACTGGTATTGAATTCATTTAAAAAGAAATCAGTATTAGCACCGCGCCAAGTGGCTGAGGGTTGAGATCCCCCAGTTGTAATGGTTAAACCTGGAACCTTGGCTTGTAAATAGGTTAATATGTCAATAGATCCAATCACATTTGCATCAGCAGATAAATCAAAAGATATGGCATCACCACCAGCAAATAAACCCGAGGTATATTTTTCATCCAAAATTTGTACTGGCGATTTTGTTTTTGACCTAACAACTACTTCACTTAATGTTAGGGATGCTAAATATTTTTTTTGTTTTTCTTGTTCTAATAAAATAGCATTTAGCTTCAGTTTAGCAAGACTATCGCTCCAAGTATTATTAAAACGATCGGCATCTAAATTTAATTTTGAAAAATTTGGATTTAATAAACCATTTTCAAAACGCACCACAAAGGAGCTGTTTTTTGGCTTTCCATTTATGGAATAATAAATTTTTGAGGTGTCATTAAAGAACGCCGTATTATCTTCAAAACCACCCTCTTTCCCAACAGGTAAAAACAACATTTTTTTGCTGCTATCTTTACCTAGAATAATTAAGTTTAATAGCAATCCATCACCAACCTTTGATGCGGCGCTACTATAAACCTTACCACCTACTTTCATTCGGTCCGTTTCTATAGGGTAAACCTGCGTTGGTAAAATTCCTTTTTTAATTTTTCCCCAATCAAATTTTCTCCAACCATTCGTTAACATCACTAAATCTAAATGTGAAGCAACACTATCTGCATCACTTGAAAAATAATAAGCTGGATTGAATACTTTACCCCTTATGTCATTGCTCAATAAAAAATCAGAATAAATATTTTGTTGCTCGGGTAAAACAACAGAAGCATCTGTAATAGACATAGACATATTTGCCATGGTAGTGTCTTTTACATATAATTCGATAACATTTTTACCGCGCTTATTTAAGTTTGAAATTTGTATATTAACCTGCGCATTAAATTCATGTAATCTATTGTTAACAAACACCACTCTTTCTGCAATAGGTAACCAGTCGTTTGTAAACAATGAAAACTGAACTACGCCGGTAGGAAATTCGTCAATAGGTAAACTTGCCTTTTGTGCTAATCGCTCCTCTCCTTTAAATTCAACGGTATAAATTAGGTGTTGATTTTGATGAACAAGTAATTTCATTTTTTTAAAATTATCAGGCACCACCATGCTTCTTTCTACAATTACATTGGCTTTATCAATGTCCATGCTAACATTCATGATCACACCCGACTCAATCGCTGTTGCAATATTAGTTATACCTTTTTGGCCATTTTCATCTGTCCAATTTAATTGATAGCTTTCACCTGCAACGGGTTTTAATTTAAACGAACCCATTCCATCATGTAATACCTTTAAAGTATCAAGTACTTTATTTTTGTTGTTCATTAATAGCCCCTTGATAAAAACAGGTACACCAAAAGCGTTGGTCGCTTTAAATGCCACTTTGCTTTTTAAATCATTCACCAAAATGCCTCCTTCAGGAAAAACATCAACCCTTGTTGTTTTATTCGTTACAATTTTTTGTTTAGCTGCTTTACCAATATTAATAGGAATATTCCTTTCATATATAAAAACGCTGTCATCATTTAACATCCAGCGTGTAAAGGCTTTTACGTGAATAAAATCTCCGCTAAAATCTTGTGGTATATCGAAACTTCCTTTCGATGATGATTGAAAAAGGGGAGCTACCGTTTCTTTTAAAAATTTGCCATTATCATCATAAAAATCAACATAAACATTTTTACTTAAGTTGGACCACTCGATTCCTGTTAATAAATACAGTTTAAAAAATATCGTCTCACCGGCATTATAAATGGTTCTATCAAAATGTACATGAATTTTTTCATGCGGGTATTGTTCGTCATAAATATTTAAAACCGAATCTAATGTTTGCCCCTGCGTTTTGCTAAATAATAATAATAGAAAAAAGAAAATGTATATTTTGTATTGGTGTGATTTCATTTTGTATTTATATAAAATAATTAGGGTTTATTTATTTAACCCGCTCATCCATTCAATTAATAAATTAGGCCAACTCTCAAGTGATTTATTTCCATTGGCAAGTCCAAATCCGTGTCCTCCCGCAGGATAAATATGCATTTCGGTTGGCACTTTATTATTTTTAAGTGCCTGGTAATACAATAAGCTATTTTCAACAGGAACCGCATCGTCGTCTGTTGCATGTATTAAAAAAGTTGGAGGTGTATTTGCTGTAACTTGTAATTCATTTGAATATAATTTTATCATTGCATCGGCAGGATTTTTTCCAATTAAATTATTTCTAGACCCCATATGGGTAATATTTTTATCCATGGATATTACCGGATAAATTAAAATGCTAAAATTGGGTCTTGTGTCTTCATCAAAATGTGTAGAAAGGGTTGATGCTAAGTGTCCACCAGCAGAGAATCCCATGATGCCAATTTTATTAGGATTAACATTCCATTCCCCCGCGCGTTTACGAACAATACGCATGGCTTGCTTGGCATCCATTAAAGGAACCTGGTCGGGTGTTGTACTTGAAATAGGATCTGGTAAACGATATTTTAAAACAAATGCAGCAATTCCTTTTGCATTTAAGAGTTTCGCAATATCTGTTCCCTCCCAATCATATGCTAATATTGTATATCCCCCCCCAGGGCAAATAATTACAGCCTGTCCCGTGGCACTTCTTTTATTGGGTAAATAAACTTCAATTTGTGGAACCTGCACCTTACCAATTCTTACCATGTCAGTGCTTTCTACCTGTTCCTGTAAGTTGTTTTTAATACTTAATGGAACGTTTCCATCGGGCCATAGATTAATTTTCATTGATTGACTGTAAGTGTAGTTTGCACATATTAAAAATAGTAAAGCAAAAATGGGTTTCATACTAAAGTGTTCAGTAAATTTAATGAATATAATTTGACATTAATTATGTTGGTAATTTTATAATTTATTTTTTATGAAAAAATCGTTTTTCTTATTGCTGCTATTAACCATCGCGCTTACTACTTCAGTTAAAGCTCAAAAGTTTGATGCGAATTGGGAATCTTTAAATACTAGAAAAATTCCAGCATGGTTTAATCAGGATAAATTTGGAATATTTATTCACTGGGGTGTGTATTCTGTTCCAGCCTATGCCCCAGCGATTCGAAATAATGGATATAGTTATGCTGAATGGTATTGGCATAGACTATATGAAAAACAAAAAGATTTTACTGCTTTTCACGATAAAAACTATGGTAGCAGTTTTGCGTATACTCAATTTGAACCCATGTTTAAAGCGGAGATGTTCGAACCCGATCAATGGGCTGACTTATTTAAAAAGTCAGGAGCAAAATATGTGGTGCTAACTTCAAAACATCATGATGGGTATAGTTTATGGAATAGTCAAGAAGCAGATAAGAATTGGAATAGACCTTGGAATTCGGTAACAGGAACACCTCATCGTGATTTATTAGGCGACCTTACGAATTCAGTTAGAAATGCAGGACTAAAAATGGGTTATTACTATTCACTATACGAATGGTTTAATCCAATGTGGTTGCATGATAAAAAGGCATATGTAGAAAAACATATGATTCCCCAATTTAAAGACTTGGTTACTAAATATAAACCATCCATTATTTTTTCTGACGGAGAGTGGGATTTATCAGACACTGCTTGGCAAAGTCCAAAAATTTTAGCTTGGTTATTTAATGAATCGCCTGTTAAGGATCAGGTTGTTGTGAATGACAGATGGGGCAATAATACTAGAGAAAAAAATCATGGTGCGATGTATACTACTTCTGAATATGGAAGCGGTATGGATGCAAGTATTGTTTGGGAAGAAAGCCAGGGTGTTGGATTGTCATATGGCTATAATAGAAACGAACAATTAAAAGATTATAAATCTAGTTATGAATTAATATTAATGTTGTGTGATTTGGTTTCTAGAGGCGGCAACTTTTTATTAGATATTGGTCCCGATGCCGACGGAAACATTCCTGTTATTATGCAACAACGATTAACCGATATGGGAGATTGGTTAAACATAAATGGCGAAGCTATTTATGGTACAACAGCGTGGACACAAGCTTCGCAATGGAGTGATGGTATTATGCCAAATAAAAAAGGTGCAAGCTTTATGTCCGATTATAGGGTAGCCGACTTGGTAGTGCCTAAAAAAGATAGCGCCTATATAGAATCGTTTTTTACAAAAAAGGGTAATGATTTTTATTGCATACTACCTTCTTATAAAAAGAGTATAACAATAAAAAATATTCAACTTCCAGCAAATATCGAATCATCGATTTTGGGCTCCCAAACAAAAATTAAATGGAAACAAAAAGGGAAAAATGTATTTGTTGATTTATCACAACTACAGCCCGGCGATATTTCTAATACGGGGATATTTGTAATTAAATTCAGTTCAAATTAAAATATAAGTCTATTTAATTTCTTTTTCCCCCGCTCTTCTTCTTGCCTCTTCTGCTTCCTTGTAAATTCTTATCCAAGTAAGTGATATATCAATAATAGCAAGAACTGGCCCAATCATTATAACCATCAACACCTCTAAACCTGGTGAATATCCAATAACACCATCATAGGATGACATTTTTGAACGCTTGTAAAGTTTGTATAAGCAATAAATGGCGCATAAAATCCAAATGGCAATGGTGATATTTTGAATCATAGTAAAATTCTTTGTGTATGAAGTTAATTTATTTAGCTCGAAAAATAGAATGTTTGATTCATTTATGTAGAAATTAATTAATATTTGAAAATCACTAAATAATACCGCATTCTTTTACTTTATGAATTTTTATAGTAAATTTAGAATCAATACTAAGCGTTATGCCTCTAGCCCCCCAATCAAGTACCTTAGGTTTAAACACCTACACCGGACCTTGGTTGCCAATTCATACAAAGCATTTATTGAATAGAACCTTATTTGGTGCAAAGGCTTCCGAAATTAATTATTTCAATGCAAAGGGATTGGTGGCATCGGTTGATGAATTATTAAATATTAATACCACTATTCAGCCGCCGCTTAATGATTATAACACCAATTCGTTTACAGATCCCAATGTGTTAACTGGTGAAACTTGGATTAATGATATAACGGCGGATGGTACGATTAATAGTTATCGAACGTCGACATACAAAAAGTGGTTATTAAGTAATTGGGTAGGTCAGGAAAAAAATATTCGAGAAAAATTAACCTTATTTTGGAGCAATCATTTTGGAACAGAATCCGATGTCATTGCGTATGCAACGATGACTTATCAGCATCATCAGGTATTAAGAAATAATTGTGTTGGAAATTTTAAACAAATGGTTAGAGCCATCACCACCGATCCTGGTATGCTTAGGTATTTGAATGGGTATTTAAGTACAAAAACAGCACCCGATGAAAACTACGCACGTGAATTACAAGAACTATTTACAGTAGGCAAAGACGGCGGTGCTAAGTACAGTGAGGATGATGTAAAAAATGCTGCAAGAGCATTAACGGGTTGGAAAATTGATGCAAAATTTAATCCCGTATTTGATAGTACTCGTCATGATACGGGCAATAAAACATTTTCTGCTTATTTTAAAAACACCGTCATCACAGGAAAAACAGGCGCCAGTGGGGCTTTAGAAACAGACGAGTTGTTGAATATGATTTTTCAAAACACAGATGTTGCAAAATTTATTTGTCGAAAACTATACCGCTATTTTGTTTATTACTATGTTGATGCAAATGTGGAAGCTAATATTATTGGACCATTAGCCAATATTTTTATTGCTAATAATTATGAAATCAAACCTGTATTAAAAACACTATTACAAAGCGAACATTTTTATGATAAATTATATATTGGTTGTCAAATAAAAAGTCCTGTTGATCATGTTGTTGCATTTTTAAGACAATTTGAAATTGCTTTTCCAGATGCCATAACCGATTGTGTTGATGCCTATTCTTTGTATAATAATTTGGTTAATCAATTAATTACAATGGGACAAACGCCAGCTGACCCGCCCAATGTTGCAGGATGGCCAGCCTTTTATCAAGCGCCTGATTATAACGAGCTATGGATTAATGCCGACACATTACCTAAACGAAATAAGTTCACCGATTTAATGGTTGAATCAGGATATACAAAAAACGGTAAAAAAATTATTATTAACACCATTCAATTTGTAAAAACAGTTTCATCAAAGCCATCGGATCCAAATATTTTAATAGATGATTTATTTTCTTTTTTAGTGTCTACCGATATTGATGCTAGTTTAAAAACAAATTTAAAAGTTCAACTTTTATTAACTGGACAAACTAGCGATTATTATTGGACAGATGCATGGAATATATATTTAGCAAATCCCACTGTCATAAATTTTAATATTGTCAATAACAGGCTTAAATCTTTATTGAAGTATATTATGAATTTACCAGACTATCAATTACAATAAAATGGAAAGAAGAAATTTTATAAGAAATAGTTTGGCTTTAATGGCACCCACTATGATTGGAGGCAATCCCATTCATATATTACAAGACCATCCATTATTGGATTCGGAATTATTAGCAACCTCAACAAATGATAGGGTGCTTGTAATTATTCAATTAAATGGAGGCAATGATGGCTTAAATACGGTCATACCATTAAGTGAGTATAGTAATTATAACAACGCAAGATCCAATATTGCCATACCCGAAAAAAAAGTACTTAAATTAACAGGACACGAGGCAACCGGAATTCATCCGGCAATGACTTCGATGCAAAATTTATTTTCTGACGGCATGCTTAATATCGTTCAGTCAGTTGGATATCCAAAGCCTAGCTATTCTCATTTTAGGGCAACGGATATTTGGATGTCAGGTTCTGATAGCGATCAATATTTAAATACGGGCTGGGCTGGTAGGTTTTTAAATTATGAAAATCCGGGTTATCCTGATAATTATCCAACCAAAGAAAAACCTGACCCATTGGCTATACAAATTGGTTCTTTGGCTTCTCTTACCTGTCAAGGCCCTGTTGTAAATATGGCGCTTAGTGTTTCTGATCCAAGCTCCTTTTATAATTTAATTGATGGATCAAATGCATCTGTTTCAAATACCAATGCGGGTTATGAATTAAGCTTTTTAAGAGGTGTTGCAAAACAAACCAATTTGTATACAGCGCGCATTAAAGCTGCTTCGGATAGTGTAAAACAGCAGGTTACCTATCCAAATAATTATTTAGCATCACAGTTAAAAATTGTAGCACGTTTAATCAAAGGAGGATTACAGACCAAGGTATATATGGTGAGCTATGGAGGATTTGATACGCATGCAAGTCAGGTTGTTGCAACAGATACGACCACGGGAACACATGCTAATTTATTAAAAGTACTTTCCGATGCAGTTGCTGCTTTTCAGTCGGATTTAAGTGGATTGGAAATTGAGGATCGCGTCATAGGGATGACTTATTCAGAATTTGGCAGACGTATTCAATCCAATGCAAGTGGAGGCACAGATCATGGTTCTGCAGCTCCATTATTTTTGTTTGGTAAAAATGTTAGGGGTGGTGTTTTTGGAAACAATCCGAGCATTCCAGCAAGTGTTACTGTAAATGATAATATTCCTTATCAATATGATTTCAGAACTGTTTACAATACGATTTTACAAAATTGGTTTTGTATAAATGAAACAGGCCAAACCGAAGTACTCTCAAAATCCTATCCAACTCTCCCCTTAATTAATGCTAGTGTTTGTGGTGTTAATAATCCCGAATCTACTTTTGCAAAGGAGGCGCTAATTTATAATTATCCAAATCCATTTTCAAGTCAAACTAAAATTGAATTTAAAACTAAAGGTGGACACACTGTATTACAATTATTAGATGGATCAGGATCGGTGATTAAATTATTAGTAGAGGCTACATATAATTTTGCGGGCATGAATAGTTACATGTTGTATAGTAGCGGGCTAATACCTGGAGTATATTATATTAGAATGCAAAACGAAGACAAGGTTTACGTTAAGGCGATCATAAAAATGTAAAGCCCCGCATTTTGATGCAGGGCTTAATCTTTTTTCTTAAAATTCTTTTTACCAGAAAATTAAATACAGTTAAACTCTGTGATAATCGGCTTTCCAATTTTGAATAGCCATTTTAATTTCTTTATTGGATAAGTTTTCTTTTATTGCACGATCTACTAAAGCCAAATATTCTGCGTCACTTGCAAAACGACAAGCAATAATTTGTGAAATTTTTAATTCAGCTGGAAAAGATTTACCTGTCATAATATAAAAGCGCAAAGCTTCTTCTGCTCTAATGGCGCGGTCCTGTGCTTTTAAAGCAAAAGCTCTTGCGTACCATGCTATCAAAACAAAAATAAATGAAATAAGAACAACTAATGAAGCTAGGTATTTATTTTCTGGTGTTGCTTTAATCATATAATTGATAGATCCGCCTAATAATGCAAACATTAAAAGAAATGTTACATAATGAAATCCAGGTACCATTTGTGCATGGTTTTTATAATTTTGTTCTTGCATATAATATTAATTTTAGGTTAATCTTCTTAATTACCGAAATTACAAAATTTATAACATGTCAAGTATATTTATTATTTAAGGAATAAGCTTCTTAGTTCTTCATATTCTTTAAACCTTCTTGCTTACTATTTGTTAAATTGCATAACTATGATAGGCCATCGTTTTGTAAATTTTATTCCGGGCGAAAATTCCAAGTCCAAATTTGAGCAAATGTTGGACATTTTTACGCAGCTACTTAATTATACAAGTGGGGATGCTAGTGAAGCTTTAGATTGGATGAATCAATTAGATCGCACCCATAAATTCACAGACGATAATTATGGAGTAGGTGATTTCATCGAGGACTTAAAACAAAATGGATATTTAAAAGAAAATCCTCAGGATGGTAAATTTGCGATCACGGCTAAAACCGAGCAAACGATACGCCAAAAAAGCCTAGAAGAAATTTTCGGAAAATTAAAGAAAGCAAAGCAAGGAAATCACAGTACAACCAAGGCGGGTCCATCGGGTGACATTAATTCGGACACCCGTTCTTTTCAGTTTGGAGATTTAATGGAACAAATTGATTTTACGGAAAGCATTAAAAATGCACAAATTAATAGAGGCGTCGATGCCTTCTCTATGCATGAGGATGATTTAGTGATTAGAGAAGCTGATTTCAAAACACAAACCTCAACCGTGTTGATGATTGATATTTCACATTCTATGATTTTGTATGGTGAGGATAGAATTACACCAGCCAAAAAAGTAGCAATGGCCTTGTGTGAACTCATAACTAAAAAATATCCAAAAGACACCATTGACATTGTCGTATTTGGAAACGATGCGTGGCAGGTAGAAATTAAAGACCTTCCTTATTTACAAGTGGGTCCTTATCATACCAATACCGTTGCTGGGCTTGAGTTGGCAATGGATATATTGCGTAAGCGCAAAACTGCGAACAAGCAAATATTTATGATTACGGATGGCAAACCTACCTGCTTAAAAATTGGTGGTAAGTATTATAAAAATAGTTTTGGCTTAGATAGAAAAGTGGTTAACCGTTGTATTAATTTGGCAGGACAATGCAAGAAATTAAAAATACCCATTACTACTTTTATGATTGCTTCTGATCCTTACTTGCAAAAATTTGTAGAAGAGTTTACAGAAATGAATAATGGTAAAGCCTATTTTGCTTCACTTGACAATTTAGGTAGTTTTATATTTAATGATTTTGAAAGTGGAAAAAGAAAAACAGTGTATTAATTATGAGTAAGAAAATAGATATATCTAAAATCCTAACATTAGGAGATTTAAAAAAATCGGGTTATCAACCCAAGTCCATTAAGGATGAAGTGCGTGACAATTTAATTGCAAGCATTCAAAATAAAGAAAATGCATTTGAAGGCATATTAGGATATGAGGATACGGTGATTCCTGATGTAGAACGTGCATTATTAAGTCGACATAATATTTTGTTTTTAGGTTTAAGAGGTCAAGCAAAAACAAGAATGGCAAGACAAATGGTGGATTTGTTAGATGAATACATACCAACCGTTGCAGGAAGTGAAGTGAATGATGACCCATTGCAGCCTTTAAGCAGATTTGCGGTGGATTTAATTGCAGAGCATGGCGATAATACACCAATACATTGGGTACATAAAAGCGCCAGATATGGTGAGAAGTTGGCAACTCCCGATGTTAGTGTATCAGATTTAATTGGAGATATTGACCCTATTAAGGCGGCAAATTTAAAGTTGAGTTTTGCTGACGAAAAAGTAATTCACTATGGTATTATACCTAGAAGTAATCGTGGTATTTTTGTGATTAATGAATTACCAGATTTGCAAGCAAGAATTCAGGTATCCTTATTTAATATATTACAAGAAGGAGACATTCAAATACGTGGCTTTAAATTACGTATGCCACTTGATATTTTATTTGTGTTTACAGCAAATCCTGAAGATTATACAAACAGAGGAAGTATTGTTACGCCATTAAAGGATAGAATTGAAAGTCAAATTTTAACGCATTATCCAAAGAACATTGAAACATCACTCGCTATTACAGAACAAGAAGCGAATATTTTACCTTCTCAAAAAGAAAAAGTAGAAGTAAGTGATTTGGTTAAACGCTTAATTGAACAAGTATCTTTTGAAGCAAGGACCAATGAATTTGTTGACAAAAAAAGTGGCGTAAGTGCTCGTTTAACGATTGCAGCTTATGAAGCTGCGGTGAGTAGTGCCGAGCGACGAGCTATTATTCATAATGAAAAGCAAACACAAATTTGGATCAGTGATTTGTCGGGTATCATTCCCGCCATCACTGGAAAAATTGAATTAGTATATGAAGGAGAGCAAGAGGGTCCATATGAAGTGGCACTGAACTTATTGAATAAATCAATACGTACCATTTTCATTTCTTATTTTCCGAATCCGGATGAAATAAAAAAGAAAAAGCCCGTAAAAAAATCTCCCGACGGAGCAGTTCAAAAACAACCAGAAAATCCATATGCATTAATTACAAAATGGTTTGATGCAGGTAATCATTTGGATTTATTATTAGATATGAAAGATGAAGACAAAGTTGTTGCTTTATATAAAGTGGATGGCTTGTTTGGCATCGTCAAAAAACATTTTCCACAAGCAAATGAAAAACAAGCAGCTTTATTAATGGAATTTGTTTTACATGGTTTATCATCCTATTCGCTGATTAGCAAAAAAATGATTGATGGGAAAATTGAATTCAAAGACTTAATGGGAAGTATGATGAATTTAGGTTCCATGAATTTTGACGAGGATGATTTAAACGACTATGCATAAAAGCTAAATCCTAAGCGCTAATCTAGCATTGATTCTTAGCATATTTGCTATTTAATATTTTATACTTTGTATTATAATAACAGCGTAGTTTTACGCTATAAAGTAATACGCTGATTTTTTATTTTGAGGTTATCGACCATGTAATTAAATGTGGTTTAAAATAATCTCATTATGAATCAATTAAATTTACTTCAAAAGTTCTTTCCCATTTTTTTAATCTTATTTTTTGTAGCATGTACCAAGTCTGTTGATATGACAGCGCCATCACCAGGAAAAGCATTACCAAGTGAAATTGTAAATGATGAAACATTTGAAGCATTTAATAATTCAATGGTAAGATTCGATCCTTTGTATATACAAACTATGTATGATGATAAAAGATCTAAATTGCAAATTCAGGAACAAAGCACTTCTTTGTTAAACGCCTTGTATAAAAATCCTAATAATACTTTTGCCCAACAAGAAATCACAAAACTTTATCATTTTGATACATATTTGAATTTAGTAAAAGCATCCGATGAAATTTCAAAAACTGCTATTCAATTTCGGAAATTACATTTTGCTCCAAATCAAATACCAACCTCGGAACAGGCACGCCAAATAATAAAAGCGAGAAAACAATATGTCAAAGATAAAATTGAAAAATTAGATGAGGCAAGTTTAAAAAGAACCAATGGGTTATGGAATGAAAAGGTCGATGAAATATTATTTGAATTTCATTATTGGAACCTTGTTCAAAATGAGGAATTAGAAGCACTAAATGGTGGCTCGTCGACTTGTATAGATGCGTGTTGTTATGATTATAAATCATGTTTAACAGAAGCAGCATCTGCTTATAGGCTAAATTTTTTGACTTTAGGTGTTGCCATGGGAGCTGCAGGTGGGAGTATAGGTGCATTATATGGTTCTTTAATTCCACTTTTAGGTACAATAGCTGTAGGAACTGGGGGTGGTATCATTGGTGGTGTAGGCGGATTTGTTCAAGCAGTTAATATTTTCATGAAATCACAAGAAGCCTGTGTGTATAGTTACAAAGCATGTGTCATTCGACAAAATCAAAAATAAAAATTCAAAAAATGAAAAAAATTCAAATGCAGCTTAAAACCTTTGAAAGGAAAAAAATATTTCTATTAGTCGCATTTACATTGGTATTGTCAGTGGTCATAAATATCAACACAAAAGAGACGCTACATAATGGTTACCAGTTTTTTCTATCATTTTTTGGCATATACTTAAATGTTTTAAGTTTTATTTTTCTTATGCTTGTTATTAATGCGCAAGAGGAACCAAAGGGTAAAAACCCTTTTTACTTATTTAAATATGTCACTTATGTGTTTTTATTCATTTTATTCATAGCTCCATTTTTATATTTATGGAGCATGGGGGACGTGATCATGCAATTAAAATGGTAGAATCAATTTATTGTAATTAAACGTTGGTGTAAAAAAGCTTACAAAAACAATAAAAATGCGAGGCTTTATTTAACTTACAGCAAAATATTTTAATATGCGTAAGATTAAATCACTGATTGTAATATTGTTTTTGTCCTGCTTTTTTTCAACACAAGCACAAAATGTTCCAAGTCCAAAAGAGCATTTTGGTTTTAGCATTGGAGACAATTATCAATTAGCCACATTTACACAAACAGAAGCGTATTTTCAAAAACTAGCTGCAAGTTCGAACAAAGTAAAACTGCAAGTAATTGGAAAAACCGAAGAAGGTCGGAATCAATATATGTTAATTGTGTCTGACCCGGCAAATATTAAACAGCTTGCAAAGTATAAATCTATTTCTCAAAAATTGGCAAGAGCAGAACAGCTTTCAGATGAAGAAGCAAAACAATTAGCAAAGGATGGAAAATCAGTTGTGTGGATTGATGGTGGCTTGCACGCTACTGAAGTAGTAGGTATTCATCAATTAATACAAACGCTTTATACCGTTTTAACGAGAGACGATGAGGAAACAAAAAGAATTTTAAAAAACACCATAATATTATTCGTTCATGCAAATCCTGATGGGCAAGAGTTGGTGTCTAATTGGTACATGCGTAATAGTGACACTTTAAAACGTTCAACAGAAAACTTACCTCGTTTATATGAAAAATATATTGGTCATGATAATAATCGTGACTTTTTCATGTTAAATATGAGCGAATCAAAAAACATGAGTCATCAACTTTATATTGAGTGGATGCCACAAATTTTGTACAATCATCATCAAACAGGTCCCCCAGGTACGGTAGTTGCCGGCCCTCCTTATCGTGACCCATTTAATTATGTTTATGATCCATTACTTGTAACAGGCATAGATGCAGTGGGTGCTGCAATGAGTAGCAGGTTAAATGCAGAAGCTAAACCGGGGTATACTATGAAAAGTGGATCTGTTTATTCAACTTGGTGGAATGGTGGTTTAAGAACTGCAGCATATTACCATAACATAATTGGTTTGCTTACAGAAATAATTGGAAATCCAACACCAAGTAAAATTCCTTTAGTACCTCAAAGATTAATTCCTAATAGTGCAACGCCTTATCCTATCACGCCGCAAAAATGGTATTTTAAAAATTCAATTGATTATTCTGTTTCTTTAAACTATGCAGTATTAAACTATGCATCCAGATATAAGGATGAGTTGTTGTATAATATTTATACAATGGGTAAGCATAGTATTGAAGCTGGTAGTAAAGACAATTGGACTTTATCTCCTAAAAAAGTTGAAATACTAAATGAAACATTTAAAGGAGATAAAAAAGAAGTTAAAGGGGATACCCTTCCTGTTGAATACTTTAGCAAAGTATATAATAATAAGGACTTAAGAGATCCACGTGGATATATTGTGTCAGCTAATCAAAGTACTAATGCTATCTCTTTTATAAATATTTTAATTCATAGTGGCATAAAAGTACAAAAAGCAACTGCTGAATTTAAGGTAGCTGGAAAAACCTATCCTACGGGATCTTATGTTGTTAAAACAAACCAAGCATTTAGACCACATGTATTAGATATGTTTGAGCCACAGGATCATCCTAATGATTTTCAATATCCAGGTGGGCCTCCAGTTAGACCATATGATGCAGCGGGTTGGACACCTGCATTTACAATGGGTATTTCATTTGATAGAATCTTAGATGATTTTAATGGTCCTTTTGAAAACATTGCTTACGGCGAATTACAAACCCCTAAAGGAAAAGTTATTAATGCTGAAACAAACACCTATGGATATAATTTTCCTAATAATGACAATGCTTCCTATATAGTGGTAAATGATTTATTAAAACAAGGTGCAATTATTTCTAAAACCAAGGATGAATATTATGTAAGCTTTTCCGACAAGTTTAAAGATTTTACCAGCTTCAAAAATTTAATAAATAAATTAAGTGATGAAAATGGAATTGTATTTAAAGCGGTAACCAATAAACCTTCCAATGCACAACAGGTTGTTAAGCCCCTTCGTATTGGTTTATGGGATAAGTATGGAGGTTCTATGCCATCGGGTTGGGTTAGATGGATTTTTGAAAAACATCATTTTCCATTTAATTTAGTCTATGCTAAAGAAATAGATGCAGCAAACTTAAATGATAAATATGATGTCATTGTTTTTGTGGATGGTGCAATACCAGCATTAAAAGCTGAGCCTTCTCCATGGGATGATAAAGAGCCAAAAGAGGAAGAGATACCAACTGAATTTAAAAATCAACTTGGAAAGATAACTGCACAAAAATCAATTCCTGCTTTACAAAAATTTTTAAATAACGGAGGTCGAATTGTAACTATTGGATCAAGTGCAAACCTTGCTTATTATTTAAATTTACCGGTTAAAAATGCTTTAGTTGAAATGGTTGCTGGAAAAGAAAAAGCATTACCAGGTGAAAAATTTTATATACCTGGTAGTGTAATGCAAGTAGATATTAATAATAATTATTTACCAAATTGGGGTATGAATAATAAAGCAGACGTTTACTTTAGTGCAAGCCCTGTATTTAAATTATCACCAATAGCTATTGCACAAAAAGAACTAACACCATTGGCATGGTTCTCAAGTGCATCAACGCTTAGGAGTGGATGGGCATTTGGACAATCATATTTGCAAGATGGGGTAGCTGCTTTTGAAGCAAAAGTAGGGAACGGGTTATTATATGTATATGGACCTGAAATAACTTTCCGAGGTCAAACACATGGAACTTATAAGATGTTGTTCAACCAACTATATCAATAAGCTTTATTTTTTTAAAAAGGCGATCTAATTAGATCGCCTTTTTTTATTTTCTATATAGTTGAAATTACATGCCAACAACTTTATACTTTAAAATATTTTCATCCATATATTCCTCGTAATAAATATTTTCAGGTGTTACATATAACTTCTTCCCATTGATAACAACAACCTTTGTTTGATTTGGTAATTGCAAAACAATATCACCAATACTAGGTTTATAATTAATTGCAGTAGTAGTTGAATTATTATTTTCAACTGTTACCTCATTCATGTTATCTGTATTTAGCACTCCATCCTTACCCTGAACAATATAATGTCGCTTGCCGTTCACATCCATTACTTCTTTGTAATAGGTACCCAAGTACTCATATAGTTTTTGGTCATTTACGATGATTGATTTTGCATCATTTGGTAAACTAGGTACTTCAGCTCCAATTGGTGCTTCAACAACCTGGTATTGATGATCATTGGTAGAACGGTAAAAAACGCCACTATAATAATAGTAAGGAAATCCACCAAAGTTAAATCCCCAGTAACCTCTTGGCAATAAACCTAAGGTTAATCCATATGGCAATCTTGTTCTTCTACCATAAGGCATAATTCTAGGTTGATAGCTATACCTATTGATAATCATAGGTCTCCTTGAATTATTAAATCTAAGCTGGTTTCTATTAATGGATGATGCAACTGGTTTTACAATAATAGTATTACCTCTATAAGAAGCGCGATCCCTTCCTGCTCTTTGTGCATTACTTTGTTGCGCAATTAAGACGAATGATAACATGGCAATGAAAATTGCTTTCAAACGTGATTTGTTTTTCATAACAATTATATTTTATTATCTATTTGACAACAAAGTTCCTTTATAGATTAATCCAATCACATGTATTATTTTCTAAAAAATGTTAAGCTTATCATAATGATTAATGACTAAATTGTAGTTTTATATAAATATTTAAAGAATGAGTATATATTGTTTTGCGAATAATCAAATTCAAATCATTGAAAAGGCGGGTGTTCCAGTTACCGATTTATTAGTACAACGCGGTTACGGCATTTTTGATTTTTTAAGAGTTGCTGGCGATAAACCCTTGTTCATTGATGATCATTTGGATCGATTTTTTCATTCAGCTGAAAAAATGAGGTTAACGATTCCGCAAACAAGAGAAGACATAAAAAATATTGTAAAGGAGCTTATTCAAAAAAATCAACTTTCCTATTCTGGCATTCGAATGATTATTGCAGGAGGGGATGCCCCTGATGGATACACTATTGAGCACCCTCACTTAATTGTAATACAAGCTCCTCTAGCTGAGCCAACTTTGCATTTACCAACAACGGGAATAAAATTAGCTACCTATTCATATCAAAGACAAATACCCGATGTAAAAACAACGGACTACTTGATGGCGGTTTGGCTTCAGCCCTGGATGAAACAACAGGGTGCCGACGATATTTTATATTATTTTAATGAAATTTTAAGTGAGTGCCCTAGGTCAAATTTTTTCCTAGTAACCAAAGACAATATATTAGTAACTGCCAATCAAAACATGTTAAATGGCATAACTAGAAAAAATATCATTAAGGTTTGTGAAGCCAATTCAATACCATTTGAGATACGAGACATTCATATTAAGGAGATAAAAGAGGCAAAAGAAGCATTTATTACAAGTTCAACCAAGCGTATAATTCCCGTCCACCAAATTGACGAGGTTATTTATAATTCAGACTATGAAAGTTCTGTTGCGAAAAATATCTATGAATTACTTGTCCATTTAGAGGATTAATTGTTTAAGAATCACCTGTTTTTCGATTAATTATTTATAAATAATTGATTTTCAAATAATTGTATTATAATTATATATATATTACATATATAAATGTTTGATTTATAATTATATAAAATTAATATAATTTAATTATATGTATTGTCTATCCGATAAAAACAAACTTCTTTAATTTAGTTAATGATTTGTTAAGCAAAAGAATGGTTAATTAGCAAGTTTTAGTTTAATTTCGCTTACATAAATTTTAAACAAATACCATACAAAATGAAAAGTGTTTTAAAACAAGCTTTGTCTGTGATTTTGGTTATTTTAATAGCTGCTATTAAAGTAAACGCACAAGAAACAACAGCTGAAATACAAGGTTTAATCACTGTAGGAAAAACAGGTGTTGCTGGTGCTAGCATTACTGCAGTTCACCAACCAACAGGAACTAAGTATGTAACTACAAGTCGTACCGACGGTAGATATAACTTAACCAACTTAAAAATTGGAGGTCCATACACGCTTGAAGTATCTTACGTAGGCTTAAAAACCGAAAAACAAGATGATATCAACTTGTTATTAGGTCAAACCTTCAAAGCAAATTTTAGCTTACAAGAAGCTTCTAGCTCTTTAAAAGAGGTGGTAGTAACTTCTAATAAACAAGATAAAGTTTTCAATAACGCTCGTACAGGTTCTCAAGAAACTTTTAATAGAAATCAAATCACAAGTTTGCCTACTATTTCTCGTTCTTACAAAGACATCATCAAATTAACTCCTACTTATAATAGTGGTTCTTTCGCAGGTCAAAGTTCTCAGTTAAACAACATCACAATTGATGGTGCTAACTTCAATAACTCATTTGGTTTATCAGGTGATATTGGTGGACAAACAGGACAAAACGCTGTATCATTAGATGCGATTGAGCAAATCCAAGTTAACACTTCACCATTTGATGTAAAGAATGGTGGTTTTGTGGGTGGTGGTGTAAACTCAGTATCAAGAAGTGGTACTAATACTTTTTCTGGTTCAGTTTATGAATATTTCAAAAATAAAAACTGGCAAGGATACGATGTAAACGCTGCTCCTTATACTATTACTGCTCCTAAGCAAGATTATAACTATGATTTAAAAGGTTTCACTGCTAGCGGTGCAATCATCAAAAATAAATTGTTCTTATTTGTAAACGGTGAACAAGAAGCTACAACGACTCCAGGAACTATTTGGTCTGCTTCTACAGCGGCTAATCCAGCAAACGGTACAACTATCTCAGCTGCTAATAAGGATTCTTTAGAGAAATTAGCTAGTTTCTTGAAATCAAAATATAATTATGATCCAGGTGCTTACCAAGGATATTCTTATGTTGCTTCTTCAAAGCGTTTAACAATGAAGGTGGATTGGAATATTGACGCTAATAATACTTTTACTTTCAAGTATAATTACTTAAAATCATCAAACCAAATTCCACCATCAAACAGTGGATCTGCTTCAACAAGACAAGCTGGTGTAACAGCAATGCCTTTCTTTGGAGCTGGTTATGAAATTAATAATAACGCAAACATATTTATTGCTGAGTTAAACACTAAGTTTAGCAACAGAATGAGTAATAAATTACAAGTTGGTTATACTGCATTAAGAGATTTTAGAAATGCTTTAACTTCTAATGCAAATTTCCCAATGGTTGACATCTTGGATGGTAATGGTAAACCATTTACATCTTTTGGACATGAGTTATATACTTATGGAAATAAATTAAATACAGATGTTTACCAATTCAATGATAATTTATCAATTTATGCAGGTAAGCACGAAATCACTGTAGGAACTCAAACATCATTTAAAAAATATTTAAATGGTTTCTCTCCTAACTATCAAGGTACTTTCCGTTTTGCTAATTTAAATGATTTCATAAATTCAGCAAATGGTTTAGGTACTAAGTCAACTGTTTATAGTTTATCTTATACTTTAGGTGACGGTGCTTTCCCATTAGTAGGACCTAAAGATTTTGAAGCGGGTGTTTATGTACAAGACAAATACCGTGCAACTGATAAATTAACTATCACTTATGGTGTTCGTTTTGACTACTCTAAGTTCTACAACACTTTCTTATATAACCCAGTTGTAGATACATTAAGTAGATTCTATGCAAATACACATGCAAATACGGGTGCTGCTCCAAATGCTGCAGTACAAATTTCTCCAAGAATTGGATTTAACTATGATGTAAATGGTGACCAAACTTTACAAATTCGTGGTGGAGCTGGTTTATTCCAAGGTGCACCTCCTTTTGTATGGATTTCAAACCAAGCGTCTAACTCTGGTATGGCATTGTTTGGATCATTCACAAACAACAACACGAACGTGTTTAACCCAGACGTAAATGCTTATCGTCCAGCTGCATCAGCAACTTTAAGTAAGTCATATTCAATTAACGTAAGTGATCCTAATTATAAATTCCCTCAAGTATTTAAATCTACTTTAGCTGCAGATAAAAAATTAGGAAAAGGATGGACTTTAACTGCAGAAGGAACATTTATTAAGCAATTTAATGCTTCAGTATTCCAAAACATCGCATTACCTTCTACTGGTTTAATCAGATTATCTGATAACCGTTGGAGATTCCCATTCCAATCTTCATATCCTTTTGGAGGTACACAAATGGGTGGAACTGCAGTTGCAACTGCTAACAATCCAACAATTGGAAACGCAATTTACATGACCAACTCTGATGCAGGATATGCTTGGACTGGAACTTTACAAATTCAAAAAATCACTAAAAACTTTATCTTAACTGCTGCTTATACAAGACAAGAAGCTAAAGATGCTGCTGTAAGTGGTTCTACTGCACAAACAATGTGGGGTTCAAAAGTAACAGCTGATAATCCAAATGATTTCAC
>Ga0114975_10000856_pt1 | contig 22215 bp, 19 predicted proteins | sample S_130626_EF_Meta_FD_87031 | JGI IMG/M metagenome (GOLD analysis project Ga0114975, IMG submission 87031) | Freshwater microbial communities from Lake Simoncouche, Canada to study carbon cycling - S_130626_EF_MetaG | ecosystem: Environmental > Aquatic > Freshwater > Lake | place: Lake...
CTTAATTTCAAGGTGTAGGTGCCTGGGATGGCTTTATGGCCTCGGAAGCTAGATTCGATGTAGGCGGTAGGTATTCCAGGCACGGTAGGGTAGCGCAGGTCCCAAACGAATCGATTGACACCTTTTCGAGTAGAAAGTGTGGGTTCCGGCGATGGTCCTCCATCATACGACTGAAAGTCTGGATTTCTTTTGGAGCTGAGTTTCCGTACAAGATTTCCTTGTGAATCTAGAATTTCAAGTGCCAATTCGGTGCTATCCGCAAAAGTTTGCGGCAGCTGGTAGTAAATCACCATTCCAGAGGCTGGGTTTTGACCTTGGAAAGGGTTCGTTCCCGTGTATTTATCTAGATTACCCCCATTCATGGAAGAATACCAACTGCCTAAAAGTGCTTTTTCTGGGGTATAAAGGCTAATTTTTTCTACGCTGGCCTTTACTTCCCGCACGGCATTGAGTTCATCCAAGATCCAGTAGGATCTACCAGCCGTAGCCACGATTAGGTCATCATGCGCTACTTTGAGGTCCGTGATGGGAGTGACGGGTAGGTTGAGTTGAAAACTCACCCAATTGAGGCCCCCATCCTTGGAGAGGTACATGCCTTGTTCGGTGCCCGCAAAAAGCAGATTTTTCACCTTCGCATCTTCTCGAACTACCCGAGTGAAGGCACCGTAAGGAATCCCTTTGGAAATGTTGGTCCATGTTTTTCCGTAATCTGTAGTCTTGTAGATCGCAGGTGTATAGTCGTTGAATTTGTAGCGCGTGGTCGCGATGTAGGCCGTAGCAGGATCATGGGGAGAAACCTCGATCGCGTTGATCAAGCACTCTTTGAGGTCCTTCGGCGTGACATTGGTCCAAGTTTTGCCAGCATCTCGGGTCAGTTGGACGAAGCCGTCGTCACTTCCAGTCCAAATCGTACCGGCTGCATGTGGGCTTTCGATGACATAGGCGAGGGTACCGTAATTTTCCGCTCCCACAGCCTCGTTGGTGAAGGGAACTCCTCCTTTACCTTGCTTGGATTTTTCGTTTCGAGTGAGGTCTGGAGAAACCTCTTTCCAGGTTTTGCCCCAGTCTTGCGTTTTCAATAAGATCTGAGCGCCATGGTAATAGGTGTTTGGTTCGTGCTGGGACCAGATGATGGGAGCGTTCCAGTTGTACCGGTACTTCATGTCCTTGGCATCCATGCCTAGGTACTGGATCGGTGCTGCCATAATGTTGGTGGACCCTTGCGTCTCCATGTCCAACACCTCAATGGTGCCTTGGTAGCTGCCACCTAGCACGTACCGGGGATCATTGGGGTCAAAAGCGAGGAAGGCAGACTCACCTCCTGCAGAATTGTTCCAATGCTCCTGTGTAATTCCACCTCGGCCTAGACCTATGCTAGATATCACTACGGATGTGTTGTCTTGCTGTCCTCCGTAGATGCGGTAAGGAAACTGGTTGTCTACATTGATGCGGTAAAACTGGGCCGTAGGCATGTTGCTCTGGGTAGACCAAGTCTTGCCGCCATTGAAGGAGATGGATCCGCCGCCATCGTCGGCAAGGAGTAGGTTATTGGGGTTTTTGGGATTGATCCAGAGGTCATGGTAGTCGCCGTGTGGGCCATCGATACCTTCAAATGTTTTGCCGCCATCAATCGAAACTAAGAATGGAGCGCTCTGCACATATACTTTGTGCTCGTTGACAGGATCTGCAAAGACTTCGATGTAATACCAAGCACGCTGCGTCAATCGGTTGCTCTTGTTGATGAGGGACCAGCTTTCACCTGCATCTTCGGATACAAATAATCCTCCCAAATCTTTCTCAGTATTGCTTTCAATTAAGGCGTAGACCTTGTTGGAATTTGCTCTAGAAACGGAGATGGCCATCTTCCCTTTTTCTTCTGGCAGGCCTTTGTGAATTTTCTTCCAGGTTTTGCCAGAGTCGGTGGATTTGTACAATCCCGATCCAGGGCCTCCAGACTTCACTTGCCAAGGAAAGCGCTGGTGCTCCCACATTGCGGCGTAGAGGATTTCTGGATAGTTCATGTCCATGGACAGTTCCACTGCGCCGGTCATGGTATCTACGTAGAGTACTTTTTCCCAGTTCAGGCCTCCATCGATGCTTTTGTATACCCCACGGTCCTCGTTTGGAGCATGGAGTGCTCCTTGGGCAGCCACATAAAGTACATCTGGGTTGCTAGGATGGATTTGAATTCGAGAAATGTGTTGGGTTTTCTCCAAACCCAATTTTTTCCAGGTTTTTCCAGCATCGGTGGATTTGTATACGCCATCGCCGTAGGAGGTCATGACTCCTCGAGGTGCATGTTCACCCATGCCTACATAGACAATGTTGGGATTGCTTTCGGCTACCGCCACCGCACCAATGGAGCTGGTGGCAAAAAATCCATCGGAGATATTTCCCCAATGCTGGCCTGCATCGCTGGTTTTCCAAAGTCCTCCACCCGTAGTACCAAAGTAATAGGTGAGCGGGTCTTGGACTACACCTGAAGCAGCTACCGACCTTCCTCCTCGGAAAGGACCAATATTTCGGTATTTGAGGGGTAGGGAGGAGTCAAAGGTTTGGGAATTCGCGGTAAGTGAACCAAGTAGGAATAGAACTAGAAAAATCCGTTTCATAGGGGCTAAGCATTAGTAGGTCTTAAATCTAAGAAAAACCCGAAATAATGTAGCGCGATTGGAAAAGGAAATGAAGGGGCTAGCCCTGAAAAAATAGGAGCTCAAATGAGCTTTCGCTACAAGCCTATTTTCCGATCGGGGTTTTTGACAGCTTTCATCAAGTCTTCCAAGTAATCGGTTTGCACCTCTTGAATCTCCAACAGTTTTTTGTTGTGGTGGACCAATAAATGATCAATCTTCTCACTCAAAATTTTTATTTCAAGTTCGGCCTTTAAATTGATTTTGTAGTCTTGTTCGCTCCGTTTCCGGTCTTTCTGTTCTTGTCTGTTTTGGCTCATCATGATGATGGGGGCTTGGATGGCTGCCAAACAGGAAAGAATCAGATTGAGTAGGATAAAGGGAAAAGGATCGTAGGGTCTGCTCCCCAAAAGCCATGCATTTAGGATGATCCAGCCGAGGATAAAGGAGAAAAAGCTGATGATAAAAAACCAACTTCCGCCGAAGGAAGCCACTTGATCAGCAAGCTTTTGTCCAAAGGTGAGCTTGCCTACTTTCTTTTCGCGAATATTTTCAGAAAGGATGGAGTTATTTTTAATGGCGTCCATTACCTCTAGATCAATGGCTGCGAGTTCCCCCCTTTCTTCGATAATTAGCGAGGTCAAATACAACCTTCGGTAGGTATTCAATTCACTGTTTGAAATGTAACCTTCTTTGGTGAAGGCTGGAAACTGGCTTTGTATCAAGTTAAAGATTCCTTCTCGAAGGTCTTGCCCTTTGATTTCTTCTCCTCTCGGAATTTCATGCTTGCTAATCGGGCTAACCTTCATTTTTTACAGGGATAGGGTTTATACGTTTACTCCAAACAAATAGCCTACGCCGGCAGAAAGTCCCATGGCCAAGGTTCCCCAGAGGGTTATTCTCCATATGGCTTTGCTCAGGCTGGATCCACCTGCTTTTGCGGATGCTGCCCCAAGCAGGATGAGAAAAAGTAAGGTGAATCCATAGAGCCAGTATTCCATTCCCGTAACGGGAGCCAAAAGCACCAGAAGCAAAGGCAAAATCCCGCCTACTGTAAACGAGGCGCCAGATGCCAAAGCTGCTTGAATCGGGTTTGCTTGATTCATTTCATTGATCCCCAATTCATCACGCAAGTGGGCTGCCAAGGCGTCCTTTTCGGTAAGCTCAAGGGCTACCTGTCTCGCGGTTTCTTTTTTAAGCCCGCGCTTTTCATAAATCTGCGCCAACACATGCAATTCTTGCTCGGGATACTCTTTGAGTTCCATGATTTCCCGTTCTTTATCTGCCTTTTCAATATCTGTTTGGGAGCTAACGGAAACGTATTCCCCTGCTGCCATGGACAAGGCGCCGGCCACTAAGCCTGCTACTGTGGCCAATACAATCGGTTCACGGGTGGTACTTGCCGCTGCCATTCCGATGGCAAGGCTGGAAATGGAAATGATGCCGTCATTCGCACCCAACACCGCCGCTCTCAGCCAATTACTTCGATGTAGGTAATGGTGATCTAGGTAGTTTTCTAGGGTTAAGTTTCTTTCGCGCATATTCGATTCATTGAACTCTTTTAAATCCTGTGTTTTACAATTTCCTCCAGTACCCAGTTGGTCCTTGCAGCGGTAATCCCTGTGCTTGGACAACTTCCTTTGCCGAGTAATTCTTCCACGATACTTTGGATCAGTGGACGCTGGATGTGCTTGGGCAGTTCCAACTGAAAATGAAGTGGCTTTTGATTCGGTCTTAGCAGGGTAAATGCGCCTTCTCCAAACGTAGGAAAACGAATTTGCCCTTTCGATCCATCAATGACTATTTCGTCGATTTCAGAGGCACTCGAAGTTGTAAAGCACCAATTTCCGGTTCCCATTACCCCATTTTCAAAGACAAAGCTTCCTGTCACTAGATCTTCAGCAGCATAAGCCTTTGCCTGGTTAGTAGAAAAGCCAGCTGCGTGGGTGATTTTACCAAAAAAGAAGTCCAATAAGTCCAGCTGGTGGGAGGCTAGGTCATAAAAATATCCACCTCCGGCTATTTCAGGAATTACACGCCAATTGGTTTCGGATTGACTCACTAGATTGGGAGTAAGGATTTGTTTCAAGTTGATGTGTACCGTCCGAATGGCCCCAATCTCGCCTTGGTCCAGTAGCTCTTTGATCTTCAAAAAATGCGGCAACTTTCTTCGGTAGTACGCCACAAATAACGGGACGCTCGCTTGCTCACAAGCTTTGATCATGTGCAGGCATTCTGCGTAGGTTCTAGCCATGGGCTTTTCTACGTAGACCGGTTTGCCTGCAGCGGCTGCCAGCTGGGTGAGTTCCAAATGGACGTGTGGTGGCGTGGCGATGTAGATGGCGTTGACCTCCGGATCCTGAATCAAGTCTGTAGCTTTGCTGTACCATTTGGGAACCTCATGACGAAGCGCATAGTCCTCCGCTTTGGCGGCATCTCTCCGCATGACAGCTCCGAGCTTGCTATTTGGGATGGTGTTCATCGCAGGTGCGGACTTGAGTTCGCAGACCTTTCCCACGCCAATTACTCCCCATCGAACTGTTGTATCTTTAAATTTTTTCATGGTAGAAGGGGTAGTATAAAAAAATAGACTGGGATTTATTCGGTCCCAGTCTAGTTCAAAGTAGGTTTTTTATTGTGCTGGAGCTGGTCTTGGCTTCATCTTTAAGCTGTCAGCTGGGTAAGTAGCAGCAAGCATTGCCATTTGCTCCTTAGCCCAATCTACCAATACTTTTCGGTCGGCATCGGAAAGGTTGGCTTCAGGATGAAGTCCCATATAGGTGTAGGATGGTAGTGGCATTTCTTTGCTTTCAACCATCTCTACTATTTCTTCAAACTTGTGGTTCTGTACGCGAAGGGGAAGCGAGGTAAACTGTGAAAAGTTCAAGTGTCCTTTGCCTTCGTCGATGTGATGGTTGAGCCAAAATCCTACCGGCTGAATGTTGCTGTACCAAGGATACGTGGAGGTGTTGCTGTGGCAATCGTTACAAGCTCCTTTCATAATCGTAGCGACATGTTCGGGAACTTGGTAGTTTGTGGTAAGGTCAAAATCGGTGGTTCCCGATTCATTTTTTTCCATGGGAATAAACTGGATGGCTACCAGGATGACGATTACGGCGAAGGTGATTTTCTTGATCATGTGTTTTTTGGTTTTTTCCTTGGACTTTATTTGGTGCAAAAGGTTTAACACAGTAAACAAGTTACTAAAAAATAGCAATCAATGAAAGAAGTGTGGCTTTTTTATAATGATTACCAAAGGTAAAACAGTCTTTGGGAACACTTTTTTGGCATGTCTGAACTTATCGGTACCGAGCCCCATCAATCACTAGACTGAGTCCAGCCTGAAAAATCACCAGGCCTAGAGTTCCTGTCCAAAACCAATCTTCTCCCCCTAATTTTTCCACTCCGGCATGAATGCAAGTCGACAGTCCTGTCCCGGTGAGGAGTAAACCAGCCACAGACTGGATAAACCAGCGTTTTTTATTTTTTTTCATAGTTATTTTTTGATTTAAAATTGAGTGATCATCGCCATCCCATTTTCTTCGAAGGAGTCCATTCGCATCAAGGCTTCTGCTGCGGCCTCAAGAGAAATTCTCCTTCCAATCAATTGCTCTGGAGCAATTTTATGTTCCAAAATCATTTGCATCATTTCGGGGTACGCATGGGCCTGCATGCCATGACTACCGATGATTTCTAGTTCCTTGGCAATCACGAGGTGCATGGGAACAGGTGGATTGGCTTCGCTTCCTGCTAAAAGGCCAACTTGGATGTGTTTTCCGCGTTTTCGTAGACAGGAAATTGAGTTGTAGCTGGTCACCTTACTGCCCAAGGCGTCGATCGATACATGAACCCCTCCCTTGCTGAGTTCTAGAATATGCGCAGCGACATCAGGCTCATTAGCCGCATTCACCAAAAAAGCTGCACCTGCTGACTTGGCGAGTGCCAATTTCGCTGCATCGATGTCAACTGCAATGACTGTAGCGCCTTGCGCCGCAGCGATCATAATGGCAGATAAACCTACCCCTCCACAGCCATGCACGGCCACTAGTTGTCCGCCACTGACTTTACCCTGCGCGACTAACGCACGAAAGGAGGTGGCAAATCGGCATCCCAAACTTGCAGCAGCTTCTAAACTTACGGAGTCGGGGAGTTTCACCAGGTTGGTTTCTGCCCGGTGTACGGCCACATATTGTGCAAAAGATCCCCAGTGCGTAAATCCAGGTTGAAACTGATCGTCGCAAATCTGTTGATTCCCAGTTTGGCAGGTGGGACATGTCCCACAAGCACAAACAAAAGGAACGGTAACTCGATCTCCTACCTTCCAATTGCGCACTCCTTTGCCTAGCTCACGGATGACCCCGGCAAATTCATGTCCAGGAATATGCGGCAGTACGATGTCGGGATCATGCCCTATCCATCCGTGCCAATCACTTCGGCAGAGGCCTGTCGCCCTTACTTCTAGGAGGATGCCTTGATCCGGTGTTTCGGGGTCTGCCACTTGGGTGACGCGAGGGGCTTTGCCAAATGATTCAATTAAAAGGGCCTTCATGGGATGATTTTTACGGTAAGAAGGGATGAAAATACGCATAAAAAAAACCGTGAGCACTTGTCTCACGGTTAAATTCGATTGGTTTTTGAGATTTAAACCTCAAATCCAGCTCTGTAGGTTCTGCCGACAAACTGGTTGGCTTCTTCCAAGTTGGTGATGCGCATATTTTCTCCGTCCCAGAGCAACTTTCTGCGGCCAAAGAATTCTTGCTGACCCTTGCTGTTTGGTCTTCGAAGCATGAAACTGCGAATGGCAAGGTTGCCCATCAATACCGTTTCGGTCATTGGTCCAGCATAATCGAAGGAAGAAGTGAGGCCTTTGTGCTCGGTAGAGCCAAAGCCTGCCTTGCAGGCATCCACCCACTTGCGTTGGTGCCCATATTCAGGTTCTGTTCCCTCAATACGGTCAGGACCAAATTCCTTGGTGCCATCGTAGAGGTAAAGCTTCGGCATCAGTGGTGAGCTGTCGTTGATGTTGTGGGTAATGATTCCTTTTTCACCGATCATCATGACTCCATTTGCTGAGTTGGCGCCTCCAAGATCGTGGTCTGCAGGAATAATGTCTGGGTGGGAAGGGCGGATTCCACCATCCATCCAGGTCATTTCTAGAGGAATCGCATTTTTGCCAGTTGGGCCGTAATGTAAGGTGATGAAAGAAGAAGCTGGGCAGCCTGCTGGATTGTAGTCGGGAGTCCACATTTGTGAGTAGACCGAACCTACTGAACATTCTGCATCAAGTGGATACTGAAGACCAAGCATTCGGAAAGGAATATCCATCAAGTGGCATCCTACATCTCCTAGTGCGCCTGTTCCATAATCCCACCATCCTCTCCAGTTGAACGGATGCAAGTTGGGAGTAAATGGAATCTCAGGTGCTGGGCCTAGCCAAAGGTCCCACTCCATGTCTGAAGGTTTATTGCTTGGATCTGCTTTCGGAAAGGCGCCACCTTGAGGCCAAACGGGACGGTTGGTCCAGATCTGTACCTTGGCTACTTTTCCTATTTTGTCGGAATCCATCCAGCCTTTGATCATGTCCATAAGTGGGTTGGAAGCTCCTTGGTTTCCCATCTGGGTCACCACTTTTTTATCTCTTGCCATCTGGGTTAGCAATCGTGCCTCCCGGATGTTGTGTGTCATTGGCTTTTGTACATAGACGTGTTTGCCGCGCTCCATGCAAAACTTTGCTGCCGGACCGTGTACGTGGTCTGGGGTAGAAATTGTCACCGCATCGATTTCCTTCATCTCCTCCAGCATTTTGCGGTAATCTGCAAATAGCTTTGCATTTGGAAAACTGGCAACCGAGTCTTTGGCGGAACCGGAGAAATCCACGTCGCACAAGGCTACAACACGCTCTCTGCCTTTTACAGAGGCATTGAGGATATCGCTCCTTCCTTTTCCTCCTGCTCCAATCGCAGCCAGTACAAGCTGGTCAGAAGGGGAGGTGAAGCCTACTCCGCCAAGCACATGTCTAGGAACGATGAAAAAAGAAGAGGCAATGGCTGCATTTTTGATAAAATCTCTCCTGGATTGACCGGAGGTTTTGGATTCTGGTTTTTTCATAGGTTACGTTGTTGACAGACTATATAAGTATTGGCTAGATTAAGAAGTCGCTTTAAGAGTTGTGAGGTTCATAAAACAAGGTTTTTGCTTGCACCATTACATTATTCCCCAAGTTGCTTTTGATTTTTGTGAAAGGCAAAGAAAAAATCAAAAATTCCGTATTCGGCTAGAAATTAAACTTTTAAGCTAGGTTGAAGTTTAGAGGTAGTGAAACGAGTTTCAGTGGATTATAAAAATATTCTACTGAATTTTCTTCTCAACTAAAGTTTTCGTTCATTCGAAATAGAATACTTCCAAAGGATTCTTCTCGTTTCTCCCAATAGCCTTCTTTTTATGGAGGATATGGTTGGAGCTAAAAAATTAAATAATTCCAATACCTAAAGATAAGCCCATTTCATGATCATCGGCGTAGTAAAAGAAACCAAGGAATATGAAAACCGAGTGGCCCTGAGCCCAGAGGTTGTGAAACTCATACGGAAAAAAGGATTTGACGTGGTGGTGGAGTCTGGAGCTGGAGAAAAATCTTATTTTTCGAATCAAGACTATGAAGCAGCAGGTGCGACCATTGGAACTTCCAAGGATGCATTGGGGGCGGATTTGGTGCTGAAAGTCAATTTGGCGACCCCAGAAGAAATAGCCTTGATGAAAGAAGGCGCTGCCTACATTTCCTACATGTATGCCTACCAGCACCCAGAAGTGCTGGCAGCTTTCAATGCAAAGCGCATCAGTTCCTTTTCAATGGATGCGGTGCCCCGTATCTCTCGTGCCCAAAAAATGGATGCCTTGTCCTCACAGGCCAACCTTGCAGGTTATAAGGCTGTGTTGCTCGGTGCAAATTATCTAGGAAAAATATTTCCCTTGCTCATGACTGCTTCGGGAACAATCACGCCTGCTCGGGTTTTGATTTTTGGAGCTGGAGTGGCAGGATTGCAGGCCATTGCCACAGCCAAAAGGCTAGGAGCGGTGGTGGAATGTACCGATGTGCGCCCAGAAACAAAGGAACAAGTCGAATCCCTAGGCGGTAGGTATTTGAGTGTGGAGGGTGCTGAAGGAGTAAAAACCGAAGGAGGTTATGCCCGCGAGGTATCTGCAGAATACTTAGAGAAGCAGCAGCAGCTGATCCGCGAGAAAATCAAGGATGCGGATTTGGTGATTACCACGGCCCTAGTGATGGGTAAAAAATCACCTATTCTGGTCACTGAAGACATGGTCAAGAGCATGAAGGCTGGATCGGTGATCGTGGATATGGCAGTAGAATCTGGAGGCAATTGTGCCATCTCTGAGAAAAACGCCACCGTAGTCAAGCATGGAGTTACCCTAGTTGGAGAATCCAATCTGCCCTCCCTGCTCCCTGTCAATGCCAGTCAGCTTTATGCAACCAACATCAGTACGCTTGCCTTTCATTTGGTAGGGGAGGCTGGTATCACTCTTGACTTGGAGGATGAAATCACCAAGGGTGTATTGATTACGCATCAAGGGGATCTCGTCCACGCGTTTACCAAACAAATTCTTTCTCAATAAAACCATCAACTATGTCTATTTCAGCGCTAATTGTACTGATTTATGTTCTTGTCCTGGCGAGTTACCTCGGGTTTGAACTCATATCTAAGGTGCCACCCACCTTGCATACTCCCTTAATGTCCGGATCAAATGCCATTTCAGGAATCACCATTGTAGGGGCTTTGATGGCTTGCAATGAGATGGGTTATACTACCCTCAGTAAATGGTTGGGCATGTTTGCCTTGGTTTTGGCTACCATCAATGTGGTCGGCGGTTACGCTGTGACCGATCGCATGCTTAAAATGTTTAAGAAAAAATGAACACGGGAATTCAACTCGCCTATCTGGTAGCTTCTGTGCTATTTATTATAGGCATCAAGTACTTGGGAAAAACCAAAGATGCCCGTAAGGGTAATTTTATCTCCGCCGTAGGCATGCTGATTGCGATCGTGGCCACCTTGCTTACTCTTGAAGTACTGACCTTTATTGAAATTGGTGTCTGTGTGTTGATCGGCTCTTTGATTGGCTTGTACTATGCCTACAAAGTGCCAATGACAAAAATTCCAGAGATGGTAGCCCTTTTCAATGGCTTTGGTGGACTGGCATCCTTTGCGGTGGCTTTGTCCGATTATTACCTCAAGAGTGAGACCAACCTGGCTTCCTTGGATGCCGTCAACCTGACGAGTATTCTTTTATCCTTGTTGATTGGTGGGGTGACCTTTACAGGTTCAATGGTGGCTTACCTTAAGTTGGACGGAAAAGTCTCGGGGCAGCCCATCACCTTTAAAGGCCAGCATGCGCTCAACTTATTTTTATTGATCGCCTTTGTAGCAGCTTCGGTATTGGTATTTCTAGATCCTACTCAGGTAACCTTCATTGTGATTTTGATCGTTATCTCCTTGTTACTAGGAGTGATGACGGTGATCCCTATTGGTGGGGCGGATATGCCTGTGGTGATTTCCTTGCTCAACTCCTATTCGGGTATGGCTGCTTGTGCCACCGGCTTCATTTTGAATAACAATGTGCTAATCGTGGCAGGCTCTCTCGTAGGTGCCTCAGGAATTATCTTGACGCAGATCATGTGCAAGGCCATGAACCGTTCCTTGGTGAATGTTTTGCTGGGTGGTTTTGGACAAACAGTAGCTACTGGTGGAGCGGATGGTCCTGCGGTAGTTGTGAAAGAGATTGGTGTGGAGGAAACAGCCATGCTATTTGATTCTGCCTCTTCCGTGATTGTAGTGCCTGGTTACGGCATGGCAGTAGCCCAAGCGCAGCACGTGATCCGAGAGTTGATGGAGCAGTGTGAAAAGCGAAACATCAATTTTAGGTTTGCCATTCACCCTGTAGCAGGTCGTATGCCGGGTCACATGAATGTGCTCTTGGCCGAGGCCAATATCTCTTACGACAAGTTAATTGAGATGGATGACATCAACGAGGACTTCTCGAATACGGATCTGGTTTTTGTGGTAGGTGCCAACGATGTGGTCAATCCAGCCGCTAGAACGAATCCAGAAAGTCCGATTTTTGGTATGCCGATCTTGAATGCGGATAAGGCACGCACAGTTATTGTGTCTAAGCGAAGCATGGGTAAAGGCTATGCCGGAGTTGAAAATGAATTGTTTGGATATCCAAACTGCCTCATGCTCTTTGGCGATGCCAAGCAGACCATCACCAAGGTGGTTAGTGAAATGAAAGACATGGCCTAAGGGCTATGCTTTAGTCCAGTCCCAAGGATAGCTGTAACGGAAGGAGCTGAAAGCTTTTTCGGTGCCAAAGGCAGCTTCCATGGGATTGGATTCCTTCCCGATGCTTTTTTGTCGGGTAGCCTGCATTTTGTTCCCATCCATAGTGGGGAAATTCCTGGGCTAGTTTTTCCATCAACTCATCCCGATACACTTTTGCTAGGATGGAAGCAGCGGCAATGGAAGCAAATTTCCCATCCCCTTTGATCACACAGGTGTAGGAGTAGGGAAGTGTGGATTTCCAGCGATTGCCATCAATCAGCAGGTGTTCGGGTGCCTGTGGGAGTTGCAGAATGGCGCGTTCCATGGCTAGGAAAGAAGCTTGTAAGATATTGATTTGGTCTATTTCTCCTGCGCTAGCCTCTGCTATCGCCCAGCCAATCGCGATTTCTTTGATTTCTTGAATTAAGTCTTCCCGAGTTTTTTTTGTTAGTTTTTTCGAGTCCTGAATCCAAGGATTGCGGTAGTCCGATGGTAAAATTACTGCCGCAGCGACCACTGGGCCAGCTAGGCAGCCTCTGCCTACTTCATCGCAACCTGCTTCGATCCGATTAGCTTCTAAAAAGGGGAGAAGTGTCATCGCTGTGACTGGCTGTGGGTTGGTAATAGGAATGGATCATTTCTGCCACTAAGGCTGTCCAACCCGTTTGATGGGATGCCCCTAGGCCTTTGCCGCTATCACCATGGAAGTATTCGTGGAAAAGAAAATGGTCTTTGAAGTGGGGATCTTCTTGAAACTTGGTTTGGTTGCCGTACATGGGTCGTTTCCCGTCTTTATCTCGGGTAAAGATGGAGATGCAGCGAAGGGATAGTTCCTTGGCAATGATGTCCATGCTCAAGAATTTTCCTGATCCCGTTGGATATTCGATGGAAAGGTCATCCCCGTAGTAACTATCAAATTTCTTCAAAGATTCCATGATCAGAAAGTTGATGGGAAACCAAATCGGACCTCGCCAATTGGAGTTTCCGCCAAACATTTGGGTGTCTGCCTCTCCAGGTGTGTAGCGAATCGAAAGCGTATCCCCATTAATTTTCATGGTGTAGGGGTTGTTTTCGTGGTATTTGGAGAGGGATCGGATGCCAAATTCGCTTAAAAATTCGGTTTCATCGAGCATGCGCTGGAGCACGCTCTTCATGCGATGCCCGCGAAGGAGAGAGAAAAGTCTCCGTTTTCCGTATCCGGGTTGAACCCAACTCGAAACCAATGCAGCTAGTTTGGGTTTTTCTTTGAGAATGAAATCCAGGCGCTTTTTGAATTCAGGGAGGGAATCAAAAAGTTCTTCTCGGATGGGCTCTACTGCAAAAAGAGGAATCAAGCCGACAATGGATCGTACTTTCAGTTTTTTAGGATCCTTGCCTTTGTAGTGAAACACATCGTAAAAAAAATTGTCTTCGTCATCCCAGAGGGATATTTGTTCCGAAGAGATGGTATTCATTGCACCGGCAATGTAGAGGAAGTGCTCTAGGAATTTGGTTGCGCTAAACTGGTAGACCGTATTGTGTTCGCAGAGGTCAAGGGCAATTCGAAGCATGTTCAGCGAGAACATGGCCATCCAAGAGGTGCCATCTGCCTGTTCTAGTTTGCCTTGGTAGTATTGGGCATGATTTCGGTCAAATAAGGAGATGTTATCCAGGCCAAGGAATCCTCCTTCAAAGATGTTGTTGCCTTCCGAATCTTTCCGATTGACCCACCAGGTGAAGTTGAGCATGAGCTTGTGCATGGCTCGCTCCAGAAATTGCTGGTCGCCTTTCCCTCCGTTTAACTTTTTATCAATTTGATATACCCGCTGAACCGCATAAGCATGTACTGGTGGGTTTACATCTGAAAAATTCCATTCATAAGCTGGAATTTGCCCATTGGGATGCATGTACCACTCGTTGAGGAGGAGGAGCAACTGATTTTTTGCAAATTCCGAATCGATTCGTGCCAGCGGGATGCAATGAAATGCCAAATCCCATGCGGCATACCATGGATATTCCCACTTGTCTGGCATCGAGATGATATCAAAGTTTTGCAGGTGTGTCCAACTGTTGTTTCTTCCTTTTTTCCGTTCTTGTGGAGGTTGGTAGCGTCCAGGATCTCCCTCCAGCCAGCGGCTGACATCGTAATAGTAAAACTGTTTGGACCAGAGCAAGCCTGCATACGCTTGGCGCTGAATGGTTTGATGCTCTGGATTGGAGACTTTTTCTTGCAGTACCTGGTAGAACTCATCCGCTTCCATTTTTCGCTTCGCTAGAATCTCAGGAATTGCCTCTTGTGAATCTTCTTCCAGCTGTCGTTGCATGCGGAATTGAACCTTCGCCTCTCCTCCAGCAGGGATGTTCAATTCATAGATCGCTGCTGCTTTGGTGCCTGTGCCGTCGGTCAGTCTGGAGGCATCTCTATGCAGGAGGTAGTCATTGATGGCGTCCTTGGTAGATTTTCGCTCATTTGGGATGCCATAGAGTCGTTCTCGGTTGGTTTCATTGTCACAGAAAACCAGTTCTTGGTGTCCCTTGAAACTGAACGTATAGTTCCCTGACCTGGGATTAAAGGCTTTCAGGGAATCCGAGTTGATCTGGGTCATCTTGGGCATAAAGGGTTCGTGCCCTGTAAACCAAGATTTGCGAAACCAGACCGTTGGCAAGACCCAGAGCTTTGCTGCTTCAGGACCTCGGTTGGTGATGGTCGCCGACGCTATAATATCCTCTGCGTCGGCTTTGGCGTATTCAATCACGATGTCAAAATACCGGTCGGTATCAAAAATACCAGTGTCCAGCAATTCGTACTCATCCTCGAGTTTGCTTGCCTTTTTATTTTCATCTACCAGCTTTTGGTAGGGAAACTCCCCCTGAGGATACTTGTAAAGCATCTTCATGTAGCTGTGCGTTGGGGTAGAATCCTGGTAGAAGTAGACTTCTTTGACGTCCTCCCCGTGATTCCCTTGGTTGCCGGTCAATCCAAAAAACCGTTCCTTCAAAAAGGGATCTTTGCCATTCCAAAAGGCCCAGGACATGCAAAGGATCTGCCGATGATCAGACAGGCCTGCAATTCCCTCTTCTCCCCAGCGGTAGGCTTTGCTCCGTGCATGGTCATGCGTCACATTTTCCCAAGCCGCTCCGTCGGTACTGTAATCTTCCCGTACGGTTCCCCATTGGCGATCCGTGAGGTAGGGTCCCCATTTCTTCCAATGCTTCTTTTTTTCTTTATCTTCTTGAATTCGTGTATGTTCGGCAGACATGAACGTGTTCTTCGTTGGGCGAGGGGGTGAATTTATAATTTTCACCGCACATACCAGCAAAAGAATTTACTTCATTCGCTAAAAAATACCCTTCCTTACCGAAAAAATCAGGCTTTGATTCATCCACTTTCTACTATTAACCGATTGAATTCTATTTTTCCAACCCATGCTTTAATTAACATTAACTATCTGATTCATAAAAATTAAATTAAATTTGGGTACCATTTTTTGATTTCCAACCCTATTTCCAAAGGCCATGAAAAACGTTACTTCTTTTCCGATGAAGTTCAGACTCCTATTTGGGATTTCCCTTGTTCTATTTTTCGCGGGTATTTATTTTGGAGTAACCCGAAAATCAACAGTTGAGGAGGGATTAATTAGCTCGAATTTTGAAACTGTAGCCCTTTCTGAGGATGCACAAGTACGTTTTGTGAGTCAGGGCAGTGAATATGCTACAAGTGACTCTGATTTGGTAAAAATCTACAGTCAGTTGTATGGCAAATATCACGTGAAAGTTTATGCCAACCATAAATTTTCAATGCCTACTAATCTAGAAATTGAAGCACTCCGGATGGATGTGAACGCATTGGATCAACTCTATTTCAAGATGAATGCTGAAGAGCGCAAAAAGATCAAACGAGTCTCTTTCCCCTATGCCAAACTCGAGGTAGCTGGAAAAGAGATCTACAAAAAATTTGAGGACCTAACTCAGAAGGAAAGAGAAAGTCTTGGTTGCTAGTTTAGAACTAGTTTAGTGCTGTTTGCTCCTTTTTGCGCACTAGTTTTTTGAATTCTGTAGGCCAACTTTCAGTCCACTCCCGGTAGTTTACCGTGTGGTTTGGATCTGGAAGATGCAGTGTTGTGAGGAGTGAAAAGTCAAAGAAATCAGCTTTTTTTCCTGCTCCAGACGCTTCCCCATCCAAAGCATTGCAGGCTTGTTCGTATTGCCCAGCTACAGGCACCATCATTACTGGCTTTCCTAGGTACATCGCTTCACAGACGGATTCAAAACCTGCAGTGCAAAGCAGCCCTTTGCAGGCAGCCATAGCCTCTAGAAAGCCTTGATCATTTACTTTGTGGAAACTTAGGTTTGGTAGTGGGCACTCGACTTCCTGAGCTCCTTTTTTATCCCAAAATGCTTTGATCTGTACCTCAGGATTCAGTTTTGCAAAGGAGAGTACCTCCTCTGAATAACCAGGATTGACCATGTAAGCCAGGTAAAAATTACCTTCACTCACCTTCAACTCTTTCACTTCTTTGCGGAGCAATGGAGGAACTACTCGAAGTCCAGCTTGGTTTTCTTTCGGAAGAAAAGATAGGGCGAGACGCTCCTTAGCTCCAATTGCCGTGACCCGGGTGTGCATTCTAAATAAAAATTTTTCTAGCCTACGTCCTGTAGGAAATACAAAATCTGGGTGAGCCTCAAGGTATTGATGACCTATGGTCCAAAAAGCTGATTTTGGTCTAAATAGAAGGGAGTAAAGGCCTCCCAAGGGCTCGTAAAAATTAAGGACTACATCGGGTTTTTTCTCTTCAACTACTCGGTGGATGTGTTGCAAACTCTTCCAGAAAATTGGAAGCTTAAAGAGATTGGTAGTGATCGTTTTTCCAAGAAGAATTTGTTTTTCTAAGCCATCTGTTTCAAAGTTTGGGCTTTCCACTGAGGTGACTTCAACTCCAATTTTTTGAATGAAAAATTCAGGAAGGTTCCGTCTTGGACTTTTGCCCACTACTACTCCACTCAGCTCGTGACCTTCTGATCGGAGGATTCCTGCGAAGGAAAGTGCCTGGGTGAGGTGTCCGCGCCCTTCCCCTTGAATCAAAAATAAGAAACGCATGGTTGATTTACAGCTGGATACTTCTTGAACTGAGCTGTTCGTCTTCTATGCCAGTAAAGGCCACGTGGGGTAAAATGCGCTCTTCCAAATGGTCCGGCTCTATCCTTAGTTCGGTAGGTGTAGGATAATTTATTTTCTTGAAATCAATCTCATTGAAATAAATCAACTCCCAATTTCCTTCGAAATCTTCAGCTAAGGCACTCATGGTCTCCACCCAATCCCCAGAATTCAAGTAATGAATCCCATCAATCATTCGATTTTCTGGTTTATGGATATGGCCACAGATGATTCCATCGCAACCTTTGGCTTTCGCCATTTTGGCTAATTCCATTTCGTAATCATCGATGTAAGAAACTGCCTTCTTCACTTTTCCTTTAATAAACTGAGATAGGGAAAAGTAGGGTAGGCCTTTTCTCATTCGGTAGTAATTGACCACTCGGTTGAGCCATAGCAAAAAAGTGTAGCCCACATCCCCGAGGTAAGCAATCCAGCGTAGGTTGGTGGTGATGCTATCAAAAACATCTCCATGGGTAATGAAATAAGTTTTTCCGTTACTTTCGTAGGTCATGTCTGCTAGGATTTGCAGACCGCCGATTTGTATGGGAAGGATCTGATCTAAAAAGTCATCGTGATTTCCTCGAAGGTAAAAGACCTTTGTAGACTGATTTTCCATCATTTTCAACACACGGTTGAAAAATCGGGTATGCTTCCGTTTCCAGCTTCCTGACTTTTTTAGCTGCCATCCGTCGATGATATCGCCATTTAGGATGAGATTATCGCAGTGAAATTGTTTTAAAAACCGTACAATTTCTTTTGATTTGGAGCCCTTGGTTCCCAAGTGAACATCCGAAACAATAATGGTTTTGTAGTGAGTCTTCACGTAGGTCGTTTTGTTTTCACAAATTGGACAGCAAACGTCACTTGACTATGTTTGAAATGTTATGTTTTTGTATCTAAAACGAAATTTTATTTCACTTAAATTAAAGTTAGGTTAATTAAAAGTTAAAAATCAGTATGGATTTCAACAATTTTATACCAGCCCCTGATAAAAGAATCCATCAACTATTATGTAGGCGGTTTGTAGCACTTGCCCACCAATCCTTAGTTTCGTTCTTGTAACCCACCCTTTCCATGAAAAAGATCATCCTTAGCCTAAGTTGCCTACTTGTCATTTTCTCAAGCGTTGCACAACAACCTATCTCCAAAGGGAATTACGAGCTCGCAGCTCGTTTTTCACCCGATAAACTGAAGAAAATGATTTTTTCTACCAGCGTAGATGCGCATTGGATGAAAAAATCAGATCGGTTTTGGTACGAATACGAAACTTCTCAAGGAAAAAAATGGCTGCTGGTTGATCCGGTACGGAGAACTAAAACACCACTCTTTGATACAGACAAACTAGCGGCAGAACTGACTCGGGCGGTCAAAGACCCCTTTGATGGGCAGCACCTCAAGCTGGACAACATGAAGCTTTTAGCCGATGAAAATACGATTCAGTTCTCGGTGAAAAGCACCGCAGAGGTACTCAAAAAGGATTGGGCTGAGCTGAAAGCAAAAAATAAAAACTCCAAAGACTCACTAGAAAAGAAGGTGCATACCTTCCAATTCAATTTGATTTCTCAGCAACTCAAAGAAATTGAAACTGTAAAAGAGCCTACGCGCCTTGCTTGGGCCAATATTGCGCCTGACTCCTCCAAGGTGGTGTATGTGAAAAACTTCAACTTGTATTGGATGGATAAAGCAAATTTCTTGAAGGCGGTTAAGGATTTGAAGGATACTACCCTCGTAGAAACTGCAATTACTAAAGATGGAGTAGCAGATTACGAGTATGGCTGGGGAGACCGTGGTGATGACAATGTGGAGGTAGAAAAAAAGAAAAACGACCGAAAGCGAGCACCTGTGCTTTGGAGTGCAGATAGCAAGCAATTTATTCTTACCCGCACGGATCAGCGAAAAGTGAAAGACCTCTGGGTAATTCACAATACCCGAGATCCGAGACCCACCTTGGAAACGTACAAATATGCCATGCCAGGGGAGAAGGAGCAGCCACTATCAGATTTGGTGCATTACTCCTTCGATACCCAAACGATTAGCAACCTACCCATTTCCACTTTCAAAGATCAAACCCTATCCCTTTGGTCAACGACTCCAGCTGCCAATACACGGGATGATGATTTCCGTCCTACGACTTGGTTGGGTAATGGCACTGAATTTTATTTTTCCATCACCTCAAGAGACCTGAAGCGAGTGGATGTTTTGCGTTGGAATTTGAAGACCAATCAGAAGGAAGTGGTCATTGAAGAAAGAAGCAATACCTACATCGATTTTGAAAAACCCGAGTTGGTAGGCAATGACCTGATCTGGTGGTCGGAGCGCGATGGCTGGGGGCACTTTTATCTTTATGGAAAGGACGGTACTTTAAAACGTCAACTTACCTCAGGGCCGTACCACACGGCTGGTGCTGCTCGAGTAGATGCTTCCCTTCGTAAGCTTTACTTTACTGCCAATGGCAAAGAAAAAGGAGAAGATCCCTACTACGAACACCTGTATTCGGTGTCTCTTGATGGGGGAGCGGTTGCCCTATTGAATAAGGGGGATTTCAACCATGAAATCAACATCAATGACGCAGCTTCTTACTTTGTTTCTAATTTTTCTAGAGTCAATACGGTTCCTGCATCTGCTTTGTACGATCGAAATGGAGCCAAAATCATGGATTTGGAGACGGCAGACCTGAGCCAACTTCTTGCTGCAGGATACCAGTTTCCAGAGCCGTTTACCTTCAAGGCAGATGACGGCATCACCGACTTGTTTGGCGTGATGTACAAGCCTTTTGATTTTGATTCTACGCGTACTTATCCGCTGGTGCAATACGTGTATCCTGGTCCACAGACCGAGGCGGTCAATAAGTCCTTTGGTAGAGGCATGGATCGTACGGATCGATTGGCACAATTTGGCTTTGTAGTCGTGACGCTAGGCAATCGTGGAGGCCATCCGGCTCGATCCAAGTGGTACCACAACTATGGGTACGGAGATCTACGTGATTATGGATTGGCAGATAAAAAGGCAGCTGTAGAGCAGTTGGCAGACCGCCATTCCTTTATTGACCGCAGCAAGGTGGGGATTCATGGGCATTCGGGTGGAGGCTTTATGTCCACTTCGGCATTGTTAGTTTATCCAGACGTGTTTAAGGTGGCGGTTTCTTCTGCAGGAAATCACGAAAACAACATTTACAACCGCTGGTGGTCGGAGAAGCACCATGGTGTTCAGGAACGTGTTTTGCCAAGCGGAGACACGACTTTTGTATACCAGATTGAGAAAAACTCTGAATTGGCAAAGAATCTAAAAGGACACTTGATGCTCAGCACGGGTGATGTAGACAACAATGTGCATCCTGCAGGAACTATTCGCATGGCCAATGCCTTGATTAAGGCTGGCAAGCGGTTTGAATTCGTACTGCTACCTGGACAGCGCCATGGATATGGAGACATGAATGAATATTTCTTCTGGAAGATGGGCGATTACTTTGTGGCTCATTTATTGGGAGACAGCAGCCCTCCTCCAGTGGATATGGTAGAGATGCAGCGGGATAAACCGAAAGACAACTAATCCAAGCTCCCCTTTGTAAAATCCCTCAAAAAGTAACCTTTTTGAGGGATTTTCCCTTTTTACTTCCTTGCAATTCAAATCCTGCAGCCCTATCTTTAAACTTTAACTAGTCAATTCAACTAGTTCATCTAGACTTAACTTACACGAATATGCCGAAATGCGTTCATTTGGGAGCGAAATTGAAGTGCTCTTTTGGGGCAGGACCCAAGGATATGATAGTTTTACCCATAGCAATGGCCATGAATGCTTCGAAGCCTTTGGCTGCTCAGATGGATTTTATACCGATGTTGAATGTCCCAGCTTTTGGGCAGTGTAAGTCACCTCTCAATCCTATGAATTGGAAAATGATTGGCCCAGTTCCTGTTTTTGTCCCTTCTTCCTGTATTCCGATCCCTATCATGCCTTGGTCCCCAGTTGCCAAGAAACTCAAATTAGGAGGATTTCCAGCGATGCTTGCTACTAGTAAAACGATGTGTATTTGGATGGGATCAATTACCGTTGACAAACCAGGTGTAACTAATGTAGAGGCTAAATAAACAGTAGCTTACAACTATTTTTTTTAGGGATGAGCTAGCTATTCAATGCTTTTAGACCAAAACTTTGGAGCAAGTCAAGCGTATTTTTAAAAGAGAAAATTCACTTAATCGCCATATTGAAGTAAAAATTAAATATTAAAAAAAAACCCAAGAAATAATCAATTGAAAATTTCTTGGGGGTTTGGAAAGGAGAAAAGAAGGTTATTCTATTTCGAAAGCATACTCTCCATCCTCGTCGATGTAAATAGTTACAATTTTAGCCTCGCACAAGTCCAATTCGTTTAGATAGATATAAGTTTCTTCTGAAGCGTCTTCGGTCAACCTAAGGTTCCAGGTACAGATGGTCTCATCATCAATATAATCGAATGTAATGTCTATGACAGCCCCATCTTCTACGATATCTTGAGGAAGGATATCATCTCCCCAATCATCTTCGTCAGCATTTGTATCTGTCAAATACACGGCATAGAAGGAATTACCAGTTTTATTGACCAATTTAAAGTCTAGGACAGTCTGCGCTTGAGTCCAAGTTGTAGCCGCAAAAACAAGGGCTACGATAAGTACTAGTTGTTTTTTCATATTGAACGGTTTTTAGTAAGGGTGCAAACCCAATTAAATATTAAAATTATTTATAACTTAAATTATTTGAACTTATTAGGAAATTTTGAAATCTACAACAAGGAGATATTATTATTTTGTAAAAAGATCCCTAAGTCATTAATTATTTCTAAATCAAGAAGAAATGGAAGTAGCTTTTCCCTTGGGTCATCTAAAAAGTTGTAATAGAGGCATTTACAGTGTAATGCTCTACTTAGATTCGGATCAATGCATTGACGGCATCAGTTATTTTTTGAAGGGAGGATCATTTTTTGATTTTAAAAAATGCCCCAATCGGTGGAGTTTCAACCGATGTATTGAAGGGAGATTTGCGAACTGATCAAAAAAAACGCCCAATAAATTCTCAACTGAAAATTTCTTGGGCGTTTGGGAAAGGGAAAAAGAAGGTTATTCTATTTCGAAAGCATACTCTCCATC
>Ga0114975_10000857_pt1 | contig 22193 bp, 21 predicted proteins | sample S_130626_EF_Meta_FD_87031 | JGI IMG/M metagenome (GOLD analysis project Ga0114975, IMG submission 87031) | Freshwater microbial communities from Lake Simoncouche, Canada to study carbon cycling - S_130626_EF_MetaG | ecosystem: Environmental > Aquatic > Freshwater > Lake | place: Lake...
CAGATGATGCACAGGCACCCATTGCAAGAACCCACTTTGGCGCTGACATTTGATCATAAATCTGACGAAGCACTGGTGCCATTTTGTTGGAAACGCGTCCTGCGACAATCATTAAATCTGCTTGACGTGGGGAGGCGCGGAAAACTTCTCCGCCAAAACGAGCAATGTCATATTTTGCAGCTGAACCAACTGCCATCATTTCAATCGCACAACATGCAAGGCCAAATGTTGCTGGCCACAATGAGTTCTTGCGCATGTAACCTGCAAGTTTTTCAACAGTAGTTAATAAAAACCCACTTGGGATTTTCTCTTCAAGACCCATTGTTTAGTCCCATTCCAATCCGCCGCGCCGCCACACATATGCATATGCAACAAAAACGGTACCGATAAAAATTGCCATTTCAACTAACCCAAACAAGCCAAGAGCATCAAATGAAACCGCCCATGGGTAAAGGAAAACAATTTCAATATCAAAGATGATGAAGAGCATCGCGGTCAAAAAGTATTTGACTGGGAAACGTCCACCTTCTGCTGCTTGAGGAGATGGTTCGATTCCACATTCATAAGCATCTAACTTTGCTCGGTTGTAACGAGCCGGGCCTGCGAGCGCACCAGCGACGACCGAAAAGGCGGCGAAGCCAAAACCTATGGCGCCAATCACCAAAATCGGTACGTATGGATTCGAAGTCACTGCGAAATCCTAAGGTCGATTGGCCTTTGCCAATGACCGCTAGCCCTTAATCCCGCTGTGAACTGCAACAACCCCAAAAGTTAGGTTTTTCCAGCTGACATTGCTCCAACCAGCTTCCTTCATGTGGGCCGCTAAGCCAGCTTGATCTGGCCAAGCACGAATCGATTCAGCCAAGTAGATATAGGCATCTGGATTGGAGGCGGTCTTTTTAGCGATTGCTGGAAGAAGGCGCATCAGATACTCGGTATAAATGGTCCGAAATGGGCGCCAGGTTGGGTGGCTGAACTCAACAACCACCATTCGCCCGCCTGGCTTAGTAACACGGCGGGCCTCAATCAACGCCTTGTCGAAATCGGCGGTATTTCGAAGCCCGTAGGAAATGGTGACTACATCAAAGGTATCGGCCTCAAAAGGCAGATTAAGGGCATCAGCCTTAGAAAAGTTCAGATATGGGCGGGCTTTTCGGCCCTGAGCCAGCATCCCTTCACTGAAATCAGTGGCAAAGACGGTCGCGCCAGCTTTAAAAAGGGGTTCAGATGAAGAGCCAGGCCCAGCCGCCAGATCCAAAATCACCATTCCGGGCTGTGGGGCAATAATTCTGGTTGCCGATTTGCGCCAGGCTTTCGTGCGGCCCAAGCTCAAAAGATCGTTGACTAGGTCATACCTTTTGGCGACCCCATCAAACATAGCCGCCACCTCATCGGGGTCTTTGTTCAAATTGGCGCGGGACATGGGCGCATTCTCCCTTGAAGTAGGCTCATCCACAACTTAGGTACATTGAAAGGTTGCTCATGTCGCTATCTGCTACTTCGCTTCGCACTTCACTAATCCCCCGCTCAACAGCTCTTTCAAACGCTGTTCTGGTTGTCAGTGGTGTTCTTGGCTTAGCGGTGTTGGCACAAATTGCTGTTCCAGTTCCGGGATCACCGATTCCTGTTACAGGTCAAACTTTGGGTGTCTTAATTTTAGGAACTACATACGGTTCATCATTAGGTTTTACTACTTTTGCTATGTATATCTTGGCTGGAATCGCAGGTGCGCCAGTTTTTGCAGATGGCCGCCACGGATTAGATCGACTTATTGGTGCATCTGGTGGTTATTTAATCGGAATGTTGGTTGCAACTTTTGTATTGGGCCAACTTGCGCGTTTTCGTTTAGATCAAAAGTTCTTAACTGCGCTTCCGTCAATGTTAATTGGAACAATTCTTACTTTTGCATTTGGGCTTTTTTGGTTACATCAATACACAGGCAAAAGTTGGAGCTGGACAATTGATAATGGATTGACTCCATTTATTATTGGTGAGGTTTTAAAGATTGCAATTGCCGGAACATCATTGCCTGCTATTTGGCGAGTTGTTAACCGCAAAAATTCATAGCAATGACTCAACTTGTCCCCATCACAACAGTTCGTCTGGGTGAGCATTTACCCTTGCTCGAATTGCTTCCAGATGCAAACCCTCTTGCATGGGTTCGAAGTGGCGATGGTTTAGTTGGCTGGGGAACGTACGCAACTACAACCGTTAGCGGCCCACACCGATTTGCAGATGCACGTCACTGGTGGCAAAAACAGCTAGAAAAGTTAGCCGTCACAAATACTGTTCATGGCAGCGGAACAGGTCCTGTTTTATTTACCTCCTTTTCTTTTTCACCCGACGATGTTTCGGTATTAGTAATTCCTCTGGTTGTTGTGGGATCTAAAGGGGAAAAATCCTGGATTACTTGGATTGGTTCGGATCCTCAACCAGTTCTTAAAACTGCTCCTGATCATGTCTCTAACGCCGATATGACCTGGGATGAAAATCCACAATCAGATGTTGATTGGAAAAACCGCGTTGCAACCGCAGTTACACGCATTCAGGCTGGGGAGTTAGACAAAGTTGTTTTAGCCAGAGATATCACTATTAAATCCAATAAAAGTATTGATCCACGGGCAATCTTGAACAAGCTGGCATTGGAGTATCCAACTACATGGAAATATTCGATATCAGGATTAGTAGGGGCAACTCCAGAACTCTTGCTTCGCTTGTCACGCGGAATGATTACTTCACGTGTCTTGGCAGGGACAATTAGCAAAACAGGTGATGACGCCAAAGACTTAGCATTAGCTGCATCTCTAGCGCGTTCATCAAAGGATCTAGCTGAACATGAATATGCAGTGCGATCTGTTGCAGATGCAATAGAACCATTTTGCACTTCAACAAATGTTCCGGAGTCTCCATTTGTTTTGCACCTTGCAAATGTTATGCACCTCGCAACTGATGTAACTGGCGCACTGGTTGAAACACTTGCGCACACAGATGCTTTTACAATACTTGAGCAATTACATCCAACTGCTGCTGTGTGCGGAACTCCCCGACCAATAGCCGCCGCTCTGATATCTGAGATTGAAGGAATGTCCCGTGGTCGCTATGCCGGACCTGTTGGTTGGATTGATGCAGCTGGTGATGGTGAACTTGGGATAGCCCTTAGGTGCGGTCAAATAAATAGCGACACTATTCGTATCTTTGCCGGATGCGGAATTGTCGATGGCTCAGATCCTGATATTGAATTAGCTGAAACTTACGCAAAGTTTTCACCTATGCGCAGCGCCCTTAGATAGAGGTAAGTGCGTCCACAATCTTCTTTAAATTATCTGCATTTGATTCACGATCAGGTACATCGCAGACAACAACGCTAAGCCCAGATATTGGTGCTTTGACTTCTGTTTCTAACTCTTTCAGGGATCTAATTACTTTGGCATCAACACCCATCGCCTGAGAAATCGCGGCTGGATTTAATCCATGCGGTGTTCCAAAAACAGTTTCAAAGCCATTTACGCCGCGCTGCGGAAGGGTTGAAAAAATTCCACCGCCATCATTATTAACAACAATAAACCGACAGTTAATGGCTTCTTTGTTAACTAATCCCGTCAAATCATGCAAGAAAGAAAGGTCGCCCAGCACTGCAATTGTGGCTTTGTGGCCATAGGCAACACCTAGCGCAGTTGAAATGTTTCCATCAATTCCAGCTAAACCGCGATTAGCGTATGTGTGCACGCCGGCACGAGGATGTGCAAAACCTTCAAGATCTCGTATCGGTCGTGATGAAGAAACAAATAATGCAGTGCCATCGGGAATTGTTGCCGCAATTGTTCGTGCAATGACCGCTTCGTTCCAGCCATCTAAAGATGCAATTAGCTTTTGTGCACGATCGGAAACCTTATTCCACTTTGCAATCCACTCATCAGATTGAATAACGCCCTGTAGATCCGGTAATTCAGTGAATTTACGATCTGCTTGTCGATCAGAATCCACCGTTGCAAGTCGTTGATCTACAACATATGTAATAGGGCTTGATTTAATAAATGCATTGATTGACCGGGACAAAGTTGTTCGACCAATAACAAGCACAGCTTGCGGAATTAGCGTGCTTCGTATTTCTTGTGATGCCAAGAAGATTGATGCGTGTGCAATTGCATCCGGAAATGAAAGAGGATCTTCGGCGATGACCGGCCACCCTAAAATCTTTGTAAATCCTGTGATTTCATCAACTGATAAGCCACCACGATCATGTCCAATTACAACAACTCCTCGCGCGCCGACTAAGCGCAATGTGCCGGGCTTGGAACGTGCAATAAACTCTTTTGGCGAAATATTGATCTGCGACAACCAATCAGAAGAATCATCTGATAACAAAGGTTCGTCAAACTGCAGATTTAAATGGATTGGTCCAGTTCGCAGACTATCTAGCGGTAATTCCATTGGGTATACGGGGCCATCAATATCTGCAAAGTACCCAACAGCTTTACCGAAGATTTGTGCTTGTTCAGTTGTTTGATTTGCACCAGTCTTGCGCAACATTGCCGGCCGATCGGCGGTTAAAACCATAAGCGGTGCATTGGTGTGACTGGCTTCAAGAACTGCTGGGTGGTAATTAGCAACAGCCGTGCCGCTAGTGCACACAACTGGCACTGGCCTGCCTGTTGATTTGATAATTCCTAGAGCGAAAAAAGCTGCAGTTCGTTCATCAATGCGCACATGAATTTTTATTAGCCTCTCTTGCGAGGCCTCAAAAAATGCCAGTGACAAAGGTGCACTACGCGAACCAGGTGAAACGACCACATCAGTTATTCCTGCTTCTATAATTTGGCGAACGATTACACGGGCCAACGAGGTCGAGTTATTCACTTCAATAGCTCCGCGGTTCTCATGATTCGATTCTTCCACCATTCGTATCGATCTGCACTGACATCTAAGCCCTCACAATTAGGAACCACATCACTAATTGCAATTTTCCCATCGGCAATCGGCAAGTGAGCAATATTGCTTGCCAGAAGTGAGCCTGTACCTAGACCACAGTCAAAATTCATATCCTCAAAAGAGGCTGCTAGGACTAATCCATAATTAATTCCAACCGCGCTTTCAAGAGCACTTGAAACCACAACAGGTAATTGGTGGTGTTCGGCAAGCTCGTGTGCCCGTGCAATACCACCGAGTGGCTGAACTTTTAACATCAAGTAATCAATCGCACCTGTTAAATCTATTGCAAATGGATCCTTTGCTTTTCGCAGAACTTCATCTCCTACGATTTTCACATCCACACGTTTCTTTAATTCGCGCAGTTCAGCAATAGTTGCACATGGTTGTTCCACATATTCAATTTCGCCCACTGAATTGATAAACATTTCTGCTTCATCAACGCTCCACAAGCCATTTACATCAATTCGAATTACAGCATTAGGCCGTAAGGTGCGAACTAACTCAAGGCGTTGAAGGTCTTCACTTACATCGCTACCGACTTTTACCTTAAAGCTTTTCACACCCGGAAAAGAATTAACAACTCTTTCTAAATCGGCTTTGTCATTGAGCGCTGGAATCGTCCCGTTAACAGCAACTTCGGTGCGATATAACTTTGGTCTTAGTTGAGTAGCTGCCTCGATCGCGCACGCTAGCCAAGGCGCTGATTCAGCATCGTCATACTCAATAAATGGCGAAAACTCACCCCAGCCGTGCTCACCATGAATCAAAGCAACTTCACGAACAGTTACGCCACGAAAATTTGTTGTTGTGGGCAGCGCAACTACCCGCAAAGAGTTAAAGATGTCCATAAATTAAGGGCGCTTTGGAAACTTTCCAAAATCAGGAGCACGTTTTTCCTTATATGCATCGCGACCTTCTTGACCTTCTTCTGTCATGTAGAACAACAAGGTTGCATCTCCTGCAAGTTGTTGTACGCCTGCAAGTCCATCTGTGGCAGCGTTCAAACTAGCTTTGAGCAAACGCAGCGCCATTGGAGAGTTGCGCAGCATTTCGCGGCACCATGAAACTGTTTCTGCTTCTAGTTCAGCAATTGGCACAACAGTATTTACAAGTCCCATGTTTAATGCTTCTTGTGCGTCATATTCGCGAGTCATAAACCAAATTTCGCGAGCCTTCTTTTGACCAACATGTGCGGCCAATAATCCAGCACCATATCCCCCATCAAAAGAACCAACCATCGGCCCTGTCTGACCAAACTTTGCATTATCTGCTGCAATTGTTAAGTCGCAGACAACATGTAATACATGTCCGCCTCCGATTGCCCAACCAGCAACCATTGCAACAATTGGTTTAGGTGTGCGACGAATCTGCACCTGAAGATCTAAAACATTCAGGCGACCAATTCCCTTTTTAGCTAACTTGTCATCACCTAGATATCCATCGTCGCCACGCACACTGATGTCTCCACCAGAGCAAAAAGCTTCCGTGCCTTCGCCAGTAAAAATGATCACGCCAACTTCTTCGTTGTCGCGCGCTAAATCAAATGCTTCTATCAATTCGATGATTGTTTGAGGACGAAATGCGTTACGAACCTTCGGACGGTTGATCGTAATTTTGGCGATTCCATCGCCCATTTGATATTTGATATCCACAAAATCTTCTCCGCCGGGTGCTGTAACCCATTGTGGAATCTCTCGACTACCAAATTCGCGCTTGATCGGCTTGCTCACATTTCCTCCATCGTCGTTGCTAGCGATAGCCTACGGTGGCAATGGATACCTCGTCACAACGAAGAATTTTGCGGGTCAGCCCTGCATGCGAAATCACCCAATTAGCGGGAGAAATCACAGCGGCGCTCGTGGGCGATGGCCCCACCCTTGGATTCGGCGAGATCTCATCAGAATACGCTCCACACTACGCCGCTGTAGCAATCGGAACTACTGGAACGACTGGCACACCTAAAGAAGTTTTATTGACATCAACAGCTTTGATTTCATCCGCGAGGGCTTCCAATACATTCTTAGGTGCACAATCTGGCGAAACTTGGTCTTTGCTTCTTCCATTGACTCACATCGCTGCTGTAAATGTAGTTGTGCGTTCGATTGAATTAGGAACAATCCCACTTGACTTAAGAAATCTTGACGGTAAATATCCAAAAACACAGTACACAGCAATTGTTCCAACACAATTATTCCGTGCACTAAATGGTGACCAGCGATTACTCAATCACCTTAAGTCCGCTAAAGCTGTTTTGGTTGGTGGTTCTGCCTTATCTCAAGCATTGCGTAATCAAGCCGAACTTGCGGGAATCAAGGTAGTCACAACATATGGCATGACTGAAACTTCCGGCGGATGTGTTTACGATGGCACTGCGCTCAATGGTGTCGAAATTGAAATTCGAAATGGCACAATATGTATTAAGGGACCAGTCCTTGCCTCTTCAATTGCGCTCAATACTGGCTGGTTTGAAACTAGCGATTTAGGTGAGTACAACAACAATCAACTAGTTGTAATTGGTAGAGCCGACGATGTCATTATTTCTGGTGGCGAAAATCTCTCACTCAATGCAGTAGAAAATTCGCTTAGCCTTGAATTTCCAGATATTCAATTCGCAGCTTTTGCTGTTGAAGATCCACAATGGGGTCAGAGTTTACAGCTCGCGGTTGTTGGTTCAATTAGTAATGATCAAATTGCAGCACATTTAGAAAAGAATCTTGGCCATTTTGCAAAACCAAAAGGTATCCATCACATGACATCGTTACCCTTATTGGGTATTGGCAAGATCGATCGAAAAAGTTTGGCGAAAGGTATTGCACATGAATAAATGGATTCTGGGTGCACGTCCTCGGACTTTGCCTGCTGCGATTGCTCCTGTGGTTGTCGCCTCGGCCTTAGCTGGTCCTGATTTCAACTGGTTCCGTGCCGCTTTAGCGCTAAAGGTTGGTGTGTGGCTTCAGATTGGCGTTAATTACGCAAATGATTACAGCGATGGCGTAAAGGGAACTGATGCAAACCGAATCGGCCCAACTCGTTTAGTTGCAAGTGGATTGGCATCGGCTAAAGCTGTTAAGAATGCTGCTTTTATTTCTTTTGCAATAGCAAGCATTGCTGGTATTTGGTTATCTCTACTTACTTCGCCAGTTCTTATTGTGGTTGGAATCCTCGCAATCGCTGCAGCATGGGGATACACCGGCGGTAAAAATCCATACGGCTATAGCGGTTTGGGTGAAGTTTCAGTCTTCACCTTCTTCGGATTAGTCGCGACCATGGGTACTTATTACACCCAAACGGAAAAGATCACCCTACTCAGTTTCATTGTTGCAATTCCGATGGGAGCACTTGCCTGTGCAATCTTGGCGGTCAACAATATTCGTGATCGCGCTCAGGATGAATTAGTTGGAAAGAAAACTCTTGCCGTCCGGCTTGGTGATGTTAAGGCTCGCCGCATGTTTGTTGCACTATTGGTACTCACCCATGTTGCTGCAGTTGGAACCTTGATCCCAACCGCACTACTAACAATTCTTGTTGCGCCTATGAGTTACTCAATTTCAAAGTTAGTTCTAAGCGGTGTCTCTGGAAAAGACTTAATTCCAGTATTAGGCCGAACTGGCAAACTTCAACTTGTGTTTGCCATAGTTTTTGCGGTCGCCTTAGCGATACAATAATTTCATGTCAAAGGTTCTTCCACTCATCTTGGTCTTTGGTTTAACAATTTATGCCCTAATTGATTGTGCCCGAACTGACGAGTCTCAAATCAAAACTCTTCCAAAATGGGGCTGGTTGCTTTTGATTATTATTCTTGGGCCACAGGCGCTTGCGATTGGTCCAATTGCATATTTAATTGCTGGAAGAAATAAGCCAAAGGGGCGCAAGCCACCTAAACGCCGTATTTTGCCGCCTGATGATGATCCAGATTTCTTGGGAAAACTTTAAAGACCTGAATAAGTGTGCTTTCCAGTTCCCCAAATATTGACGTAGACATAGTTAAATAAAAATGTAGATCCAGCAAATAAACATAACCATGCGGCTCTACGCCCTCGCCAACCAATAGTTACACGGGCATGTAAATACGCCGCGTACGCAATCCATGTAATAAATGCCCACGTCTCTTTTGGATCCCAACCCCAATAACGACCCCAAGCACTTTCAGCCCAGATCGCTCCTGCAATAACAGCAAAAGTCCACAGTGGAAAGACAAATGCAACTAGTCGATACGACAGTTGATCCAAAACTTCTAGCGAAGGAAGCCTCTTAGCCCACGTTGTTCGTTCTCCCTTTGATTCCATGTTGTCTAAATACAAGTAAGCAGCTGCAATTACATTTGCCAACAAGAACACTCCGCCAGAGATAATTGCGGCAGAAACGTGGATTACTAGCCACGTTGACTTAAGCGCTGGAACAAGAGGCGCACTTGGGCGATACAGAACAGCAACTGCTGTTCCGAGAGTTAACAAGACAGAAATTGAAACTAATAATCCCAACCAACGGAGATCGTATTTACGCAATGCACCTAAATATGCGCCGGTAAATGCCAGCGCACCAGTAATCGAAAACTCATACATGTTTCCCCACGGGACTCGTCCTGCTGAGATTCCACGAGCAATTACACCTGCAAACAAAAGAATGAATCCTAAAATCATCATCGCAGTGGCAATACGTGCAACTTTTTCCGTGCGTTTGTAATCCAAAGTCTTTGTTGTGTTATTTGGGACCTTCACCGCCCAGGCAGTTTCAATTGCGTGTGCGAAAAATGACAATGTGTAGACGGCCATCGCAGAGTAAATCAAGTAGTTTGACGCAAAAGCCCATGAGCGCGACATCTATTTCTCTCCCTTAAGCATCCGAACGAATTGTTCCATCTCAATTTCTAATCCCGGAGCGGCATTTTTTGCCAATCCAGCAACTTCAACTTCAGAACCAACTCGTATCCACATACGACGTCTACGCGTAAACAATGATGCGAGCAAGCCAAGGATGGCAACAATAGCGCCCAATAACGCAAACTTCTTTCCGGGATCTGCGACAAAGTTTAGATTTACCCATTGAACATATCCTTCAAAAGTTATTGAGCCACCTGCATATGCGAAGCTTTCGCCCGGCTTTAATGTCTTAAGGCCAATCTGTTGCATCTCTGAAGTATCGATTCGGTAAACAGATTGAGGAATCCCTGTATCCAGCCCTAAATCACCAGCCCACACAGAAAGCAATAGCCGCGGATCTAGAGCTTTTGGAAACGCGCTGAGCGCTCCTTCTCCATTTGGTGACCGTGAATATGTTGGAACAAATGAGCCAACAAATCCTATCTGTGGATCAGCATCCGGAACTTTGATTGCTCCAATTGATCGAAGATTTGAATCTTGCGGCAAGAAAGGAACAGGACCTTGGAAGGCGACATTACCTTTTGAATCTCTGACAGTGACAACTGGTGAGTACCCGTTGGCTTGTAAATAAATGCGTGTACTCCCAATAGTTACCGGGCTGTTCACTTTAACAACTTTCTTTTCTCTAACTGAAAAGTCATCACGAAGCAATGAAATGTTTAAAGTGTAATCTTCTGGCGCACTAGTTTCGACGTTGTACTGAGCTACAAACTTATCTACAGTCAGCATAAACGAGGGCAAATTTGAGTCTTTAAATAATTTTCCATACTTCAATGTGTCATAACTTGTTGGGGTATTAACAAATCTTTCTCCAACATTGATGATTGCTTCACCACGCATACCAAAAAGAGAACTAAAACTAATTCCTAGTAATATAAGAATAAGAGCTAAGTGAAAAAATAGGTTTCCGGTTTCGCGCGTAAAACCCTTTTCTGCTGAGATAGATCCGTTACTTTCCAAAATCCTAAAGCGCTTAGATTTAAACCAAGCACGCGCAGAATCCAATTCGCTTCCATTAGATTGCCATGTTGAATGATGTTCCATTCGGGCTAAATTTTTTGGAGTCGCAGGCGGTAAAGCACGCGCAGCATGAAAGTGCTCGATTGTCCGAGGGAATACGCAGCCGATTAACGAGATGAATAGAAGGATGTAAATAGCGCTAAACCAAGGTGATCCGTACACATCAAAGAGTGAGAGCTTGTCCATCCACTGTGCTAAATCAGGCGAATCTTTAAAGTACTGGTTAACCTGAATTGGGTTTTGAGTGCGTTGTGGAATTAAAGATCCAGGTACCGCGGCCACACCAAGCAGCAATAGCAAAATTAGTGCCGTGCGCATACTGGTTAGTTGGCGCCACGCATATCGCAATACTCCAACACTGTTTAATTCTGGAATTTCTATTTGTTGACTCATTAGATCACCGGAATAAAGTCAGTAATAAGAGAGCGCATTGAATTCATTAATTCACTCCACAAGCCAAGTACTTCTAGGATTCCGATTGCAATGAGAAAGACACCACCGATCTTAGAAATTACATCGCCACGGCGATAAATAAGTGATCGCAGTTTTGCGGATTTATCCATTGATAATCCAGAGAGAATGAATGGAAGTCCTAAACCCAAGCAGTAACCGAATGAGAGAACAGCTCCACGAACCGCACTTGATTCTTGGAATGCAAGAGCCTGAACTGCACCCAATGCTGGGCCAATACAAGGCGTCCAACCGATTCCAAATAACACACCGAGCAATGGTGCTCCTAACAATCCTCCAGTTGTGCGCATCTTTGGTCTAATCGTTGGTGAAAAAGGAAAACGACCATAGAAAATAAAACCTAAGAAAATTGTTATCACGCCAAGTATCCGAGAAATAATTTCTTGGTGCGCGAACAAAGTGTTTCCAAGGCCTCCAAAAATTGCACCGAAGGAAATAAACACTGCACTAAATCCCACTACAAATAAGAAGGAACCTAACAAGACTTTTCCTCTGCTTACCGAAAATCCTGCTGCAAATGAGAGATATCCCGGAACCAATGGCAATACACAGGGTGATAAAAAGGAAATAACTCCAGCAATAAATGCGAATGGGAAAGCAGCTACAAGAGCGCCCGAAAAGATTTGTTCTACGACAAAGTCTTTCATTCTTTACTTACTCTTTCAATCAAGTTCGATAGTGATGCCACCGTTATAACCCCTGAAATGCGTGCAGCTACTCGTCCATTCTTATCCAGAATTACCGTTGAAGGAATGGCATTTGCCGGCAAGGATCCCTTGAAGCCAATCAAGATTGAATCATCAATAATTGTTGGATAGGGCAACTCAAATCGTCGTGCGAAAGCTTCAGCATTGACCGGATTATCACGAGTCAAAATTCCAATGAATGCAACTTTCGTATATTTCTTAGCCAAGGAAGCAAGTGTTGGGGCTTCAGCGCGACAAGGTGCGCACCACGATGCCCATACATTTACAACTGCGACCTTGTCGTTTGTGTATGTGTAATTTTTTCCGGATAGCGTTAATCCAGAAATTGCTGGAGCAATTTTTCTGTCAGCAATCTTTACGAAAGTTGTAGCACCGTCGCCAGACACAAAACTTTCTTCTGACGAAGATGATCCACCTCCGCTACAACCAGTAAGTGTAATTGCCAAAGCAACCAAGAGGGCAAATTTCTTCATTACTTTTTTTCAGGCAATAGGTGTCGTGCCGGTTCGGAATAGGTTAAGCCTGAGATAAATCCTTCGTCATCAAAATGAACACTTGTCACTGATGCAAGTGAGCATTCGCGTTTGCGAGGATCATGCAACAGGCGGCGGTTCTCAATTGCGCTGCGTAAAATCCAAATTGGCAATTGATGTGAAACACAGATTGCATCTTTTCCATTTGCCGCATCCCGCGCTGCAAATATCGCTGCAAGCATGCGATTGATTTGTTGTTCGTATGGTTCACCCCATGATGGCTTCCATGGATTCCATAAATGTTTCCAGGCAGCAGGATGGCGTAATACGCCATCGCCGACACCGAATGGTTTTCCCTCAAAAATGTTTGCAGCTTCGATTAAACGATCATCAGTAGTAATTGAAATGTTATGAGCAGTGGCAATGGGGGCAGCAGTTTCTTGCGCGCGTTGCAGAGGTGATACATGAAGCGCACCTAAGTCAAGAGCCTTAGACCATTCACCAATTGTGCGAGCCATCTCTTGACCTCGATCAGACAATCTCCAACCTGGTTGGCGACCGTACAAAATCTTGTCAGGATTATGGACTTCTCCATGGCGGACCACATGCACTGTTGAACTCATTGGGAAAGCATAAAGCGTCCCGAAACCGCTTCTATCGCTAAGGTAGTGACATGGCACTCACGGGCAAAAGAGCCGCCTTCTTTGATGTCGATAACACGCTTATCCGTGGCTCAACCATTTATTTCTTGGGCCGTGGCATGTATCAGCGTGGTTACTTCACGAAGAAGGACATTTCGCGTTTCGTTTTAGCAAACCTGAGATTTCGCTTAACAGGAAAAGAAAACAAGGAAGAGATTCAACGTTTCCAAGATTCTGCCACCGATTTCATTGGCGGACATAATGTGAAAGATATCGAAGCAATAGCTCAAGAAATTTATGATGAATATGTTTCTCCTGCGATGTGGCAAGGAACAATTGATATTGCTCAAAAACTGTGCCGTGAAGGCGTTGATGTTTATTTAGTAACAGCCGCACCAGAAGATATGGCAACTTTAATTGCAAAGAGATTGGGATTGACTGGAGCACTTGGAAGTAAGGCAGAAATTAAAGATGGTCATTACACCGGTCAAATGAATGGACCATTGCTGCATGGAAAAGAAAAAGCTATCGCTGTCCGTGAATTAGCTGCTGAAAAAGGATTTGACCTAGAAAACTGTTTGGCATTTTCTGATAGCAATAATGACTTACCACTTTTGCAATGTGTCGGGCATCCATCTGCGATTAATCCAGATGCACTGTTAGGTTTGCGAGCAATGGCTGAAGGTTGGCCGATTCATGATTTCCGTCGCGCCCGCTTCATTGGTCGAGCGATCTCCCCAATCGTAGTTCGATTGGCCGCACTTGGTACATGGTTGACCCCGCGTAAACGTAAGGGCTAATTAACACCATCATCAGATATGCCAGTAATGTAGGCAAGTTATGGAAATGCGCTCATTCTCTGACTACCTACGTAGTGTTGATGATGCTGCCCTTTTAAATTTATTCACCGCTCGCCCAGATTTAGTAACACCTGTCCCGCCAGATATTGCTTCCCTTGCGGTCCGCGCCTGTTCCGCACCAAGTTTGGCTAGAGCTATTGATTCTCTCAATCAATGGCAGTTCCAAGTTCTAGAGGCCACTGCATCTTTGAATGAACCATTCTTAGAAAAAAGCGTTGTAGCCCTTACAGATAAAGAAGCAAAGAGCGCCTTAGATCATCTAATAACGGTAGGTCTTGTTTATCCATCTGACGATGGGATGCGTTTACCAACACAATTACGCGAAGTAATTGGAACAGAACCTGCTGGTTTAGGTCCAGCTTCGATGGCTAAATTAAAACTTAGAGAGATTGAAGATGCACCATCGGATGCGAAGAAGGTTTTAGACCGATTGGTGTGGGGTCCCCCACGCGGAAGTGTGGGAGATATAAAAAATCCGGGACCTGGTGTTACCTGGCTACTTGAAAGAAAATTCTTAGTTCCGTTGGATCAAAGAACAGTTATCTTGCCTCGCGAAGTAGCTATTGCTCTGCGCGGTGGAAAGATTCATAAAGAGAGATTTATTGAACAACCAATACTAACTGGAGCAAAACGTGATGAACGCCAAATAGACCTGGCAGCAATAGCAAATGTCTCAACTGTGCTGCGCTGGGTTGAAGAGTTGCTCAATTTCTGGGCCGATGAACCAGCAGATGCATTACGCGCTGGAGGTTTAGGGGTGCGTGATCTCAAAATAATTTCAACTCATCTAGGTGTTGATGAATCATGTACAGCATTTGTTGCCGAACTTGCCTACCTTGCGTCATTAATAAGTATTGATGCCGATGATCGGATATTGCCAAGCAATAAGTTTGATATTTGGTTGATGCAAACACCTGCAGATCGCTGGCAGATGTTGGCTTCGCAGTGGTTGATTACTTCACGTGTTAGCGGATTAGTTGGTCGGGTAGAAGCAAAAAATGTTGCTGCGCTTGGTCCCGAGCTTGATCGTGTAAATGCCGCACGTGTTCGCGCCTTAACACTTGAACTTTTGAGCGAAAACCCAAGTATTGCCCCTGAATGGAATAGTTTTAAAGATGTCTTGTTGTGGCGTGCGCCTGTTCGTCGCAACTCTTCCCTACAAGAAGAGCTTGCGGAATGGACTCTGCGCGAGGCCGAATGGCTAGGTATTACAGGACAAGGGGCATTATCTAAATTCGGTATCCAATTTCTTAATGGTGATGATTTAAGTTCCATCAATGAAGATTTGCCCAAGACTGTCGATCACATTTTGATTCAAAGCGATAACACGGCGATCGCACCAGGGCCACTAGAACACGAAATTTCACAAGCACTTGCAATGATGGCTGAGATTGAAAGTCGCGGAGGTGCGACTGTTTACCGATTTACCGAAAGCACAATTCGGCGCGCTCTAGATCATGGTAAAACTGGCGATGAGATAAAGACATTCTTGGTGAAAACATCTAAGACGCCTATGCCACAACCGCTTGAATATTTAATTGCAGATGTCGCAAAGAAACATGGCAAGCTTCGTGTTGGAAATACATCCTCCTTCATTCGTTGTGAAGATACAGCGCTAATTTCTCAGATTATGAATGACAAGAAGCTTGAAATCTTGGCTCTTCGACGAATTGCTCCTGAAGTTGTAATTTGCGATATGGACGCAACAGATGCAATGCGGGTGCTGCGTGAATGTGGTTATTTGCCTGCTGGTGAATCTGCAAACGGTTTGATATTGACAGGACCAAAAACTAACCGTGCATTGACAAAGCCTCGTCCTCCTCGTGTAATTGGAGAAGTCGAAATTCCAGATGCGGTAAGTTTAAAGACTGCAATTCGGGCATTGCGTACTGGAGAAAAATCTACCTACCGTCAAACTCGTTTACGACAAGTGGCTAGCGAGGCGTTGGGCCAGCTTCCTCGCACGACTGCAAATGAAACAATGGAAATTCTCAATCAATTTATTATTGATGAGAAAACCCTTTCTATTGGATACGCCGATAACAATGGCGGAGTAACCCATCGAATTATTGACCCGATTCGTATTAGCGCTGGCGCTTTAATCGCACGCGATCATGCAACGGGTGAGGTCCAATCCTTCAGAATTCCACGCATTACAGGCGTGGCGCCGCTATAGACTTACCCCATGTTGGCCGCCCTCGAAGCTTTAGTTAAGTTGGAATCACCAACTGAAGATCTAGCTGCCTGCCGCGATGTTGTTCATCTAGCAAGTGACATAGCAACCAGAATTTTGGGAACGCCTGCAGAAATCCGTGAAGTAAATGGTCGTCCAGTTTTCTGGTGGGGTGCATCAAATCCTGATGTAATTGTTCTTGCTCATTTAGACACTGTGTGGCCTAAGGGATCGTTTCAACCTTTGTGGAGCGTCGAAGGAACAGCTGCTCGTGGGCCAGGAATTTTTGATATGAAAGCTGGATTCGTTCAGGCGTTATATGCCATGAAAGGAATTACTGGTAGCGCCGCATTAATTGCGACAACTGATGAAGAAACAGGAAGTGCAACTAGTAAAGATTTCATTAAAGAAATATCTGCACAAGCAAAGGCTGTTCTAGTTTTAGAAGCAACACTTAACGGCAAGGTTAAAACTGGCCGCAAAGGCACCGCAATGTACCAAGTAAAAATTCATGGCAAGGCATCACATGCAGGCCTCGAACCGGAAAAGGGCGTTAACGCAACAATTGAAATTGCACATGCTGTTTTAGCAATTACAGCAATGGAGAATCCAGAACATGGAACAACTGTTGTGCCAACAACACTTCATGCCGGTAATACAACCAACACTGTCCCAGATCTCGCTGTTCTAGATATTGATATTCGTTCATACTCAATGGATGACCTGAAACGTGTTGACGCCGCAATTAAAGGTCTAAAGCCTGTCAATGCTGCAACCCGATATGAAATTACTGGTGGATTTAATCGTCCACCACTAGAAAAAACTTCAACAATGGCACTATACGAGCGCGCAGAAAGAGTTGCCAAAGAGCTTGGAATGCCACCTCTAGGTCATGCATCAGTTGGCGGAGCAAGCGATGGCAACTTTGCGGCCGCTGCAGGTGCTCAAGTTTTGGATGGCCTCGGAGCTGTTGGAGATGGAGCTCACGCAGCACACGAATGGGTAGACATCAGTACCCTTGAAGATCGCAGCAAGTTATTACACGCGCTAATAAAGGATTTACTTAATGACTGATGGTCCACTGATTGTTCAGAGCGATAAAACGCTTCTGCTCGATATCGACCATCCAATGTCGACTGAATGTCGGCGAGCTATTGCCCCTTTTGCTGAACTAGAGCGATCACCTGAACATATACATACCTACCGTTTAACTCCACTTGGTTTATGGAATGCGCGAGCTGCAGGACATGATGCAGAACAGGTAATCGATACATTAATTAAGTACTCGCGCTACGCGGTCCCACATTCAATTCTCATTGATGTTGCCGAAACTATGTCTCGCTATGGGCGTTTGCGTCTTGAGATGGATCCTGTACATGGCCTGATTCTTATAACAACCGATACTGCAGTACTCGAAGAGGTTATTAGAGCCAAGAAGATTGCCCCTTTACTTGGTGCACGAATCGATCCTGAAACTATTACTGTGCTACCAAGTCAACGCGGACAAATAAAACAATCCTTGCTGCGTCTTGGTTGGCCGGCAGAAGATTTTGCAGGATATGTTGATGGACAAGCTCATGAAATTTCTTTGGTGCAAAAAGATTGGACTATTCGTCCTTACCAAGAACTTGCGGCTGAAGGTTTTTGGCATGGTGGTTCTGGAGTTGTAGTCCTACCCTGCGGTGCGGGAAAAACTATTGTTGGTGCAGCTGCTATGGCACATGCAAAAGCAACCACTTTAATTTTGGTAACTAATACCATCGCAGCACGTCAATGGCGCGAAGAGTTATTGAAGCGAACTACTCTTAATGAAGATGAAATTGGTGAGTACTCAGGTGCAAAGAAGGAGATTCGACCAGTAACAATTGCTACCTACCAAGTTATGACAAAAAAGAAGAATGGTGTTTACGCCCACTTGGATCTCTTTGATTCATATGACTGGGGCTTGATTATCTACGACGAAGTGCACCTATTACCTGCACCAATCTTTCGTTTCACCGCTGATATTCAATCTCGCCGCCGCCTAGGTTTAACAGCAACATTGGTGCGCGAAGATGGCATGGAGGGTGAAGTTTTCTCATTGATCGGTCCGAAGCGTTTTGATGTGCCGTGGAAGGAAATCGAAGCGCAAGGTTATATTGCGCCTGCAGAATGTATTGAAGTCCGCGTTAATCTGACAGAAACAGAGCGCTTAGCTTATGCAACAGCTGAACCTGAAAACCGATATCGCAATTGCGCAACCACCCGAACCAAACGTGATGTGGTTGAAGCGCTAGTAGAAAAGCATGTTGATGATCAGGTACTAGTCATCGGTCAATACATCGATCAACTTGATGAATTATCTGAAGTACTGGGCGCGCCACTGATCAAAGGTGAAACACCAATAAAAGAGCGAGAAATTCTATTTAATAAGTTTCGAACTGGTGAAATAAAGTGCTTAGTGGTTTCTAAGGTTGCTAACTTTTCAATTGACTTACCTGATGCAACAATCGCAATTCAGGTATCTGGTGCATTTGGAAGTCGTCAAGAAGAGGCGCAACGTCTAGGTCGAATCTTGCGACCAAAGTCAGATGGTCGTGGAGCAAAGTTTTATTCTGTTATTTCTCGTGACACAATTGATCAAGATTTTGCACAGAACCGTCAACGCTTCTTAGCTGAGCAAGGTTACTCTTATAGAATTATTGATGCTGACGATGTATTTCAAGGGAAGATTTAAACCGTACGGGATCTACTCGCCAAAAATCATGGTGTAGGCCATCAATTTGCGTAACAGGAATTTTCTCTCCATACATCTTCTCTAACTCTTCGTTTCCATCAATCAGAATTTCTTCTATTTCAAAGTTGAGCTCTGCTTTCATTGATTGCAATACTTTTAATGCATCTTCACAGAGATGGCAACCAGTCCGCCCATAAATTGTTACAACTGTCATGGAGCGCCCTTTCTGACCTGTCAATTCACTGAGAAGATAGGTAATTCCTGCCCCTGACCTTAAACCAGGTTCCATGCCCTGATAGCGTTCGGCTCATGCTGCGCATCAAGAGATTAGGGGCAATCGCCCTTGCTGGCGCGCTTATTACTTCAATTCTTCTTGCGCCATCTGCGCCTGCATTGGCTTTTAAGCAGATACCTGCAACAAATTGGGGTTACACATTTGCGGGTACTGACTCTGTTTCGCATTCGGGTACTAAGTCGACGCAAAAAAACCTTGAAGCAAAATCAAAGTTTGATGTTAAGTACAACAATTTTCCAGATTGGGCAAAGAAAGAGGTTCAGTCCGCTATTGATGTTTGGTCTGTAAACTTTAGTTCTCCAGTTGTTATAACTGTGGATGCTTCATGGGGTCGATCAAGCTCTTGGGGCATTCTCGGAAGCGCCCGTCCGGGTAGTTTCTTTTCTGCATTCGCAGGTGCACCCGATCCATCACTGTGGTACTCATCAGCAACTGCTAATGCGTTAGCTGGAAAAGATTTAGATAAAGCCAATCCTGAAATAATTATCCAAGTAAACTCTTCAGCTACATGGAATACGCGAGGCGACGGATCGCCATCAGCTAGTGAATATGATCTTCAATCAGTTTTCATTCACGAACTTGGCCACGGTCTGGGCTTTCTATCTAATGATGCATACGATCCATTTTATGGTTTGGGTAGCTTGGATCAACCAACACCATTTGATGCATATCTACAGACATCAGATGGGCGACGTCTCGCCGATCTTCCAACGCCATCAAAAGAACTTGGTACCGCACTAACTTCATCATTGGTATGGAGTGGACCGCTAGGTATTAAAGCAAATGGTGGAGTTAAGCCGAAAATGTACACTCCATCTCGCTATCAATCTGGCTCTTCGACTTCACACCTAGATGAAAATACATTCTATAACTCTGTTCTTGATTCAGTAATGACTCCAAGTCTTAATCCAGGAGAAACTTTTCATCAGCCTGGCCCACTTCTATTAGCAATGATGGAAGATATGCGAAATAAACCACCTGCAGGGATCGCAACTGATCTTCCACAGTCGCCTCGCAATGCTCAATCTTTTATCGGTGATTCTTCAGCTCTAGTCACATTTGATCCTCCGGTTAACTTACGGACTGCTCAAATCAGTGAATATGTTATTAAAAACTTAAAGACGGGTGTTGAAAAGAAATCCCTTTCTAGTCCTGTTTTAATGACTGGATTAAAGAACGGTACTTCTTATACCTTTTCAGTCGTTGCCAAAAATGCATTAGGTAACTCGGATCCAGCAATAACTAAGGCGGTTACCCCGCAATCTGGATGGAAGAGCACGGTCCTTGACACAGCAGCAGATGGAAAGAGCGTTGCAAGCACAACATTTAATGGTCAACCCGCAATTGCATACACCGATACAAGAAGCGGTGATTTAAAGCTTGCGACCTACGATGGAAAGAAATGGAACAAGGTAACCGTTGATGGATCTGGCGGAAGCAGTGGGCGGACAATTAACACTATTTCTGGTGCTATTTCTATGTGCGTAAATGGCAGTGGTGTAAAACAAACACTTCATATTTTTTATAGTGATGCAACTGAAAAAGATCTTCGATATGCGGTCTACAACGGCAAGAGTTTCACAATCGAAGTTGTTGATGGCAATGGACCTGCAGTTAATGAGTACACAGAATTAAATCGGGTACGCACATCTAGTGATGTAAGCGTCGCAAATGCTTGTGTCGCCACAGCAAGTTCGGTACAAGTTTATTATCGCGACGAAACCCAAGGAGTTTTACTCGGAGCGGTAAAAACAAAGACAGCACCTTGGAAATATGAGCTGCTCGACGGTGATCGCAAGACTGATGGCCGAACAACAGGTGATGTGGGATTCCATCTGCAAGCAACCTTTGACGGTGCTAAAACTTATGTTGCTTACGATTCAGTTGTGTCTATGAACCAGAAAAAAGAGATTACTTCTGGTGCAATTCGAATTGCAACTCGTGCAGGCATAGACCCAACTACCTGGGTTTATCAAACTCTAGATATTTCCACTGATGAAGCATCAATTTTTGGCTTTGATGTTGCATTAACAAAGATAACTGGGGATGTAATGATCACATGGTTAGCGGCATCGGCTGCAACAGCGCCAAAGCCTAATCAAATTCGTTGGGCGTTCTTGAGTGATTCAATAAAGGTTTCAGCATTAACAACCGAGAATTTCGGAACACCTGGGGAGTTTCTGGCCACTGATGGCAGGACGATCATCTTCAACTGTCAGGAAAGATTGTGTGCTCTTGATACAAGCAAAAAGGATTTAGGGCAATCTGCAATACGTTTAGTAAGCAGTACCCAAGGCTCCGAACCTACTCAGAGCGCTTGGGTAACTGTAAACAAAGTTAAATATCTTCTTGCCACTGTTAACGGCAAGCTTGCACTTTTAAAGCCGTAATTATTACTTAGCGTTACGGCGCTGAATGCGAGTCTTCTTTAGAAGTTTCTTATGCTTCTTCTTCGCCATGCGCTTGCGTCGCTTTTTAATTACGGAACCCATATGTCACGCTCTCATTTCTAATGTTCGCACTAAGTGTGCGGGGGGTTAGGTTACCGCGGAAGTAGGGTAAAAATCGAAACCGATTCTGCGCTTGAAGTAAGGGCCAAAACACCGAACTCCTTAGAAATCAGCAGTCCAAGAACCTCTTTCTGGCCTATTGGGCCACTGTCTGCTGCAGTAATGACGCCTTTGGAGTCAAAGGTGAGTAATAGCGGTGTTGGTGTCTTAGGGCTCCAGTTTAATTGTGCAACTGTTCCTGTCGAGATGAAGAATGCTTGAGTAGATGATGCAGAAAGAGTCGGGCCCGTTGAAGTAAAACGAAAGGTCCATGTTGGTACATATGTTGGTGAAAACTTTGTAACCGCTGATTCTGATTTACCTTTGACAACAACTTCGCCACCTAGAAGTAGTGAAGAAGTAGCGCTGCCCCAAATTCTCTTTCCTTGCGCGATAGAGCTACGCACAACAGAGGTAATTTTCAGTGCCTTCGAAACTTTAACCAGAATTCCATCGGTTATCCCAACAACCTTTTTTCC
>Ga0114975_10000861_pt1 | contig 22159 bp, 32 predicted proteins | sample S_130626_EF_Meta_FD_87031 | JGI IMG/M metagenome (GOLD analysis project Ga0114975, IMG submission 87031) | Freshwater microbial communities from Lake Simoncouche, Canada to study carbon cycling - S_130626_EF_MetaG | ecosystem: Environmental > Aquatic > Freshwater > Lake | place: Lake...
CCACGTTCTCAGGACGTGTGTGGGTGGCAGCAGGTCGCACAGTTACTTATTCCGCAGCAGGTTCCTATTCTGACTTCACTAGCGTTTCTGCTGGTAGTTTTACCCTTACAGACTCAACTTTGCACGGCAACATTCAGTCAACACTGTCTGCTAACAACTTCCTATACATATTTGGAGATGACTCTATCAACGTCTTCTCTGATTTAAGGGTTTCTACTACTGGTCAAACATTATTTACAAACACAAACGTAAGTGCCTCTGTTGGTAGCAAGCGTCCTTACGCCGTGTTCCCATACTTCCGTTCTGTTTTGTTTATGAACGACTATGGTATGTACGCCCTTGTAGGCTCAACCACTAGCAAGATTAGTGACCCTATGGATGGGGTTTTCCCTTACATAGATTTCACTAGGACTGTCACGGCAGGTCAGGTATTGCTCAACAACATTTTGTGTGCAGCATTTAACTTTTACCTTAATAGTAGTTTTCCTATTACGACAGGTTCACGCTATGTGCAAGCTATCTTTTTTGAGAAGAAGTGGTTTATCACAAGCCAAGGCGCACTAACGTACATAACGTCTGCTCCTCTGGGTGGACTTATTAACATGTATGGAACATCTGGTACAGATTTAGTTCGTTTGTATGGTGATGCTAGTGCCAATATTAGTAGCACTATTCAATCTTCTCTTTCTCCCATGAAAGACCCTATCCGCACTAAGCAAGCATTGAAGTTTGGTGTGGAAGCCACGTTGACAACACCTGCCACTTTTGACGTGACTGTTGATAGTGAGACAAGTAGTAGCCCTGTATATTCATTGACAAACACGGGTATTGACTGGGTGAATAACGTAAGTATTCCTATACCTTGGGTAAACAATTTTTCAACGGTTATACCGTGGGTTGCTTCTAAAGGATACAACCTGTATAAATCAGATGCTCAACAGTATGGAAAGTATTTGGGTTTGACCATTACTTCCAACAATCCAGCATTCATTATTAACACGATTGAGTTTGAACACGAATTGAGAGTGAGGTTCTAAATGGCAGTTCCGTATACCTTCCAGAACGCAACAGGTTCCCTACCCCTGTCGCAACTTGACACTAACTTTGCAACAGGTATTACTATAGGTAATACATCTGTTGTGCTTGGTGACACGATTACTCTCATGAACAACATGAGTTTGGCTAACGTGGCTATCAACAGTGTGTCTGTTGCTTTCCCTAATGGCTATCTTGCTAATAGCAGTGTCACCCTTGGTAACACCTCTGTAAGTCTTGGTAGCACTGCTACAACATTAAATGGATTAACTTTATCTAATGTCACTATTAGCACTGGTAACGTAACCATTAACACTGCAACTGTTACTACAGCAAATGTAACTACGCTAAATGTTTCTGGAAACACTACGCTTGGTGATGCTTCTTCAGATACCGTAACAATAAATTCAACAACAACATTTAATGCAAGTCCTGTCATTAGCGTTACTGACAACACTAATGCCGCTTTGCGTGTTACGCAACTTGGTACTGGTAATGCTTTGTTGGTTGAGGACAGTACCAATCCTGACTCAACGCCGTTTGTGATTGATGCAAATGGTAAGGTAATTGAAGGTGCAACTTCTGCATTTAATACCGCACCATCATTAACAGCGCAAATTACTGTTGGTGGAACAACAAGTGGCACTTCAGCAATCGGTATTGGTAGATTCTCAAATGATGCGTCTCAAACATATTTAGCATTTGCAAAATCACGCAATACTACTGTTGGAACTTATGGCGTAGCGGTTCAATCTGGGGATGCAGTAGGAACAATTAACTGGTCTGGTGATGATGGTACATCACCAATTAGTCTTGCTTCTATTTCTGCTTCAGTAGATGTCGCACCAAGCACAGGCATTGTGCAAGGTCGTTTAGTATTTAGCACAGCAAATTCTAGTGGTACGCTTACTGAAGTAATGCGTATTGGTAGCGCACAAACTGTTTCTATTGGTTCTGGCACAGTAACTGGTGTAGTCTTAAATATTAACAAAACCATTACTGGTGCAACTACAAGTTATGGCACAAGAATAAATTCACAAGTTCAATCTGATGTAACTTCTAATGTCAGATATTTTGCTACCACAGTAAACACACAAGCCACAGCTTTTACTCTAGGTTCAATATCTCATTTTTACGCAGAGCAAGGAACTTTTGGGGCTGGCTCTACTGTTACTAATCAATATGGATTTTTAGCATCTGCTTTATCGGGTGCTACAAACAACTACGGGTTTTATGGGCAAGTTGTATCTGCAACAGGTGCATACAACCTTTACATGAGTGGCACTGCTGATAACTATTTGGCTGGTAAAACAGGTATTGGAACAACGCCAGCAACAGGACAAATTCTAAGAGTAGGCGGCTCATTAACTGGAGGCACAACTGCTCGTCAAGTTGCGGCTGTAGCAACTATTGCTTCAGATGTAACTGCAAGAGCAGACACATTTTTATCTGTACCAGCAACTGCCGCATCTGCATTCACGATTGGAATATTGTCTCACTACCATGCTTCACAAGGCACTATTGGTGCTACTTCTGCCGTTACAACACAGATTGGTTTTGAAGCAGATTCATCTATTACTGGTGCTACAACTAACATTGGTTTCTATGGTGACATAGCAGCGGCAAGCGGACGTTGGAATTTTTATGCATCAGGCACAGCCAATAACTACATGGCTGGTGCTTTGGGTATTGGAACAACATCTCTTACAAACGTAAATTTTCGTTTATCTAAAACTATTACAGGCTCTACAACCTCGTATGGGCTTCTTAGCGAAGGCGTTGTTCAGTCTGATGCAACATCAGCGGGTAGAAGCATTGCCTCTGGGATGGGAACACAAGCCACGGCATTTACAGTAGGTAATCTAAGCCAGTTTTACGCATTTCAAGGAACTATTGGTGCTGGTTCTACTGTTACAAACCAGTTTGGTTTTGTGGCAGACAGCACCCTGATAGGTGCAACCAACAACTATGGCTTTTACAGCAACATAGCAAGTGGAACAGGAAGATATAACTTCTATGCGGCTGGAACTGCTGATAACTACTTTGCTGGTAATGTGGGTATAGGTACTAGTTCGCCTACAGCCGTTGTAACAATTAAAGCTGGAACAGCCACGGCTAACACAGCTCCTGTAAAACTTACCTCTGGTACAAACCTAACCACTCCAGAAGCAGGTGCTGTCGAGTATGACGGTACTGTGTTTTATGGAACAACAGATACCAACTTTAAACGTGGAACATTACCTCTAACTAATTACTCATCTGGTACAGGTACTGCTCTAGGAACAAATACAGAAGCAACAAATGCTGTTTTGCTACCTTCTGCAAACGACACAATTACTTTGTCAATAGGGACGTATTTTTTAGATACTTCTTTTATTGTTACTAGAGGCGCAACATCTGTAACAAGTGCAACCGCAAGAATAAACATAAGAGGAACAGGGGCTGCGGTTGGAAGTTTTAGTGGCATGTCTCTCAGCGCACCTACGGCTGGTGGTGCAACAGCCAACTTCTCATTTGACGCTGTAAACATTACTACAGACAATGTGTTGACTGCCGCAAGCACTACTGCTGCTGGTGTTTACACAATCAGTTTGCGTGGAGTTTTAAAAGTAACTACTAGCGGAACAATCATTCCTCAGTACAGTTTGAGCGCAAACATTAACGCAGCAGGTACTGTTGCTAAAGTCTTGTATTTCCGTTTACAACAAATGGATACACAAAGTGCGGCGGCGGCTGGCCCTGCTGGAACTGGTTGGGCTTAATTTTTTAAAAGGAATAAATCATGGCAAACACTTATGAATACAAAATCTCTGGCATGCAACGTGATGCTGACGGCATTGTTGTCTCTGTCTCTTTTACTGTTACTGCTTCTGACGGCACAGACAGCTTCACCCACAACTACCAAACTGCATTAAATGCACCTAGCGGTAATCCAATAGATTTTGAGGACTTGGAAGAGTCTGAAGTTATTGATTGGGTAAAAGAGCTTGTTCAATCCAGCGTAGAAGAGCAAGCAGATGCAGAATTGGAAGCATTCAAGCAACGCAAGGAAGTCACAAGCGGAGTTCCTTGGGAAACAGCATAAGGCAAGCCGCCAGCCTACGATGGCGGTATTTAAAGGAGAACTAATATGGGCAACAACACAAAACCCCAGATTACGATTGATGGCGTTGAGTATGACGTGGAAACATTTACAGACCAGCAGAAGATGCTACTAGACCATGTTATTGATTTAGAGCGTAAATCTGCTTCTGCAAAGTTCAATCTTGACCAGCTTCAAGTTGGCAAAGACACGTTCTTGAACATGCTTAAACAATCCCTTGCACAAACCCCTGTAGATGCAACAGATAAGTTAGAAACGCAGGAATAAAAATCACTCCTTCTTGGACATTTGCTCGTCATGGATAACCAACAATTATTTAACATCGTTGTCAGCATAGGTGGCTTTTTGGCTGGCTATGTGCTGAATATGCTCACCCAGCGTATTCAAAAACTAGAGGACAAGATGGAAAATATGCACGAGTCTTATGTCAAGAAGGATGATTACAAAGATGACATACGTGAAGTTAAAGACATCTTAAAACAAATATTTGAAAAGTTAGATAACAAGGCAGACAAGTAATGAACATGGAATCGCTTTCCTACGTAAAGTTCGGTGACAAAGACGGACTGGGAGAGTTCTTGTTTGAAAATGGCGTGCAACACCAGTTGTTTTACGAAATTCTTGCTGACCAAGGAATACTTATTCAGAAGTATCCTATAACGGATGCTGACACAAAGAACCTAGATGATTGGTTGCTTATCCACAATCAAGAGCATGAGTCTCTAGCAACAATACTTAACCTTGATAACCCATTCCAGTTATTAGATTCTGACTGGAATGTTGAGGATGACTTCTATGACTGGATAGGTGTTCATCAAACAATTCATCAACAAATTGCAGCAGCGCTAGGAGTTTAATATGGCTAATTTAATTGTTACTGGTGGCGGATGGGATGGTCGTTCTACATACGACACAGGAATAGACACAAGCAAAATAAATGCTATACCTAATTTAGAGCAAGTTGCAAATGACACGTACAGAATTCAAGGACTTGGGACAGAGACGCTTATGCGTCAAATGGTTAACAACACCATAAAAAATGCAATAGCTGACCCAATGGCTTTTGAGAAAAACACACTCAAAAACTATACAAAGAATTTGGTTTCATTGCAAAACTGGCGTGGTGTGCCCGGCGAGAAGCCACCAGATAGGCAAAAACTTATTGATGCGGCAAAAGCGTCTATTAACTATCTCACTAGCAACAAAGTTTCTTCCGATGAAATAAATACGTTAATTAACTCTAGTGTAAAAGAGTTTGCGGATTTTGAAAATTATAAGAATCAAAAAATTGCCGAGATGAACAAGGCTGACGGCACTGGTGGAACTGGTGGCCTAAAGACTGTTATTCCTATTGCTGTTGCTCTTGCTTTGCCCGGAGCGGGTGCTGCTTTGGGAGCTCAACTAGGCGTTGGTGCGGCTGTGGGAACTGCACTTGTTAGCACTGCATATCAAGTCTCTCAAGGCGTTGATTTTGAAACTGCTCTCAAGAATGCTACTGTTAACGCAGTAACGCAAACAGGCGCACAAGATGTGGCAAAAGATATATCTAATGCTGTTGGCAAAGTTGGTGCGGATGCAATTACTTCTGCTGGTGCGTCTTATGTTTCCACTTTAGCCAAGGGCGGTTCATCAGAAGACGCTATTAAAAATGCAGGTGCTGCTCTTGCTGCAAGTGGAGTAACCAGCGCTACTGATAGCAAAGTGGCAGGTGCTACTGTTGGTGGAGGCATTACAGGGGGCACTACAGGTGCGCTCGTTGGTGGTGCTGGTGCTATAGGTTCAGACATGGCAAAGCAGCAAGCTGCTGATGAAGCAAAAGCCAAAGCAGATGCTCAAGCTGCCGCAGATGCAAAAGCAGCACAGGATGCCGCAGATGCCAAGGCTGCTCAAGAAGCCCATGACGCACAAGTAGCTCAAGAAGCAAAAGCAGCAGAAGAGAGACAAGCGGCTATAGATGCGGCTAAAGCGCAAGCAGAAGTAGCCGCTAGAGCCGCCGCTGACGCAAAGGCTGCTGAAGAAGCACAACGAGCACTAGCAGAAGCGAAGGCGGCACAAGAGGCACACGATGCACAGGTGGCTGCGGAAGCAGCAGTCCAAGCAAAACTAAAAGAGCAAGCGGATGCTCAAGCAAAGGCTGATGCACAGGCAAAAGCAGATGCACAGGCCGCTGCTGACGCAAAAGCAAAAGCAGAGCAAGACGAAATTATTAAACAGGCTGGTATTGATAAGACTCCCACAACTCCTGTAACACCGCCTGTTACTGAACCACCCGCTACAACACCCACAACTCCTGTACAAGAAATTCCAGAGATTGTTATTACTGCGCCTAAAGAGCCTGTAACTCCCCCAACAGATGCCGTTCAAGTTGTTACGCCAGATGTTCCAGCCAAAGACAAAACTCCTACAGACAAGCAAATTGCTGACTTAATAACTCCTCCTGCGCCACCAACTACGCCTAAAGAGCCTGTAACAGAAATACCAGAAATTGTTATTACTGCTCCTAAGATTCCCAAGGATGCTGTTGAAGTTGTCTCACCAGATGTTCCGCCAGCCAAGGACACAACAACTACGCCAACTGACACGATAAAAACGCCAGAAATTCCTGTTGACGTTGCTAAAGACACTACTAAGGAAAAAACAGAAGAAGAGACTGCGGTCACAAAAGAAAAGCCTAAAGACTCTGACCTGTTTATTTATTCTGGGTCATCCCCTACACAGACCACTGTTTTGTCAAAAACCTTGGGTACAGACCTGCCGTTTTACCCCACCTCTGCCGTGACATCGGGCTTGACTTCTGCTCGTGGTGCTGGTGAAATTGAGGGGCAGCAAACTGGGGGCAAACGCAAAGACGTGTGGAACGAGGCTTCCCTACGTCTTAAAGACGCACTAGGACTTTAATCATGGCATCTACACTCAATAAACTTACAGGTATGGGCGGAGATGTCCGCAAGATTGCTGCTCTTCTACAAAAGAAAGCCCCTCCCGGTCACAGGCTTGCCTACATCAATGACGAGGAAGCAGCCCTGCTAAAAGCCCGTGGTGGTAGTGGTAAACCCCATGCTGACACTGGTATTCCTTCTTTTGAGGTAGATTATTCATACGCTCCTGACGAGTCTGCTGCGGAAACAAGTCGTTTGCAAGGAGCAGAAGACCGCATTCAGGCAACTAGATACAGTCCAGATACCGCAACACAAGAAGACATATCTTTTGGGCCGGGTACGGCTGAACGAGTGTTATATGACCCCAGAACTGGTCAAGCTATGCCTACTGTTTATAGGCCCGATGGAACATCTGGCCCAACATTTTTTAAAGAATCGGGTGGATATCAGGGGCTTCGAGCGCCATCAATATATGATGCCCCATCTGCGTCACAATTTGGTGTGCAGCCATTTGGTACTTCTGCCAGTCAATTAAGCGGAGGAGCAGGAGCAGGTTTGGCTGTTTCTCCATCTGCTTTAACTACAGATATATCTATACCGGAAAGCCCTAAATTTGGACTAACGTCAGGTCAGTCTATTGCTGGCGTTACTGGTACTGCGGCGGAAAAAGAAGAGGGTCTTGCTGACCAATTATCAAGAAGCACAGGCTTAAGAAAAGATACTCTTGCCAATCTTGGTTTGGCTGGTGCTTTAGGATACTTAGGTTCTAGGCAAGCCAAAAAAGCCCAAGAAGCTGGACAAGCAGGTGCGGCTCAAATGAGAGCTCTTGCCGCTCCTTACCAACAGGCTGGCACAGATATTCAAGCAAAAGCACAGCGTGGTGAACTCACTCCACAAGCACAGCAGTCTTTGCAAGCAGTACAAGCACAGGCGGCACAATCAGCAGAACGCAGAGGCGGTGTTGGTCAAGCTCAAATGCAAGCGCAGGTGGAAGCCTTCCGTCAACAATTATTGTCACAACAATATGACTATGGACTTAAGTTGTCTGGCATAGGTGACAACATTGCGTTGGGTGCTATCAGAACAGGATTACAGGCTGACCAGTATGTAAACCAGTTGACTAGCAATTACTATAGCAACATTGCTCGTACAGCTTACGGTATTGCTCCGCAAGTTGCTGGCACTACCGCAGCAGGTTAATCATGGCAGAACCATTAGTTGATATTGCAGAACCAAAACTTCCTAGCAAAGGACAAGTTGGGTTTAAAGAAATAATGGGAATACAACAACCGTTTTTGGAAACAAAAGCAAAGTTGAGGCCTCAATTAACCTCGGCAAAGGAAGAGGAACTTGGAGCTAAACAGCGCCAATCCGAAATCCTCTCTACTGGCAAAGCCATAGCTCAACAGGGAGAAACAGAAGCTGTAAAAGGCGCTCAACAAGAATACAAAGAAAAGATAGAAAAAGAACCTTTGCCAGCGTTTGTGCCAACAAAAGACACGGCACAAGACCTTGCGGGTTTGTTTTCCCTTGTTAGCGTTATTGGAATGATTGTTGGCAAGCAAGATGCCCAGCGTGCTATGGGCGCTATGAATGGCATGTTAGAGGGTTATCAAAAAGGCCGTGGTGACCTGTACAAAAAAGAAGCCACTGAGTTTGACAAAAACTTTAAGGCCATGATTCAGAAACATGCTCAGTTTCGCAAAGAGATGGAAGATGCTGTTAAGTTAGCGTCTACTGACAAAGAGGCTGGTGTGGCTGCTGCTGAGATGGCGGCTACAAAAGCAGGTAGCAATATTGTGAAGGCAATGATAAATCAGGGAAGAATTACTGATGCGCTTAATTTTGTAAATGAAAGCGAGAAAGCAGTTAATGAGGCTGTCAAGCGTGAAGCTACAGTTCGTGACAAAGCGCAAGAACAAGCAGCCGCTTACTCTCGTACTAAATTGCAAATAGATGCTGCTGACAGGCGTGCAAAAGAAGTTCAAGAAGCCGCTTCTGAAAGAGAAGCAGACAGAGCACGTGCCAAACTTATTTCTGACGTGATGAAACGTAATGTTGGTACGCCAGAAAAAGGATTAAAACCTCCAGCAAAGATTGTGGAAGGCTACATTGCAAACACGCAATTAAAAACAGACGTAGAAGATATTGCTAAAGACTTAAAGAATCCTCAGCTACAGGCACAGATTAAGCAATATCGTGCAGAAGCATTTTTGACTGAAAAGGGCGAGGTGCTTAACCAGTTGCTCACAGGTGACATCCCTACCGAGTTGCGTCAATTCCTAACAAAAATTCGTGATGTTCGTAATAACTATTACCTCAACATTTCTGGTAAAGCTGTTACTGGTGGTGAGGCATTACGTAACTATGGTGTTGTTCCCCAGCCCGGAGATACGGCAGATGTAATGCAAGACAAACTTAGAGGTATGTCTAAACGTATTGGTGACCAAATAGCTATTACGCAGCAGTTATTTAAAATGCCAAACATTCAGCTTGCGCCCGGAGCCCCTACAGGCCTAAACCCTAATGCCGACTACTCTATAGGTGGTCAGGGCAGGTACGAGGTTGGCGCAACCTACACAGACAGTAAAGGTAACAAGGCCAAGTATTTAGGTACTAAAGATAATGGCGAAGATAACTGGGAAGAAGAATAATGGCATTTGACCCCAGCACAGCAAAACCAGAGGGAGCAAAGCAAGGCAAGTTTGACCCTGCTACAGCCTCTGCTGAACCTAAAAAAACAGAACCAACTCTTTTAGAAAGAGGAAAAGAGGTTTTTAAAGAAAGTTTAACAGGCGGTATCTACGGCGCTTTTGCTCCAGAAATGATGGAAGCAACAGGTGGCGCTATACGTCAGACTGCTGGACGTTTACCCGGCTTGGCAGGTCGTGTTGGCACAGGTGTTGGGGGAGCATTAGAGCTTGGTGGCGAGGCCATGAAAGCGTCTCGTCCTGCTAGTTTTTTTACTGGAGTTATTGGCGGTGCTGGTGGCGAGGCTGCTGGTCAAGCTGTCGAATCTAAGTATGGCCCCGGACTTGGCGCTGAGACTGCACGCTTATTGGGTGCTACGTTAACCCCTGTTCCTGTTTCTTATTTGGGAACAAAGACAGGTGGGTTGATTGGTTCTTTGGCTGGCAAGTTTGGTTTTCCCGGCATGTCTACTGCTAGAACAATAGGTCAGCTATTGCAAGAAAACAATATCAAGCCTCAAAGCCTGACAAAAGAGCAAGAAGCATTTATTGCCAGAAAGCTAGAAGACATCCGTGGCGGTCAGCGTTCTATAGATGCCGAAAGAGAAATAGTAGACATGCTCAAAGCTGGCGCTGGAAAGATTACTCAGCAAGCCGCCATGACTGCTGAACAACTAGAGTCCGCCGCCGTTAGCAGGCCACAAGAAATTATTGCAGAGGCACAGAAAAGAGCGCAGAGTATTCGTGATAGTGCTCGTGCATTAAGCCCTGCCCAGCGTCAAATATCAGAAGCAGACGCACAATCTATTTTGCAAAAAGGTCAGCAAGAGGCAACTCGTATAGAAAAAGAGTTGCGCCAACAAATTGCTGACATGAGAGGCAAAGCAGGAAAGTTGACCACAAGAGCACAAGCAGGTACGCAAGAAGCAAGACAAACCCTGAGCGCCGTTGGTCAACCCCAAACACCCACACAAACAGGCGAGAGCATTCGTGACGCTGTTAATCCCGTGTTTGAAAAACTGAAAGCAACCCGTGAAGCAAATGCCAATAAATACAAGGGCGAGGCGTTTGGTGAGGCTTTAGCAAAAGAAAAAGCAGGTCAACGTGTTTCTGGAACAAAGGCTTTCCAAGAAGCAATGACAGCTATTGAAACAGCTATTAAAAACCCAGAGACAAAACTTAAAAACATTTCTATTAACGAAGTTGAGTCGCAGCTACAAAAAGTTAAAAACGCACTTGACCCTAGAAAGCAAATTGATAACGTAATTGTTGGTGAACCAGTTAGCTTTGAAGGCTTGGAAAACTTGCGCCGCTTTCTGCGTGACCGTGCGTATGGTTTACCTGCCGAGGGATTTGACGCTATAGGCCAGCGTCAGGCTGGTCAGCTTGCAGATGCTGTTGAGGCCATTCAACGAGAGTTCTCTCCCAAGATTACCAAGTTCTTAGAACAATATCGTGCTGACTCACAGCCTTTAAACCTGTTCAAAACAAAACTAGGACAGGCGATTGTTGGCAAGGAAGAGTTTGACATGGCTAGATTTGCCACTGACCCTGCTGCCTTGGGTGAGCAGTTTTTTAAGTCAGAGACAGGCGTTAAAGATTTGGTTGCTATGCTGGGCGGTGATGCTCGTCAAGCAGAAAAACTTGCTCGTGGTTATGTAACCAGCAAGCTAGAAGGTGCGTCTGGCAAAGATATAGAAACATTCCTGTCCAAGAGCAAGGACTGGATTAACCAGTTTCCAGAACTAAGGCAACAACTAGAAACTGCTGCCAAAACTATAGGCCGTGCGGAAGGTTTTGGTGGAGCACGTACAAAACTAGCAGAAACCCTACGTACAGGCGCTACCCAGATTGCTGACGTTATTCCTAGAAAGACTGGTGCTGTTTTGTCTACAGCAGAAACAGAGGCGCAAAAGGCTGCCGAGGCTCGTATCAAACTTGCTGCCAAGGGATTAAAGGGAGAAAAGAAGTCTGCTGCTGAAATTGTCAAAGAGGCAAAAGATGTTGCAAAAGCAGAAGGAGCAGCACTAACTGGTCAAGCAAAAGCTGTGCGGGAAGAGGCAGCTCAGAGGGCTCAAACAATTCTGTCCGGCACTACAGATGCCAACAGGGTGCGTGACATTGTTCTTGGTAAAAACAAAGATGAGTGGAAAGAGATGGCGGACATTGTTCTTTCTAATCCCGGTGGCAAAGAAAAGTTTGCGGATGCTGTTGGTCAAATTCTTGGTGACAAAGCCACAAGAAGTCTCAAAGGTGCTATTGATGACTGGAAATACATTGGTCAAAACCTAATTGACAACAAGCTAATGTCTCCAGAAAAGGTGGCGGAAATTGAGTCCAAGCTGCAAGAAATATTTGTTACTCCAGTTGATTTAGCGCAGAAGATTACTTTTGCTCAAACTTTAATGCGTAACGCCGTAACTGGATATTTATTGCCAGCAGTAACGAGGGTACTAGACTAATGAGCAAGAAAAAAGACAAAGGCATTAACGCTGACCTAGAGGAAGCCATCTCTAGTTTGCTGAAAAGCACTATGGCAGACCCAGAAGCAAGCCTGACAGACAAGACCAAGATTCTTGACCGTGCTCTCAAACTTGAGCAACTCAAACTCAAGATGAGTGATGACGAGTGGGGGTCAGGGTTTATGGATGATGATGATGGGGATACATGATAATATGATTACATCATTATCAAAAGGAGTTTTACATGGATGCAACCGCAATCATTCGCCTAGCGTTAGGGGTCATCTCCGACCGCTTAATTACCATAATCGCCCTGTTAACGTCCTGTGGCCTGACGTGTTACACGTTGTGGGCAGGGAGTTGGGAGAGGGTGGTAACACTAGCAATTTATGTGGTTTTCGCTTACGCTACCGTAACTGTCAAGGAGAAACGAAATGACACCAGACAAGAAACATCAACGTCCGCATGAGGCTAATCAGCAGATAGCCAAGTCTGTGCGCCCACAACTTCCCCGTGATGGCTCTGCTAACGGGCAAAACGCCATTCGCAACAAGATGCCAGCAGGATATATTTCTGTGTGGGACTTTGGTTCTGGCTCACAAACTAAATACTCTCCCACCGTAGGAAACGGAAAGAAGGTGTACTAATGGCTAACAATATTCCTTTTCAAGCACAAGGAAAGACAACTCGTATCAACGTAACAACAACAGCTAATACGGTTTCTATCCTCTCAGACAGCCCATGCAATCAAGTAAGAATCCATAACGGTTCGGCAGCCGAGGTGTTTATTCGGTTAGGAGTTGCGTCTACTGAAGATGTGGTTATTCCTACTGCGGGAACTCCTGCGTATGGAACCATTCTTCATAACAATCAAACAGTAATTTTTACTGCTCCAAGACAAGCTACTAACACGGCCTCTTTATATGTTTCCGCAATCGTGGCTTCTGGCACAGCAACTGTGTATGTAACGCCCGGCGAAGGCCTTTGAGGTAAACCATTGACCCCTTCTCTCTCCTGCTGGCAGCGCAGACGGCTTTTAGTTTTATCAAAAGCGGTTGCGACATGCTCCATCAGGGCAGGATGGAGTTGGAAGGTGCGAAGAAGACGGTTGAAGGCGCTCTTGAAGATGTCAAGGCCATCAAGGGCATCTGGCAATGGTTCCTTGGTTTATTCCAATCTAAGCCTAGCACAGCGACACAGCCAGTCGTTGCCAAGAAAACAGCCAAGATTGCTGCCAAGCAAAAATCTTACGAAGAGCTCGAACTCAAACTCATTAGCGACATCGGGGAAAACCTCGGTGTCCTCTTTGACACGCAGCAGCAGATTACAAACTTTTACCGTGAACTAGAAGAGGATTCCAAGACCAAGTTCAACCCTGAGCAAAACACTAGCAAGAAGGCTATAGAGCGTGCCTTGATAGAGTTGCAGATGGAGAAGTTGATGGAGCAGACTAGGGAGGCGATGGTTTATGCGCCAGCAGAGTTGAAAGACTTGTATAGCCGATTTTTGAAGATGCACGCCAAGATTGAGCGTGAGCAGGAGTGGGCTAGGTCAGAGATGATTCGCAGGGCAAGGTTAGCGAGATGGAAGAGGGAGCAAGAAGAGATTAGGCTAATTGAGTTCACAAGTGGAATAATTGCCGTAATGTTTGTTTCTCTAATTTTTGGGTGGCTAATGTGGCAACTGCACGGCTTGTCGGATGGATTTTGACAGGAGTAGCGCTATGTATTATTGTTGCAACTACATCAATAGCATACGTGGAAACCCTGTACATGAAAGCCCAGCTCAAGAAGGAAATCAAGGAACTGCGTAAATTGAAACAGGAACTCAAGAAATGAATGACTTACTCAACTTGCTCAAGGGTGTTGCGCCCACTCTCGCAACTGTTGTTGCTGGCCCTTTTGGTGGCGCTGCTGTTAGTGCCATTGCTAATCGGATTGGTTGTGGAGGGACTGTGGAGGAAGTGGCGAAAGCCATAGCAGGTGACCCAGCCGCAGCCCAAAAGATTGCAGAGCTTGAACTAGAGTACGCCAAGCTGGAGGCTCAAGACAGAGACTCTGCACGTAAAGCGTATGCAACTGTTGCAACATCTGAGAACGCTACCAAGTTAGAGAAGTTAGTAGTTCCCATCCTAGCCTTGGGTGTTGTTGGTTTAGCGTTTACTCTTATTGGCATATTGATGTTTGTAGATACGCCTAATGACCAACAGCAATTAGTTATCTTTGCGCTAGGGTTTATTACTAGCGCTGCTGGTCAAGTGTTATCTTTTTACTTTGGTTCTAGCCAAGGTAGTAAAGACAAGACAGAAGACATGAAAGGCATGATGAAAAAATGAACCTTTCAGAACACTTTACTCTTGATGAGGCAACGTATAGCGAGACGGCTATTCGGATGCACATTGACAATCAACCTAGCGAGCAACAGTTAGCAAACATGAAAACTGCTGCTGAAAAGTTGGAGGCAGTCAGAAATGTCACAGGCGCTCTTCGTGTTAATTCTTGGCTACGCTTGCCCGATGTTAATGTGGCTGTTGGTGGCTCTAAAGTATCCAGTCACATGGACGGGTGGGCTATTGACTGCTCTTCTTCTGCTCATACTCCTTATGAACTATGTCAGCTTGTTTTGAAGGATGGAATCAAGTTTGACCAAATTATTCACGAGTATGGAAGGTGGATGCACATATCATTTGCACCTGAGATGCGTCAGCAATCCCTAACCATCTACAAGCCAGAAGGCAAGTACAAGATGGGAATACTAACGGAAGCGGAGTATCACAATGCCTAGAAAGAAATCCCCTAACCTCTCTGTTGGCAGAGGTGAGAAGTTGTCTGTCAAAGCAGGTGGCGGTCTGACTGCCAAAGGTAGAGCAAAGGTCAATCGTGCTACTGGTAGCAAGTTGAAAGCTCCTACTAAGTCAGGCCCTCGCCACAAGTCTTTCTGTGCCCGTTCTAAGAACTGGAAGGGCGAGAGAGGAAAAGCGGCGAGGAAGCGCTGGGGCTGTCGTTAAGGAGCAGGTAGTAACCCGCCTTCAAAGAGGTAGGTTCCAAAATGCCCTAGAGATACCCACGGTGCAGCGTAGACCTTAAACCCTGCGTCTCTGGCTCTACGACAAAAGCCATAGTCTTCAGACAACAGACGTTCATCTTCATCTATAAATACTGGGAAGTATTCGTAGATACGTTCTTGACCAAGTGTTAGGCTCAGGTCACGCACATCGTTCTTGTAGCTGGCTACGGACTTCTTCATCTTCTCAAAAACTCTGCGCTTGATAAGCATGAAGCCTGTGCCGCCATTCCATATCTCTACAGGTTTATCAATAGGCACAGTAACAGAGCCACTGTAGCCAACCAAATTAACAACCATAGAACCTGTGTAGTGCTTAAGTCTCTCAACGGGTACTCCTTCTTTTACAGCCTTGTGTACGCCTTCCCAACTAATTTCCTTCTTAGGATAGATACCGCAGATGATGTCCTTGTCAGCGTTGAGCATGGAGACAATATCTGCTGAGTTAAAGCGTATGTCTGCATCTATAAACATCAAGTGTGTATAGGCAGGGTTTTTCATAAAGCCGTGGGCAAGGGCGTTGCGAGCACGCTGCACCAAGCTCTCGTTAAACATGGCTGTGTAGGACATGTCTATGTTGTTGGCTGTCATGGTGTTGGGCATGGACAGCAGTGACTGGGTGTAGTAACCCGTAGCCATACCGCCGTACATAGGGGTGGCAACAAAGATGTGTGGTTTCTTTGCTTCCTTAACTGTTTTCTTGGCTACTGGCTCTTTCTTCTTTACCATTTTTGTTCCTTGTTAGGTGTTGCAATAAAGGACATGCCATCTTCGTATCCTGCTTGATAGGCTAAGTCCCAGAGTTGTTTCAGACTCATGTTGATGAGTTCTACGATATGTCTTCTATCCTCAGAACATACCTGTTTGTCTTCGCAGATTTCCTCCATCCGTGTACCTCTATTCGTATGTTTGCATCACGTACAAGAGCCAGTGTGTCTGACGCTTGTATCTTCTTAATCCTGTCGCTTACCGCACTAGCTGTCACCTGCACGGCAAGGACTTCTCCTTTTCGTATGGCAAGGATGTCGCACCACCCCCAGAGGTCTTTCCTTTGTTTTGTAAAGGAGTTCCACTTCTCTACTATTTCGCAGTGGTAACCCTGCTCACGTAGATACGCTAGTGACCGCTGTGTGGGGGAGGTCTTAGTTGCCATCAGAAGGGCACGTCGTCGTCAAAGCCATCACCACCAAATTTCTTATGTTTGACGGTGTTGTAAGACGGTGGCACTTCTTTGTCTCCACGCTCTTCCATCTTCTTTTTCTTGCTCCAGTTGTCCTCAGACAGAGAGAGCAAGTTGTAGCCTCGGCTGGTAGGTTTCTGCCAAGCAGCGAGTTTGAGTTTCTCGCCAGCTTTGTAGTCCATCTCTAGGACGATGAAGCCTTTAAAGTCAGGTGCTTTATCACCTTTCCTCTGTTCTTCTTCTTCCCAGTACATGACCCCTTTGCCGGGTTTCTCGTTATGTACGTTCATATTTTTCCTTTCTGTATGTGTACTGTGCAAATTCGGCACTGCCTTGTTTGACCATCGTGGTGTGGATGGGGTGTCCTTGTTTTCTAAGAACTTCTATGTGAGCTGCAAGTCTGAAACTTCCATAATGTTGCAGGGCATCTTTAGGAGTAAGTGGCCCTATTTCAGTAAGGTGTTTCAGAATATTGGCTCGCTGACTGCCGCTGCGGGTGATGGTGGGGGTTCCGACTTTGGGTTTGTGGACACGCCAGCCTCCGCTAATAGAGCTTTAATCTTTATCTTCTGAAAAGAATCTAGGCTCTCTAGCATGTCCATATTGCAAGCCTTGAGGCCATCTATCTTTTCTGCTTTGCCAGCATCGTCAAACTTGGTTGACTTGTAGATGCGTGCAATCATTTCAGCGTAGCCAGCTACCCATTCTTCTTTTGTGTGAAAAGCTGAGTAAGGTGCTTCTGTGTTGGGTAGATACAACTTGTACGCACCGTCCGCCTCTTCAATGCTCGGCGGTATCTCAGGCGTAGATACAGGTTCCACCCGCTCTGCCATGCCCATATCTTTGGGCGCTTGATTTCTAGGGGAATCAAAATCTTGCACCTCTTCTGGTGTGTAGACTCCGACAACGCAGCCGGGATATACAGAGCGTATGCCCTCCGATATGACTCTAGCCCTGAGCATAGCTCTTGGATAGTTCTTCCAGTTATCCTTGTTGGCAATCCCGATAGCTTTTGCTTGCGCCAGACTCCAAGACACCTCAAGTGCGCCCCCTGACGGGTGGCTAAATAACCCCGTGACCTTATCATTTGTGTACTCCTTCCAGTTAACACTACCTCCTGCTTGCTGGAAACGAGCCAGCATTGCGTCTGCTTTCAACGCAGGTCTGCCTTGTATGACGTGGTAATCACGCATAGCAACGGCGGGATGCAGACTCTCTGCTTGGCATAGCAACATGATTGCCATAGCCTCTTGTGGGTTCTTAAACCCGAACATCTTGCTAGATGCTGCGACTTCTGCCATTTGCTGAATGTCAGCGAGTGGGACGATATTAGACATGGAACTTCTCCAGTAAGGTGATGATGGTGTCAATGACAGAGCTGGCTGCCATGATGTAGATTGCAAAGTCTGTGGTGGTCATGATTTAGCCTTTCTGCCGGGCTTGGCTTTAGGTGTGCCGTCCTTCTTGACTCCGTAAGGTGCGTTCTCTAAAAGATAGACACGCTCTCTTAGGTCATCTATAAGTTTGTCAAGATACGTGATTGACTCTTCTAGGAGTTTGATACGATTGTTATTGAAAAACATATTTAACCTTTCACTAGGAAACGGCGGGAGCCGGGAACCAGCACTTCAAACTGCCCGTAGATGTCAGGCATGGAGGACTGGAAGAGTTTGCTATCAAACTTCTTGCTAGGTTTGGCGTTCTTCCACGTAGCCAGCACTGTGCCCTCTATGGTGGTCAACGTAGCCTTGTCAGACATGTAGCCTTGTATAAGGGTCTGGAATTGCTCCTTACGCTCTTCTAGAGCCTTTATTTCCTTGTTGATGACAGCTAGGTAGCGACAAGCCTCTTCAACGCTTTGTGAGGCTGTTCTAGACTCTCCGTTATCTACGGGGTACATGAGCCTTACTTGGTCAGATGACTCAGGTGGAAGGGGGTTTTTAGAGAGAACTCGTGCCCACACTTCCGCCATCTGGACGATTAAATCCGTTTTTTGTTGCTCAGTAATGTGAAAAGGGCAGAGGAAGAACTCCTGACCACCAAATAGCACAGCCAGATACACTTTGTCCACACCGAATACTGTCGCCTCATGTACCAACTGAGCCATATCAGCAGCAGGAATGATTCCAGCCTCAGCGTCAAACTTATTACGGGTAGCAGCGTTGTAGTTTTTACACTCAACCAGTATTGTTTTACCATCTTCTTTACCTGCAAAATCAAAATGTGAGCGTAGCCACGCCTCTTTAGGGTGGGTGAGGGATTCCTCTATCTTGGTGAGTTCTACCTTTAACTTGGCTTGTGCTAGTCTGCCAATGACGGGTTCCATCACATGACCCATCTGCACAGCCTCTACGTTAGAGAGGTCAGGAATGTCCATCATGCCCAGCTTGGTGAGGATGACTTCGTTGGCTTTTCCTTGGGCTACCTTGCGGGAGTCACCAGACCAGATAGCGGAGTTACGGGTTTCGGGTGTGAAGTCACTCATTCTGCTTCCCTCGCTTTCATCATTGCGTCTGCTATTTCGTAGGCCTGTGTTGGTATTTCTGAAAATAAACCATCGTTGTCAATCAGCGCTTGCATAGCCTTAGCCGCAAAGTAATCACGCAAGGTCATGCCTTGGAACTGTATAGCTGCGTTCATATTTGGAAATGCTGGGATATTAGTCATGGAGTTGTGCCTCTCTGTGGTTGTCACCCATCACGCCACACATGCCGTTAGCACGTCTCATGCTGGCGCAGTAGGGTAGGTCTGATATTTGGAGTGGTTCCCCTGTGACGGGGGAGATAGGCCGTTGATACCCGCAGTGTCCGAGTTCAAGGTTCGAGATTCCTTCTGCTAGAAGGAAATGGATACACGTCTTACAAAGTTTCATAGGAAACATCCTTTTAAAGTTGAGATTGGATTATACAGTTACATGATTATGCGGTGTCAATATTTATCTATATCGTTTCTCCTTTTGATAGTTTCTAACAATTCATCTAACACCCACACTATGAGTCCAGCAAGCATGGGTAGAAGGGCTAGGAATACGTAGTTCATGTGTTGACATAGCCTTGGGTATCGTCATCTTCCTCTACCCTTTTTGTGGGCGAGGGTGTGGGCAAAGTGTCTAACTGCATATTCTTTTCTAGTTCAGTTATGCGTTTAGCCATGTCTCTTACTATGTTTGTCAGGAGGTCTATTTCATCTAGTCTCTGGCGTTTGCGCCAGAGTGAGTCTTTTACTATCTCTTGTTTAACCTTGGACTGTCGTTCTAGGTCGTTAAACGCTTCATTCTCTTCTGGGGTCATCAAGTCCATTTATATCTCCTGTAAAGATAAGTGCTATCGTGATTAAGTAGACGGGAACATTCTTACCATCTTTCACTTGGTCTAGTAACTTACGTGCCTCGTCTGGGGTCATACCTACCTCTGTGGTGAGACGGGAACCCGTATCCGAATTCCCTAACTCTTTTTTTAATTTAGACATACGCAGGTCACCCACAGACCTACCTGTGGATAACTTATGCACAATGTTATCAACAACCTGCATAACTGACTCTCGTTTATCTAGGCTAGGTAAAAGGGGTCAGACCTCCTTGATTACCTCCGACTTTGCTCTCACCCGAAAGATGCTCACTTAGGGATGACAATGGTCAGTTCGCCACGTTTATCTCACTTGGTCATCAGAACCGCATGAAGGGGTGGGTGATGCCCCCGACTAAGCCTAAACGCACAATAAAAAAGCCACTTAAGTGACTACCCCTATCACGCCCCCGTAGAGACGGGGAGGGGTAATCGCTTAAATGGCCTTGCTTACTGTGCGTGACTACAGTGGGACGAACTCTAGCAAAACCACTTGGGGTTTGTCAACCCCCTACAAATTCCCCAAGGGTTAGCAGGGCTATCAAAAACCCTGCACCCATACCACTGACGAACAGACTAGCCATATCCGCAGCGCACATGCGTGGGGGAATTTCACTATTGTCAAACACGTGGTGGGGTTCACGGGATGGGTTTGTCATGCGTTGTTCTACTTTTCCGCCTTGTGCCATAGTCAAGTCTCCGATAGTTGTTTAAGCTGAAAATTTATAGCCAAATGCCACATACTAAGGGCATCTGCAATGCCTGTATAGTATTCGTCATAGGGTACGTCTTGATTAGATTCAAACAGTTCTAAAAACTGCCGAACATGGGAAACAGGTGCATCCCCATGCTGACAATATGCGTCGATAAACGCTTCACGTTCTGCTGGTTTCATTGTTTAGCCCTTTCAATTTGTAGATAGATTACCTGTGCAGATGCGAACATGCGTGCATGTAGGAATAGCCGATATTTAGCCTGTAATTCGTGCATGTTTTATTCCCCCATGTAATCACGGTAAACAAAATAGCACCCTGAGACAGTGCCATAAATAATCAGGGCTATAAACGAGAAAACGCTAACAGCACCACTGACTAACCCAATGACAGACAAACACATTAAAACCAGTGCGGCCAGATACCCTAAACAGTTTAAATTTTGCATACTATGCTTTCAAAGTAGTGCGAAATAGCACCACATTGCACCCTATTTCTAAGATGCAACAGGGTGATATTTATGCCGCTTTCGCCTCTGCTGTTGCGTCAAGCATGTTTATATAGTCTGCCGCTTTTTGTGCATACGCCGCCGCTTTAAATACTGCCTTGCTATCGTCACGCAATGCTTTTAACCAGCTTTGTATATATCCGGCGTGCCTTAACTCGCCTTGGATACCGTAATCCTGACAGAGGAACGCCGCACCCATTTCTGCAACAAGTTCCTCGAAAGCATACGCCGGATTACCAAATCTGCCCTTATCGAGGTTACGGTCTAATCTATCTTTGTGGCCTGTCCAATGCGTTAATTCGTGAAATGCTGTTGCATAGTAGTTTTCCTCACTGTTAAACGCCGATTTATGCGGCATTTGGATTCTGTCCTGAGAGGGCATGTAAAAAGCGGCATCACTACCGTGAGACAGTGCCGCACCTGTTTTAATAATGCGTTCCTCTGCTAACTGGTTAGCTGTAAACGGTTTATCTGCTGGTTTTTCAACGGTTATCGTGATGCCCTCTACCTGAGAGGCATTAAAAACAACATAAGACTTTAAAACAGCATACGATTCTGTTTCACCTGTTTGTTTGTTTTCTTTACTGACAGGCGAATAAAAGACAATCTTTGTGCCCTTTTCGCCTTTTCGCACGTTAGCCCCTAAGGACTGCCATTGTTTGAATGATGCCCACACTGGCACGTCAAACCCTCTCACCATGCCTGTCATACCTAAGATTAAACGGTTAATGCCTTGATAGGGCTTTTGTGTCAGGATGTTTTTATCCGCACTGCTGTCTGCTGTCCATGGCTTTATCCAAGGAACAGCACCCTTTTCTAGCTGTTCAATAATGCTGTTTGTAACGTCATCATATAAAGATTGTTTAGAGTCTGTCATTTGGCACTGCCTTTCAAAGTAATGAATGAATGAGAGAATTATAACACTAATAATCAACTAATATTCTAACCCTCTCATATATATAGCATAATAGAATCGTGCCAGATGCTGTAACTCGTTGATTTATATATGGTAGGAATAACCCTAAGTACAATAAAGCATTACATATTCTAATGTTAACGCTAAAGTTAAGACACACGTCTAACACAATAGGTCTTAACAGTATTAAGTCTAAACATACTATATCATAGATAATTTAGGTGTGTATATAGTACGTATAAAGGGACTCTAAAGGGTTAGAGGAA
>Ga0114975_10000862_pt1 | contig 22150 bp, 22 predicted proteins | sample S_130626_EF_Meta_FD_87031 | JGI IMG/M metagenome (GOLD analysis project Ga0114975, IMG submission 87031) | Freshwater microbial communities from Lake Simoncouche, Canada to study carbon cycling - S_130626_EF_MetaG | ecosystem: Environmental > Aquatic > Freshwater > Lake | place: Lake...
AATAAAACAGTATTATTTATATCTATTGAATATAAAAATGTAGATTTATTAACAAAATTGTTTGTTTTAATTTTTAAAAATGAAAATGAAATTTTAAGTAAAAATTTAAATGACATAATAAGTGATATTTGTAAAGATAATAAATTATTTAAATCATTTAAAGAAAATATTGAAAAAGAGTATCCAGAATATACATATTTAGTATCGAACAAACAAATTTGTAAACCAATTAAATATGTAAAAACAAGTGAATATGTAAAGATAAATAAACCACCATATAACAATGAAATAAATATGGATTTACAAGAAAATGAACCAATAATAGCTGAACAAATGCCAATTGTATATGGTCAAATGATAGATGCATTTGGTCAACCAATAGAAAATAATAGAATAAACGGTTTTGATTATTATGATTATAACGATGAAGAAATGCAAGATTATCGCATTCCTAAAAGAATTTATACAGCATCCAGAAGACAAAGATCAAGATCAAGAAGTAATTCAGCAACTCCAAGAAGAAGTCGAAGAATAAGAACAAGATCAAGGTCAACCAGCATGTCCGCAGGTAAAACAATAAAAAGAAAATATAAAAATAAACATTAAATATTTTTACATTGAATTTTAATTTTTTTATGATAATATTTTTTTATATTATCATAATTCGAGTGTACACATTCAATAAATATATATTATCAAAAAAATAACTTAAAAAGGAAACTATATAATCAAATATAATAGCCCAGAATGGTTAGAGCATCCAAGTCTACTGAAAAGTCAACTACTACTTCCGCATCCGCCCCTGTTGTTGCTGCCTCAGCAGCCCCTGTTGCTGATAAGCCAAAGGTCAAGAAGACCAAGGTTGCAGCTGCCCCTGCTGAGCCAGTCAATGAATTAGCTCCTGCTCCTGTAGCAGACGCTGCTCCTCTTGATTCTGCATCCGCAGTCGCCGTCAAGCTTACTGAGTTCAATGCTAAGCTTCAACAATTAGTCGGTCTTTTCGCCACTGTCAAGAACGATTTCAAGACTCTTGAGAAGACCGTTTCTCGTGAGTTAAAGAACGCACAAAAGGCTTCATCAAAGAAGAGAAGATCAAACGTTAACAGAAAGCCATCTGGTTTCGTTAAGCCAACTCGTATCAGTGATGAGCTAGCTCAATTCCTTGGCAAGACTGTAGGAACTGAAATGGCTAGAACTGATGTCAGTAAGGAGATCAATACCTACATCCAAGCCCATGGTCTTCAAGATAAGCAAAATGGCAGACGCATCCACCCTGATGAGAAGCTTACCAAGCTATTAAAGGTCAGTAAGGATGATGAGCTAACATATTTCAACTTACAAAGATACATGAAGCACCACTTCATGAAGGCTACTCCTGAAGTAGTTGCCACTGCTTAGATTAATAAACAAACTATAAAAAGAAACATAACCAAACAACATCCATAAAAAGAAACATTATCAAACCAACAAAAAATTGTATTACAAATAAATGTAATACAATTTAGTTAAATATATAACATTATTATATAAAATGTCAGATTTTGCAAATGATCCTAATACAGTTAAGATTGGTAATATTGCATATACAAAACAAATTAGTTGCAATGACATTGAACTAATTAAAAGACTAAAAGAAGAAAAAAGAATAAATCCTGAAATAGAGAACAAAAATTACGTAATTGATTGTACAAATAAAAATATATACATAGTTGATCCAAAACCTATTGGCAGCGGCACTTATAACAATGTTTATAGTTTACTTGGAGAACATGATGATAAAATAATACGCGTAACAGAAGTAATAACAACAAATAAATATCATCATACTTTACAAGATGAAATAGCAGGATTATTTTTACAATATTATATTTCTAACAATTGTCGCTACATATGTAAAGTTTATGAATTTGGTTATTTAATATCAGATGGTGTTATACGTGTTTATGCAATTCTTGAAAAACTTACTGAACCAGATATATTTGGTATTAATTTTGAAAGAAAAATACCAAAACACAATTATAATTACAAACTCATAATGCATCAAGTATTAGAAGGGTTGAAATGCATGAATAAAAACAATTTTGTACATTTAGATATAAAATTAGAGAACATTGGAATTGATAAAGACAAAAATGCAAAGATATTTGATTTTGGATTTGCTCGTTATATAAATACTAATCCTATGACTACAAATGACAAAATTTTTGGTACAGGATTATACGTAGATCCAGAAATTGTATATTTTAATAAAATTTATTTAAATTCTGATATATATTCAGTAGGTAATATGCTTAATTATTTGTATATAAATAGTGAATATCACGGATTTGATAAAAATTTTAATATAACATTATTACCAAAAGAGAATAGTTTGCCACAAAAGTACATAGATTTGTTAAATAATATAATTAAAAGTGAAGATATAGGAAAAAAAGTAGAATTAAAAAATAAAAATCAACTGGTTTTCAAAATACCAATAGAGCTGATAGATGACAAATATTACAAAAGATATAGATTTGACAATTATGAAAATGTTATATCAAAATACAAACATGACAAAAAAATTATAAATGAACATGTAAAAGAAGATACTAAGAATTTAATTAAACTAATAAAAAACATGATGAAATATGATGCTAATATAAGATATGATGCTGAAAAATCATTGAATGATGAATGGTTTAAGAATATAGGAGAAAATTCTCATACTGAATTAATAACACGTAAAAGATCAAACTCGTTGTCTCGTAAGAGATCAAAAACATTATCAAGTAAAAAAACAAAAATAGAAGAAAATTCTAATAATGAATCAATAACACGTAAGAAATCAAAATCACAATCCCGTAAATTACCACCACTCATCATTCCAGGTGGTAGATCACTCTCTACTAGAAAAGCTAGTAATTCATACAAATAAATTCATATATTAAAACACAAAAACAATATAAAATATATTATTGAATATATTTTATAAATGTCACAAACGCCAGAAGTCGGAATGGAAAATGCCATTATAAATCAAAATATTTCAATCGATGAAAAAATAAAAACATATGTTGCTGAAAATAATCCATGTGTTTATATTTTGACACCCTGTTTCGCAAGCTTATGTTACGTCAATTATGTGACATGTTTAATGAATACCATTACTATGTTTCGTGAATATAATATCGAGCTAACAGTAGAATTTTGCCGCAACGATAGTTTAGTTTCACGTGCACGTAATAATCTAGTAGCTCGAGCAATGGCTAATCCAAAAATGACACATATTATGTTTATTGATAATGATATTAGTTGGGATCCATTAGATATTATAAAGCTAATGATTTCAAACAAAAACATTGTAGGTGGTATATATCCTTTAAAAAATTATAATTGGTCAAAATTAGCAAACAATCCAACTATAATAAATGAATTAATAACAAAAAAAAATAGTTCTCAATTTAAAGATATAATAACGAATGAGAGCATGATACAATATAATTTATTAAAATACAATGTGAATTATTTATCAACCACACTTAGTATTGATAAAAATCTTACAAAAGTAAAACATATTGCAACAGGGTTTATGATGCTACAACGAAGTGTTATTGAAAAAATGTCGGCTGCTTTTCCGTCTACAAAATATGTGGATGATGTTAACTTTTTGAAACCAAACGAAAACCAGTTTGCTTATGCGTTATTTGATTGTGGTGTAGAAGAAGGACATTATTTTTCAGAAGATTGGCTATTTTGTCATAGATGGACAAAAATGGGTGGTTCAATATGGGCAGACGTAAGTATATCATTGAACCATACTGGAATCGAGGATTATAATGGTTGTTATTTATCATCGCTTATATAGGAACCACTTTTTCATTATTTTGGTTTTTTTTATTAGAATCATTATTATTTGATTTTGAAGAATTATTTTCACGAAATGAATCCACCATTTCACATTCATCGATATATGTGTTCGATTTTATTTTATAAATATCTGATAATAGTTTATTAGAAACGGATTTATTCATTTTTTCAAATGAACCAATCAAACTAGATAATATATTCATTGTTAACCCGACCCATATCATTTTTACAAAGGTATCAGTAGGATGTTCTTGATAACTCGCTGCGATTGTAGTTATAAGTATAGATGAGTAATGCATAATATAATGCAAATATCGAAGTTTCATGTTACAACTATTTAGTTGCTGACGTTTTGTCATGAATCGTTTCAAATCATTTATTTTGTTTTCATTGAATATATCTTGAACTCTATGGTTTATAGATGTTTCTGTGGATGTCATATATAAATATATTTTATTACTAAAATAAAAAAATATATTATTGATCTGGTTTACATGTGTGAACACATAACAATATTTGTGGTTTGTCTGGGGTTTTTGCGTTGTGTGTTATTCTTCTTGATCTAGTTCTTGTTCTTCCAACCATTCTTCCTCCAATTGTTCCCATGTTGGTGACATAAAATCGTCTAGATCGATACATATTGCATGTCGTATTTTATCTAGTTCCTGTTGTGATGCCGGTATTTCGAAAGATTCATTTATTTCTTCGGTTTTGTTTTTTATGTATCTTCCAAAAAAACAGCATCCCAATTCATAATAATATGCTGTTGTTTCGATATCGAAATTTTTATTCATTAATTCATAAACACCTAATGGTGGACTCCAAGCTGTATCAAATGAAACATCCAATATGTATTCGGCGTCATCACGGCTAGTTACTTCTATTTCAACGGCATCCCATTTTGTATTCCATATTTCACAGGCTGTTTTGAAATCCCAGCCATGTTCGTATTGAAGAGGGTCCAATCCTAATGGAGCAAATGTTTTAAACCAATTTTTTTCTATTATAGCAACTATGAGTTTTTCATATATTTCTTTGGATGGGCATGTTATTGTTGCGCTATTGATACACCAGTTTGGCATCTTTTGTATAGTATTACATTATAAATAATTATAATAACAAATCAATTTTTTATTCAAATCAGTCAATCAGCTCGTTTTACACCTTTTCTCATTCAATACGCCCACAATGCGCGTGTAATGGAGTGATAAAAGGTGTAAATGCGAAAATACTTCTATATTATGTTGTCTATCTATACGTATGAAATAACTCTACTGTTTTCTCGGATACATCATTTACACCTTTTACAAATTCAGTAAACGCTGCATTTTTACAAAAAAATCTATTTATTTCTTTCATAGGACTTGACAAAGGTCTTTCAATATCGATAAAAAGAATTATTCTCGGCTCATTAGTATTATTATATACTTTATGTGGATATGTATCGTCAAATATAAGTGAACCACCTTCAGTCCAATGAAACTTTTGATTATTTACTTCTATGTAACAGTTATCAGTTTCTTTCGGTATTTTCAATCCTAAATGATATCTTAAACAAACAGTAGAAGGTCCTTTATGTATAGGTATGTATTTACCGGGTTCTAGAATTGAAAACATTGCAGCATGAACGTCACTACATTTATCAAGTATTTTAGTTGTTTCAGGGCATAATCGTTTAGCATTTTCTAAAGGTTTATCATACCATTTCAATACAAAAACCTTCCATTTTCCGGTTTCTAAATCGATTTCTTTGAAATATTTCATTGCGCCAATGTCTTTCATGTTTAACAATTTATCCTTTTTTGAATAGATAGTCAATGCCTCTTTTTGAATATTCTTCCAATTATTTTGTAGTATTGTATTACTAGTAAATTGATCAGCATCAAATATGTGTGTATGATGAGGATTTGTTAATCTAATAAATGTATTATATAATCCAAGAAATGGTAAAGGAAACGCTTTAAAATAATACATTAGAAAATCAAAATTTTGTTTGAATGTTCTATCTTGTTCAAAGATGACAAATAATATAACAATAAACAAGCACAATAAAAACGCTAACAAATAATAATTAATTTTTTTATTATATTTAAAAAGTTTCATACAAAAAAAATACAGAACAAACATAAAATATACATATATAAAAATATAATTGTAAAATTATATTTACACCATTGAAGTTACAGTTTCAAATCTTAGCTGGTATAAAACAGTTTAAAAAAAACAACAACATTGATTACCTACTACTGGCACGTCATATTCGCTATAATTGTCATCGCGTTCATACCTTGATTCGCCTATCAACCTTATTATTTTTTGCTCTTTCAATTCTAATAATTTGATACATTCATTGATTATGTTATTGAAATCGGCTATCAAAACATCACTATCAAATTCTTTGTTATGACTTTGAATACATATTCTAAAAAAAAACTTCAATATAAATCCTATCATAACACATGTCAAATTCGCATTTTCTTCTATTCCAGAATTGGCTCCTACTAATAATTTATTCATAACAATCAATATATTATAAAAATCAGTAACTATTGAAATAATAATATGGATGTCGCCACTGTCTATTCTATTTTTATCGATACTTCGTTTCACTATTTCTTCGATCAATAAAAAAAACTCAGGATTTGTTTTCATTATACGTTTTATTACCACAATACAATATTTTGTAAGTCGGTTTGCGTATATTCCTTTGTATTGATTGAATAAAAATATTTTTTCTATCCTTTTTATAAGGTTTACTTCAGAATTTTTATTTATATCACATTCTAGAATATTTATGTTATCATTTTCCATGTCATATATAAATATCCTAAACATATTTACATATACTAATGTTTTTACTCTGATTATACGATAGAAGCATTATTAGAATCATTTTTTTTATCGAGTACTATACTTTCGAATTGATTCCAATTTTTATTATTTGTTAACTGAAACATTTGATATGTTTTCAACAAATTATCATAATCTTTTATGTATTTTGTATATTTATAAAGCCAGTCATAAAAATCCACACTACATTTTTGATTGAAACAATATTTTTTAAATTCATAAAACCATTTTATTGTTTCAGTAAGTGATGTCTCAGAATATATATTATAATCGGTTCCAGATAAAACCATTATTTCACAAAATTCCTTTTCACTCATTTCGAGCTCGCTAAGTATTTTGCGATTATTATAACATAATACAGTATGATGAACAAGACTTATGTTACGTAATACATATTGACACCCATAAAGAAACATATCCATGTCATCACTTAAACAACCCCATGCTTTTCTACTTTTTACCAAATAAGCACATAATTCATCCGCTTCTCCAGGTGATTCATAATAAGCGATTCTTTGTCTATCTAATAATTCTTTTGTTTTACGAATGTCATCTTCAGTTACACGTATAAATTGGCGCTTGAGTTTATCCATTTCCATCAAAAGTGCTTGTTTTTCATCTTCATTTACAGTATCAATACTCGATTGAATATTCAAAAACTTTTCTTCAGCTTCTTTTTTTTCAATCAGACGTTGTATCAATAACTGTTTTTTTTCAGGTGGCGGTTTTCCGTCAAATATAAAAATTGGTATTATTTTGTATGATCTAAAAATAGAAATCAATAATGACATGTTCTCTATAAGAGCTCCATCATTCAAAAATCTATACAAATAAATACTCGTGTCTATAACGATTATTTTATTAGCAAATTGTTTCAAATGTACTTTATTGATGGATCTTTTAGTGCAATTTTCACGTAAAAATCTGTTTAAATTTTTTATTCCCATATAGGTTTTTTAGTTTGTTTCTATCTTTTTAAACGTATTACAAGTTTCAATTTTTTGAATATTTAGAAACGTATTTATTTTTTTGTAACGATAATATAAATGTTAAAACCGATTTCATTTGAACTATTGGAATTTATAAAAACCCATATTTCGCCACATATAAAATGTCCTAAAACAAAGTTCTCGATGAAGTCAAAAAAAATGTTATCTAGTATCTTTGAACACATGTTAAATGGTGAAAAAGCATTTGAAAATGCGAACATAAAAGATAAATGGATTGATTTTGAAAAAGATAAATTACCAAAAGGGTTTGATTATGATTATTCACCAGAAATTGCGCGCAATGAAATAGAATCTATGCAAAAATTTGGCTGTGTATGTAATTTTGTTTTGAATGGTAGAAACATACAAGTAACTATTATTATGCCGAGAACAAATATTACAAAACATGATTGTAATGAAAAAATTAAAAGAATATTTATTTGGTTATATATTGCAACAAAATATTCGATTTATGAATGTTCTCGAAATCTGAATATTTTTATATATTTGACAGACCTGAAAAAACTTTTACCATCTAATCATAAACATATACAGCAAGAAAATGCAAATACTGGATTTACAACCACATGTAATACTACATCAGAAATACATATTTTTAGATCTGAAGAATGGTTCAAAGTACTATTACATGAAACATTTCATAATCTAGGATTGGATTTTTCTGGTGTCAACAATGATGGTATCAATCAATGTCTCTATAATATATTCCCTTTGAAATGTGAAAAAAAATATTTTGAAACATATTGTGAGATGTGGGCGGAAACTGTCAATGCTATGTTTGTAAGTTTTTTATCATCAAAAAATAAAAATATAGAGAACATGATTAAAAAAACATCAGATATATTAAAAATAGAGAGAGAATTTTCGATTTTTCAATGTGTGAAAGTTCTCCATTTTTATGGAACGAAATATACAGATTTATATGAAAATACACCTAGCGCTTCTCATGCAAGAATACATAAATACAAGGAAACTACACCTGTTTTTTCTTATTATATTTTGAAATCAATTATGATGTTTTTTATTGATGAATATATAGACTGGTGTGCTACTCATAATCAATCATCTATTAATTTTAATAAAAATCCGAATAATTTAATAAAATATTGTGAATTCATTCGAGAACATTATAAAAATCCATCTTATTTAGATGCAATAAAATCAATGGAGAAATGTGTTCTCGATAAAAAAAATCCGAAGACAATTATGGAAACATTAAGAATGACAGTATATGAGATCCAATAAAAAAATGTTTTTAAACATTTTTTATAATTTATTTATTTACAATTACAAATATTTTTATAGGTTTTTATTTTTTAAAATATTAATTATCGTCGGTTTCGGTTCCAGTTTCTGTTTTTGATAACAATGCGAGTTTTGATTTTAGTTCATCGATTTCTGTTTTCATGACTTCAATTTGTTCATCCTTTTCCTTTACGAGATTATTCAAGAATTCATTTGCAGCATGTAATTGATGTACATTCAATCCTTCAGGAGCTTCTTGTAAAGGCTTATGATTGATTTTGAATACCAAATAACGATTTACATACATTTCTTTTTTTTCATCATATGATTTGAACGTATATTGTGATGGACGAACACCGAAAGAATAATAGCGCTTACTTCCTTTGGTATTCAGTTCATTACGTAAACTTTCTACCTCGGCATTATCATACCATGATTTGAAATGTATATAAGCGGATTTAACAGATTCTTTACCGTCGATTGGTTCACTTGTAACATAATCAATACGATTTACTTCACCAATACGTAATTGGTTTTGAATAATATCAGTAAGTTGATCTGGCGTTACAACAGACATAACAGTTCCATTAACTGCGACTAAGTCTTCAGGAATGATTGGAATATAAATGCTTTTCCAGTCAGAATCAGAAAGAGATCTTTCAACATTGGTTTCTGGATAATCAATCGGAGTTTCGATCGGTTTATCATTCAACAATTTGAATGAAATATGATTCATTGGTTGACCATTAGCCCAAGTGAAATAGAATTCAGGTAAACTGAGATTGAAGTTTTTACTATTACTAGTTTCACCTTCTTCATCCGAATCCAATACTAGATTCTCTTCAATAAGAAGTTGAAGTTCACTTGAAACCTTACTATCATACCAAAATTCGAAATTGATAAATGCTGAATAATAAAACGCATTGTTAAAACGACGCTGTTGAACTTTTACGCTTGTTGTTTTACCAATTTGTAGCACATTTTCAACTAATTCAACAACATGTTCTTCAGTAGTACAACCATATGGTAATGATACAATACGAAGATTTTTTTTGAAGTTTGATTGAGAAATAGCGTTTGATGAATTCATTGTATTATAAGAAATATATAAAATTCAAAAAGTCGATATTAAATATAAAATTATTGAGAGATTATTAAGAATAGCTTTTAAAGAGAAATACTGTTATTTTTTATTATAAAATCATATTCAATTTTTTACATCAAGAGAACGCGATTTTATTTATTTAGTAAAATATAATTATTTAGTTGTAATCACAAATAAATAATATTCTATTTTTATATTATGTTTTTTATAGAGAAATTTTTTAAAAAAAAAACAAATGTTTCAAACAAACCAAATATTCCAAACAAACCAAACAACACTGCATTATCTTCAATTATAGAAACAGAACATTTTTACAGTATTATTCCATTGAATTTGTTTCAAACTTGGCATACATTAGACTTACCACCATTAATGAAGAATAACGTAGAATTGTTAAAACGACAAAATCCTGAATTTACACATCATTTATATGATGATGAAATGTGTAGAGATTTTATTGAAAAAAATTTCGACAAAGACGTTTTATATAGTTTTGATAAATTAAACCCAGGAGCATACAAATCGGACTTATGGAGATATTGCATATTATACAAATACGGCGGAATTTATTTAGATATAAAATACAGTTGTGTAAATGGATTTAAATTGAAATATTTGACAAATAAAGAATATTTTGTTAGAGATAGAAGTCTTGTTACTAATTCTGGTATATATCAAGCATTACTTGTAACATTACCAAATAATAGTATGCTATACGATTGTATTCAAGAAATAGTTACAAATGTAAAAAACAATGTGTTTAATTATCACTCATTGGCAGTAACCGGTCCCCAAATTATGGCAAAAAAATTTTTCAACATTGATATTAATAATTTAGAATTGTTATTCAATGGAAATAGTATTCTTATAAATAATAGACCAATTTTAAATACATACAATGATTACAGAAAAGAACAATATTTCAACCAAAAAACTGAACATTATGCTCGTGCATGGATCAAAAAAAGTATATATAGTTATCCTACATTAAATGCAAAAAATAAAATAGATTTATCAAAACAAATAACTGTAAATATATTAGGAAAAAACATTAATGTTTTTTCAGGTACACCAACTATTATTGATTTATCAAATAATTTTTTGATAAATATACGATGGATCAATTATAATTACAACAAAAATGGTAGTAAAAACATTATTCCAAAACAGTGGCTGTCATGTAACAGTAGATATATAGTTGATGAAAATTTCAATCAAATAAGCGATGAAATATTTTTAGAGGAAAATTATTCAGAACAAAAAAATAATATATGCATCGGTTTAGAAGATATCCGAATTTTTAAATTCAATGATGAATATTATTATAATGCAACATGTTTTGATAATAATAGAAAGATTACATGTATATGTAGTGGTATTTATAATATAGATGAGGATTCATATGAATTGAATAAAAATATTATAACTCCAAAAATGTATGATATAAACAAAATAAGAATATGTGAAAAGAATTGGTCTTTTGTAAATTATAAAAATGATTTATGTATAGTGTATAATTGGTTTCCTTTACAAATAGGAAAAATAGATTACAACAAAAATGAAATGAACATTATAGAAATTAAATATAATGTTCCAGATTTTTTCAAAGATGCAAGAGGTTCAACAAATGGCGTTATCAATGGTAATGAAATATGGTTCATAATACATAAATCACAATCTGTTGAACTCCAATATAAAAAAACATATACTACATATTACAATTATCAACATTTTTTTGCAGTTTTTGATTTAGATATGAATTTAATTCGATATTCAGAATTATTTAAATTCGAAGACAGTAAAGTAGAATTTTGTGTAGGAATGATTATTAAAAATGATGAAATGATATTATCGTACAGTTTATTGGATACTAGTAGTATCATAGCTACTTATGATATTGAATATATTAATAATAATTTGAAATGGTACTTGAATTGATAATGTTTTGTCTGATATATTTTATTGTAAAATATATAAGGCTTTACAAAGAATTACCAGGCGTTGTTACAGGCGTTGTTAGAGGCGTTGTTAGAGGCGTTGTTACCGGCTATAAATTTTGTTTATAGGTAGTCAGTTCATTTCTTACATTCATTAATAGTTCATCTGCCACCGTTTGATTTCTTCTAACAAAATGGTCTAATCTAGCTGGCGTGGTATCCAACAAAATCTTTTTAAAATCCAAGTTTTGGCTGAATTTCGATATCAATGCTTTTTTACGATATTCGTCAGAATGAATGTTGTAGTCATTATCTATTTTTATTTCGGGTTTTCTTAGTATTTTACTTTCTAATTTTCCACTTTCACTACCGGCTATCATAGCAAGATCCAAGTCTTTCGATATTTTACTATTACTATCCAAAGAAAATTCTAAATAAAAATCTGGGAATCCATTCTTGAATTGAGAACCTAAGCAATAATGTTTTACAGTACTCCATTTATGATTATCAACATTTATTACTACTGGCCATGTATCATCCAGCTTCTTACGCCAATCTACCATCGATTTATTTTTTTTATTATTTAAACTATTGAAATCGTTTAGTCTTGTTTCAGGAATTATTTCACCCGATCCTTTACCTGCTAATGGTTTTTTATTCGAATTTGCATAAAATCGGAAAACCACATCTTTGTCATACAGATCACGTTTTAAAAATTCGTCTTCATTTTCGATAGGTTTTCCACAATCACTCGGTAACCCTAATTCTGTTTTCAAATTACAAAAATCCTGAATCAAATAATAGACACCCGAATTCTTTTCCATACATTTATTGATTATCAATGTCTTAATATCATATGGTATTTCTTTGAATTTGAATATATTTTTGTTCTTATAAGAAATCAATGTATAATGATTTCCAGTATGACTCGTCATTATGTAATAATCTGGATTGAATTTTTCTCCCTCTTTCATATGTGCATTATTATATACTTCACACCGCATTACTGAATCTAAATCACCTTCTTCAAAGTTTTCTTGTGATAATATGATGAATTTTACATTCAATAAATGTTCTAAAATAGAAATACACCATTCATCTGCCCAAAAATCACGTGTTAATATGAAATCTTTGAATTTTTCAAATGTATCTATATTTTTCATATATTCAAAATCTTTCATAACTTCTTTTGTTATTTCTTTGGTTGACATTTGTATTTCGCGGTTGATCAAGAGTTCTTTTGCTTCGTCTACTAATTTCTTATGAACGTCCGCACTTTGTGCACTATTTATGCGTTTTTTCAATATATTACCAGTTTTTTTAATAGATGCCAAATCTTTATCGATATTTTGTAATTCATCAAAGTGTGTTAAATACATAGTTCTATAAAGTGAAAAAATATCTTCCGAAGCATTTTTTGATATCAATGCACGGATCTTTTCTACTGTAATAATTTTACCAATCTGTTTAAACGCATCTCGTATAACTGCAAAAAAACAATCACCGCCACCCTCATTATCAATTATTTTGTAATTATTATTTTTTGTGAATTTTTCTATCCAAGTAGTAGAAGTATTAGATGGATTTTCAGTAAATTCACTTTTATATTTATCACTGTCTATTTTTGTTTCTTGTGTCAGTACAGGTGGCTGTATTACTGATTTATCTTCAATAAATAGACCATTTTTCAGGGTTTCATCTGCCTTTTTATTTTTATTCATGTTTTCAGGAATATCTAATGAAAATACATCGTTTTGTGTTTTTTTATTGTCAATAACAGAGTCGTCTGTTTCAATGGATTCCTTTACAATTGAACCTTTTTCTATTTGTTCGATATCATTTGATATTTGTTTTTCTTGGAAAACCCTTTCTTTCTCATTTTCGGCAATCGTCTTTTTCAAATACTCTTCACTAATAAAAGGTATTATGTGACCCTTTTTCAGATCTACGTCACCATCTTTATCGATCGATCCTAATGATTTGTTAGAAGCGATTTCAAATATACCAATTTTAGATTCAATTTCATCATCAAATACTAAATAGATAGGATAATATAATACATCATATTTTGAATATGTATAACGTACTTTTCCTAATACAATTTCTATCTTTTTTTTGTATAATGTATAATTATATCTACTCGAAGCATGATATAGATCATCATTATCTACATTTTTCGATTCATCATATGTAATTTCTGGATAGATAACTGATTTTACCATTATATATATTTATTTTATTATTTCTATATTGATTACTAGAAATAATATGATTTCTACGATTATTTTTGCTCTTTTTTTATAAAATCCAATATATCCATAAATTTAAATAAAGCGCGACTTGACAAACTTTTATGCTCTTTTGTTTTCATCTGAGCTAAATGTTTTATATTGTTTATTACAATTTCCCAATTTGGTTCGTTCATCATTATTGATAGCGATTTTGTAAGTAATATAAATAAATTTTCTGTAATTTCTTCTAATTCGTTAGTTTTGTTTTCAGTATCACAATAATTCAATACTAATTCTTCTAAATAAATAATTTTATTTATTACTATATTTTTTTCAACTATATCATTTTTTGATAAATTAACTATAAATGCACTCATTGCTTTACGTTTATCGTTTTCTTTATTATAATCACAGTATTTATCATAATCTACTTTTGGATCAACATAATTAATGGTTTGAATGCTATCGATGTATTCATTTATAAATGGTTCAATGTTTTCCTTGAAACATTCAAAAGTATTTATCAAATCCTTGTATAGTAAGGCATATAATTCTGAATAAAATTTATTTGTACTGGCTATTTCAAATATCGATTTTTTTATTTTTAACAGTTCTGAATCTGTTTCCTTATTTTCTATTATTTCCTTTATATATTGAATAATAGCATCTCGTTGTGTTTCAAAATTTTTATTTGATATTTTATTCAAACAAACACGAACATCGTTTATTAATTTCTCTATACCTTCTTTTTGTTCTATTTGTGTGCTTTTGAATGCCTTTATCTTTTCCCACTGGTCTTCATCTACAACAGGTTTTACTCGTTTATTACCAAAATTACGTTTCGAATATTTTTTATTCTCAGCTAGATTTTCTTCTTGACTATTAGTCGTCTTTATATTTTCTTTGAATGTTACACCTAACTCATTTGATAAATTGGTAATAATATTTATAATAGTTTCAGATAACTTATAATCATATCCAGAAACAATAATATTTTTATAATTATCTAAATTATAAGTCGTTGTATCCATTCTAATATTATACGTAGTAATTTTTTATATGTTTTATGCTTATTATATATTTTGTTAATAGGTATAAAAACAATTCCACGTATTTTATTATCATGAATGATAATATTGATACAAACATTGACATAAAAACAATCAATACATGGGATGATTTTGAATTAAAAGATGATTTATTAAGAGGAATATACGCTTATGGTTTTGAAAATCCTAGTGAAATTCAAAAAAAAGCCATTTTACCTATTATATCTGGCCGCGATACGATAGCACAGGCTCAATCAGGTACTGGTAAAACTGGTGCTTTTTCAATTAGTACATTACAACGTATAGACATCAATAAAAAAGAATTACAAGGTCTTATAATAGCACCTACACATGAATTAGCAAAACAAATTTCAACTGTAATTGGTTCAATCGGTAATTCTATGGAAGGATTGAATATAAAAACAATGATTGGAGGTACATCTGTACAACAAGATATAGCGGATATTCATGAAAACCCACCACATGTTATTGTTGGATGTGCAGGAAGAATTTATGATATGATTCGTAGAAAAAATATTAATGCAAATACTATAAAAATGTTTGTATTAGATGAAGCTGATGAAATGCTTTCTGGTGCATTCAAAGATCAAATATACAATATTTTTCAACATTTCAATTCTAATATTCAAGTTGCCATTTTCAGTGCTACTATGCCCGAAGAAATATTGACATTATCAAATAAATTCATGCGAGATCCGGTGAAAATAACAATGAAAAAAGAGGAATTGAATTTAGAAGGAATACAACAATATTTCATAGCTATTCAAAACGATTTTTATAAATTCGAAATGTTGAAACAGATTTTTACAATGATTAGTGTAAACCAGTGTATAATATATTGTAACAGTGTCAAACGTGTTATTGACCTACATAGAGCAATGTCAGATGAGGGGTTTTCGGTATGTGCTATTCATAGTTCAATGGACAAAGGCGAACGAGACAACACATTTCGTAATTTTCGTACAGGGGGATATAGAGTATTGATTTCATCAAATATTACGGCACGTGGTATCGATGTACAACAAGTCGCGACCGTTATTAATTTCGATATTACAAACTGCGTTCATACATATTTACATAGAATTGGTCGTAGTGGACGTTGGGGAAGAAAGGGATTAGCTATTAATTTTGTTACAAAACGAGATATTGGTTATATGCATAACATAGAAGAACATTATAAAATATCAATAAATGAGTTGCCAAAAGATTTCCATCTATAGTACGCGTTTATAATATTTAGATTTATTATTTAAATATTATAAAATGTCAGATTTTATTGATATATTGAAAAACAGTGTACATAAAGAATTAGATAAGATCAATAATACATATTTGATGAAAAATTTATCAATTGAACTTGTTAAAACCGATGAAACTGGTAAAATAGATAAACACCCCCAAAAAATACATCAAGACGCCATCCCAGTAGTTCAAGAACCAATAATAAATAATGAAATTATACATACTAATTTTCGATTACCTCTTAATTATTTAGACAAAACTGAATTATTTACACTATCAAATATAGTAGCAGATGATTTAGAATTAACTAAAAATAACGATGTTAGTCTTGGGACAATGAAACCAATGTATGATTATTTATTTTGTCCATCAAACCAATTTGCGAAAGAAATGATCGAAAAATGGAAAAATGAGTATACCACCAATATAGATTATTTGAATGATACCAAAGAAATACTTATAAAAATGGATTCATACAAAGCGTCCATGCAACTATATACTGTAGATTGTAGTAATATAACAACTATTTGGAATGATCTTAAAAAAGACGATATGTTTTTAGATAAATATGGTTATATGGATTGGAATATGTTGAAATACTTGAATGAATCTAATAATTTTCTACAGGCTCTATCGTTTATTAATATTATGTCACCACTTATAAGTCTAATAATACCAATTTTCTTTTTAATCGTTCCGTTTATTTTATTAAAAATACAACAAATACCTATTACTTTTGAAATATATTGTGAATTATTAATGGAACTGGCGAAAAATCATTTTATTGGAAAAGCTCTTTCTAGTATGAAATCGATTAGTTGGGATAAAATTGTATATTTATTGGTTACTTTTGGATTGTATTTATTACAGATTTATCAAAATATCAATCAATGTAAACGATTTTATAATAATATAATGAAAATAAATAAAACCTTGATTGAAATGCGTGAATATGTTGGATATTCAATCAATAATATGCAGAATTTTTTAAAAATTACAGGTATGTATCCATCTTATAATGGGTTCTGTAAAGATGTTGAAAAACATTGTAAATATTTGAATGATTTACATAGTGAATTGTCTATTGTAAAGCCCTTCTGTAATTCAGTAGGAAAATTTGGTGAATTTGGTAATCTATTACGCTGTTATTACAGATTACATTCTGTTCAAGAATATGAAGAAGGGTTACGTTATTCAACTGGATTTGAAGGGTATATTAATAATATGATGGGTGTTAGTAATAACTTGAAAAATGGTGTTTTATCCTATGGTAACGTATCAATAGATCCGGCTTGTGAATTCAATAATCAATATTATCCACCAATTATGAATGAAAATCCTATCAAAAATTCATGTAAATTTGATAAAAACATGATCATATCTGCTCCGAACAAGGCTGGTAAAACCACCATTTTGAAAACCACGATTTTGAATATAATATTCACACAACAAATAGGCTGTGGGTTTTATGATTCTGCTACATTAATGCCATATACACATATTCATTCCTATTTGAATATTCCAGATACTTCTGGCCGTGATAGTCTTTTTCAAGCAGAATCGAGACGTTGTAAAGATATTTTGGATGTTATTACAAAATATAGTGATAGCCAATATCGCCATTTCTGTACATTCGATGAATTATATTCCGGTACAAATCCGGAAGAGGCATCGAAAGCTGGTTATGCATTCTTGGAGTATTTGTCTGGATATACAAACGTGAATTTTATTTTAACAACACACTATTTATCAATTTGTAAAAAATACAAAAACTCGGGAAAAATACAAAATTATAAAATGGATGTCAAGGTTCTCGAAACAGGACATTTTGATTATACGTATAAGATGAAAAAGGGTATATCGACAATCAAGGGTGCTCTTCGTGTATTGAAAGACATGGATTATCCAGAAGAGATTATTAGAACGATTGAGACAAAGAAATAGACACTAGTAACATATCAATAATTTTATATACAAATACATAAAATTATTCATCTAATAACATAAGTGCCATTGCAGCGTAGTTATGTAAATCCAATAATGTATCTCTTATACCTTCATCGTTTACTAAATTAACGCCATTTTTTGTTATAGATAATGATCGTTGTATTTTATCTTCTATGCGCATTAATACCCCGATTACTCCATATTTTGCAAATGCGTCGCCGTAATCTGTATTTTTTTTTCTGAATAATTCCAAAGCGTTAGTTTGGATCTGTTGCATCTGTTCGACACGATTCATTTGTACGTATTATGTATATCGTTTTATATTATTTATAAAATATATAAATAAATATTGGTATATTATGATAAATGCTTTCTACAATTATATTTTCAACAAAATTTGTTTTCGGTATTTTCTCAGCATCCACTATAACTTCGTTTTTGGTTTGTTTTTATAATAATGTACATTTTGTTAATCCCCAGCAAAATAGATATCGATTTATAAAACAAAGTCAAAAAATTTATTCTACACTTAGTATGGTATTAGGACAAACTATTTTGATTTATTCAGTTTTGTTAAACAGAATGCTCGATAATAAAATGCATAACATTGGTCAAAGTATGTATAATATTGCACTGTATTCAATCATAGCAGAATTTTTCTATTATTTATATCATCGTGCGATGCATACCGAACCATATTATAAAGAATATCATTCAAACCACCACCAAAATATCGATGTATATCCATTTGATACGTTTTACATAGATAAAGTCGATGCAATGTTTCTATTAGGATCAATACATACACCAATTTTGTTTTTACGTTTCAATTATTATGAGTTGGGTTTATGTTTGTATTTGTATATTACATTTGCATATTTGGCACATAGTAATTATTTTACGAAACAGCATGTAAACAATCATAAATTATTAGTTTGTAATTATTGTATTTTGAACCCTATCTATGATGTTATTTGTAGAACATATCGATAATAAAATATAAAATAAAATAATCAATAGAATATATATAAATATACAAATATATATTTTATACAATGAACATTATTCAAACATGGAAGACAAATGAAATTCCAATTTATTACAGCGAATTTGTCAATAAAATAAAAACTATGAACCCTAGTTGGAACTATATGTTTTTTGACGATAATGACATAATGAATTTTATGAAATATACGACACCTGAATACTACCAAACATTTTTGATTCTAAGTGGCAAAATTCAACAGATTGATTTTTTTCGTTATGTAGCTATTTATTATTATGGAGGAATGTATTTGGATCTAGATATAGACATAGTATGCGGTATTGATGACATAGACCTCAAAAAATGTATATTTCCAATAGAAGTAAAAAATGCGGGGGATGAATTATTGGCTTCACAATCCGGACATTTGATTGGTAATTACGCTTTTTATGCACCAAAAGGACATCCATTTTTGAAAAAGATAATTGAAAATATAGTCAAACAACGTATTCCAGACGAAATCATATTGAAAGCACAAAAAAACCATACAGATGACTCACGTGATGTTTATGTTTATTATCGTACTGGTCCGATTCTAGTATCCCAAACATATTTGGATTTCGGGTTATCAGATAATAGTGTTATGTTGATAGAACCTTGTCCTTATATGGATAATTGTTTTGGTAAATATGGGTATCATCGTTGTTATGGTTCATGGCGACATGCACATAGTATACAGACGCCAATGTAAACATTGAGAACATTTTTTCTTGTTTATACACGTGAAGAATTCAATGATGTAACTCGCTCAGTAATTTATATAATTCAATAAAATTATATAAAAATATTTAAATAATAAATTTAGTACAATGCTAAAAAAACACGTAGTATTATTTGAAAGCAAAGATCATGGGTGGATTGCTTATTCTACAACAGGAAGTGATGCTAAACGAATATTAAGTGTAAACAACAAATATGATGTATTTTATATTTTTGAGTGTGATTTATTGAAACAATATCCATATATCATGAAATTAAAGGCACCTCTGAATAAACATTATGATTGTAAAAGAATAAACAAATATGAAGAAGAAAATTTTGAAGAAAACGATAAATATATTATCATCAGTTCCAAACCGGAGGGTCAAGACGAAGGAATTTATTTTGATATAAAACTGAATTAATATGCATTGATGGATCGGACTTGATTGGCCATGATAAAATATTCATATTGTTTATCGAATGGCTATAAATTCTTCCAGTTTAAATTTTGGATCATTGAATGATATGCAAACTACACCCAAAACTACCAATATTACACCTAATATTCCAAATGCTGTTATTTTTTCTTTTAAAAATAAATATGCTAATAAAAGTGTAAAAAATGGATATATACCTTCTATTGCTGCAGCCTCATGTGCATTATTATATTTCAATACTTCTAAAAATACCAAATTTGCCAAAAATATAGTAAAAAAAGTATATGTTGAAATCAATAATATGTCATATGCATTCACTGATTTTATGTCAGAATATAGTTTGTTGTTATAAAATGATAACAATACAGTAACAAAAATAACATTAGCTGACGAATAAAACAGCATTAATGTTCTTTTATCAAATTTATCCAATAAATGTTTCTGTATAACAGGGGAAAGACCCCATAAAAATGATGTAAACAACGACATAAGTAAATAAATAGGTTTCATCTTGTATTTATATTGTATTTAGAAATTATGGTCTTCTAAATACAATTTCTAAAAAAATCATTATCTCAATCCAGTATTTTTTATTGTTTCTAATATTTGTGCATTTTCTTTTTGTTTTTTATTGTATTCTCGTATTATTTTCATTTTCTTTTCACATGGCAATGTTTCTATAAAATCTAGATCTTCTTTTGATAGTTCATTATTAGTCATTATTTTTTTTGTTATATTATTGAACATATTTTCATAGATTTTGTTAACTGGTTTTTCAGAAGGTTTTTTATTTGATTTATCTATGCATACTATCAAATCATTATCACAATTCATGAATATATATATATATTTCTTTTTATTATATTTTTACAAAAACCATAATTTGTTCTCCGGTTTCACGATGCTTTGTAACATTCACGTTTTTATTATACATTGGCTGTTGACTATGAAACTTGAAATATTTTTTTGTAATATTATTCATATCACCTAATAGATCATATTGCTCTTTCGTGTTTTCAGACCCATAACCTGATAAAATATAACATAATTTTCCATGTTTTTCGAGAACATGATGGCATAATTGGATGGTTTTTTCCCAATATCCAGCCAACCATTCTTCATATGTTTTATACCGTTCTGTGCTTTGATCTCCTCCTTCATACATTTCCAACTTATAATAAGGTGGACTAAAGAATACTACGTCAAAATGTGCCCGATATTGTTTCATGAATTCGGATGATTCAAATAAATCTTCGGATGGTTTACAATAAATAGTTGTCGTTTTTTCAGGTGCGACTATTTGGGCAAGCTCTTTGGTTTTCTTACATACTTGGGGTATGACATCCGTTCCTACATATTCGAGAACCTGAGGACATTCTAAAAAACCATAACAATATGAACTCCATCCTAATGTAGGTGTGAATATTTTCGTACCCTTCAAAAAGGAGTGATTAAGGGAATAGATCAAATATGGGTTCAA
>Ga0114975_10000864_pt1 | contig 22129 bp, 28 predicted proteins | sample S_130626_EF_Meta_FD_87031 | JGI IMG/M metagenome (GOLD analysis project Ga0114975, IMG submission 87031) | Freshwater microbial communities from Lake Simoncouche, Canada to study carbon cycling - S_130626_EF_MetaG | ecosystem: Environmental > Aquatic > Freshwater > Lake | place: Lake...
CCTCAGTACCAGGTAAAAATGTTGTCCTCTCTGTCGACATCAAATTGCAATATTTGGTTGAACAGCTATATGGAAACTTTCGTGGAGCATTTGTTGCCATCGAACCGGAAACCGGCGACATACTCGCATTTGTTTCCAAGCCCAATTTCAATCCCAATGATTTTGTAGAGGGCATTGATTCCGTGACCTGGAAAGAATTAAACGATTCCCCGCAAAAACCCCTATATAACCGTCCACTCAAAGGAATCTATCCACCTGGCTCCACTTATAAACCTTTTATGGCATTGGGAGCCTTAGAAAATAAGAAGCGTACGCCATCAGACAGCATTTCTGATCCTGGATATTTTGTTTTTGGTAATCACACTTTTCGAGACGATAAAAAAGGTGGTCACGGCATCGTTGATATGCAAAAGTCTATTGTTGACTCTTGCGATACCTACTATTACCTATTGGCCAGAGATATGGGCGTAAACATGATGCATGACTTCATGAAGCCCTTAGGCTTTGGCCAAATCACCGGTATCGACCTAAAGGGTGAAGCTAAAGGAGTGCTCCCATCAACAGAATGGAAGAAAAATACCTTCAAAAAGCCAGAGCAACAAAAATGGTACGAAGGCGAAACGATTTCTTTAGGTATTGGTCAAGGTTATAACTCTTTCACTATTTTGCAATTAGCTCACGCTATGGCAAACGTTGTTAATAATGGCATTGTCATGAAGCCCCATGTAGTCAAGGCGATCGAAGACCCCTTTACACGTAAAAGAACCTTAACTACACCAAAAGAAAGTTATCGTATTAACCTTAATCCAGAGAATATTGAGGTCATCAAAAAGGCAATGGTTGAAGTGAATAACTCCGGTACCTCTGCAACTGTATTTAAAGGGACAGGTTATTCAGTAGGTGGTAAAACAGGAACAGCGCAAGTCTTTAGCTTGAACTCCAAAGAATATAACCATAGCTCTACAGCAGAATTCTTGCGCGATCATGCCTTATACATAGCATTTGCTCCAGCTGAAAAGCCGACTATTGTCATCGCTATGGTGGTAGAAAATGCTGGTTTTGGCGCGCAGCATGCTGCACCAATCGCACGCAAAGCCTTAGATTTTTATATTGACGGTAAATGGCCTAAGGAGGTTCCAGAATGGAAAAGAGCTCCGTAAAGAAAATAAAATCTATTTTCTATGGTCTATTTTCTGGTCTTGACCGCCAGCTAGGCCTTATTCTGCTTGGCTTAGCGGCTACTGGCTTTTTTACATTTTTATCGTCAAGTCAAAATACTCCTGTGCTCATCACGGATGAATTGCGCAATCTTGCGCTCTCATTTGTAGTGATGTGGATAGTTTCTCGCATACCTCCAAAATGGCTCGAGATGGGTGCGGTGTGGATTTATAGCATTGGTATAGCCTTACTCATTGCAGTAGCGGTGTTTGGTTTAATTAAAAAGGGTGCGCGACGATGGATCAATCTTGGCATCGTCATCCAACCATCAGAGCTGATGAAAATTGCTATGCCTTTAATGTTGGCATGGTACTTTCAGAAACGTGAAGGCATTCAAAATGCTTGGGACTATGCAGTTGCAGCAATCATCCTCGCAATTCCTGTTTTCTTAATAGCCCGCCAACCTGACCTTGGAACCGCTTTGCTTGTATTTGCAGCTGGGCTATACGTCATTATCTTAGCCGGCTTGCCATGGAAATGGATTCTGCCTTTTATTGCATTAGGTGTTATTGGCATTCTTCTCATTATTATTTTTGGCAACACTATTTGCGCACAGGATGTTATTTGGCCACTAGTACACAACTATCAAAAGAATCGTATTTGTACACTACTAGATCCCAGCAGTGATCCGCTTGGAAAAGGATTTCATACCATTCAGTCAATGATTGCGATTGGATCTGGAGGATTCTTTGGTAAAGGCTGGTTCCAAGGCACACAAGCACATTTAGAATTTATTCCAGAAAAACATACTGACTTTGTATTTGCCGTCTTCTCTGAGGAATTTGGATTTATAGGGAATCTCGTTTTGCTTGGCTTATTTTTTGCTTTGATTAAAAGAGGTCTTGCAATCTCTGCAAGTGCGCCAAATTTATTTACACGCCTCTTGGGTGCCTCAGTTACGATGATTTTCTTTACCTATGCGTTTGTAAACATTGGCATGGTTAGTGGATTGCTTCCCGTCGTAGGGGTGCCGCTACCTTTTATAAGTTATGGCGGAACTGCGCTGGTGACATTGGGGTTCGGGGCCGGTATCTTGATGAGTATTCATCGGCATCGCCGCTTAGTACAAAGTTAATTCAAACATTAATCTTTCATGAAATAAAAAAGCCCGGCAAGCCGGGCCTTTTTATTAACAAAGTAAAAATTACTTCTTACGCTTGTTAACTGAATCTTTAAATGCTTTGCCAGCAGAAAACTTAACAGTTTTAGCAGCAGCAATTTTGAGTGGCTCACCAGTTTTTGGATTACGACCCATACGTGCAGCGCGCTTACCAGAAGAAAAAGTACCGAAACCGATCAGTTGTACTGAATCGCCTTTAGTAACAGCTTTAATGATTTGCTCAATAGCAGAATTCAATGCGAATTCAGCTTTGGCTTTAGAGATCTCCGCGTCGTCAGCAATCGCTGCGATTAGTTCGGCTTTGTTCAAGTGAAGCTCCTTATAGATATTGATGTAGGCGCACATTGCGCTTACATTATTTTAACCACAAAAAATTACAAAAATAAAGCTGCATTACAACAATTTTAAAACCACTACTTATTATTCATCCAAAATAACTACGTCAGAAACGAAATATTCTGTATCTCCAAAACAGCTTGTAGGCAAGCCGATATGTTGCTCATATTTTAGTGCTACTTTTTTTCCTAGATTAGCATTGATTTTTTGTGCAACCGAGTCTTCGCGCACCGTAAAGAGGAATTTTTCCGACATAGTACCTGGCATTGAAACAATGGCTAATTCACCCTCCCATGTTTTGCATATAAAACCGCGGTTGGAGAATTTTTGCACATAGCCTGCTCGCTCACCGCTTCCATAGCTCCAGGTCAGCATCAACCAGGTATAGCCTGCGAGACCAACTAAGCCAATTAAAACAAGGCTTAAGAGCCATTTTATAAAGCCATTCATGCGATATTCTCCCAGGTTACTCACCCACATTAACCCTTATTGGGCACTTAAATGGGGACGTTTAAGTATATGCGCACTGCCTACTGGAGCTGATTTCATAAGCCATTTAGCAATATCACAAAGTAAATGAGTCAAAATTTATGGCTTCAGAATCTGCACAATTTGCTCGGGACTAATCGACCCCCAAATTTCTAAGCACTTTTTACGGCTATTTTGACCAGAAATAAACTGAATCTGTTTTTGTGGGACTTTGAGCTGTTTAGATAACCATGCCAACAAAAGCTCATTAGCCCTATTTTCCAGGGCTGGTGCTTGCAGAGATACCTTCAGGCAATCACCATAAGTACCAACTACTTTAGTTTGCTTAGCTCCAGGCTGGCAATGCAGATTTAGGGTAATTCCGGCAGGGGTTTGCTTTAACCAAATGGGCGTCATTAAAGTACTTTAAACTCAATGCATGATTATGAAGAATTCCAAGTCATTAAAGCACCTATTTGCAAATAATCGCGAATGGGCGGAAGAAATGATTACAAAAGATGCTGATTTCTTTAAGCGCTTAGTCAATCAACAAGCCCCCGAATACCTTTGGATAGGGTGCTCCGACAGTCGCGTACCAGCTAACGAGGTTGTCAATTTGCTTCCCGGTGAGCTATTTGTTCATCGAAATGTTGCTAATGTCGTCGTCCATACAGACTTAAATTGCCTCTCGGTCATTCAATTCGCAATTGAATTACTAAAAGTGAAACATATTTTGGTTGTGGGTCATTATGGTTGTGCGGGCGTGCATGCAGCCCTGAGTGACCGCCGTGTTGGGCTCGCAGACAACTGGCTACGGCATGTCAAAGATGTCCACCAGAAGCATGAACGCTATCTAGGAGAGGTTCTACCCACGGCAAAACGTCAAGATCGTTTATGCGAACTCAATGTGATAGAGCAAGTTGTCAACGTCTGTGAAACTACCATCGTCCAAGATGCTTGGGCGAATGGCCAAGACCTGACAGTTCATGGCTGGGCCTACCGGCTAGATACAGGATTAGCGAAAGACTTAGGAATGTCCTGCAGCTCTATCGAAGAAATGAAAGAGTGTTACGCTAAAACACTCACTCGTTACGACAACGAATAAACCTGGCTTGCTAAAAACTATTTCCAATTACGCTGGGCTAAGTTTTTTGAAGCTTGTGTCCTTGATGCCCTACAAAGCTATAGTGGCATTCGGTCATAGCCTAGGATTTATCGCCGCCCGCGTCCCAGGAGAGCGTAATCGAGTGGTGAAGACCAATCTTCGCCTCTGCTTTCCTGAGTTTGATTCTGCTGAAATTGATCGTCTATCTAGACAGCACTGGCGCTTACTAGGCCGCAGCATTGCTGAAAAAAGTCTTATTTGGCTTGGTAGCATCAAGCAATTAAGTAAGATGATCGAGGTCAAGTCAGCGGTTGATCTTTCTAACAGAAAACCGCGCATTTTAGTGAATATGCATTTCACTGGAATTGAAGGCAGCATTATTTTGAGTGCTCTTGCTAAAGAAAAGAATTGGCCGCGCACTTCTGGATTTTTTCAAAGAATGAAAAATCCCTTCTTTAATCAAAAAATTATCGATTGGCGTAATCGCTTCGGGGGGAACTCAATTGATCGTCAGGGCAACTCAATAGAAATCATTCGAGAAATACGTCGGGGTAGCTTTATCATCATCGCCCCTGATATCGATTTAGGATTGAAGGATTCTGTGTTTGTTCCTTTTTTCGGTATCCAAACCAATACGATTACTGCAGTTTCACGCTTGGCAAGAATTACGGGTGCTGAAGTTTGTTTGATGACTACCACTTTAAAAAAGGATCAATCAGGCTACCTTTGCGAAATTTCAGAGCCTTTAGAAAATTTTCCAGGATCAGATCCTACGGCTGATACGGCTCGACTAAATCAATATTTTGAAAAAGAAATTCGCTTGCGACCTGCTGAATATTATTGGGTCCATAAGCGCTTTAAAAATCGTCCTCAGGGAGAAGCAAGTCCCTATTAAGCTTTCTCAAATCAAGACTTTTTCTTTCCATTGCTAAGAAAGTGCACTAATGTCGGATAATGCAGCAATGGAAGAAAAAGTTCGTGTCTCCAAACTATTGTCTGAATTAGGGCTTTGCTCACGTCGTGAGGCAGATGCGTATATTGAACAGGGCCTGGTAACTGTTGATGGTGAAATCGTTAACGAACTAGGGGTCCGCGCATTTAGACACCAAAAGATTGAACTGCAATCGGTTGCTAAGGCACAACAGGCTTCGCGCATCACCGTCATTCTGAACAAGCCCGTAGGCTTCATATCTCACTACGATGACGAGCAAGAATATCAACCAGCTGCCTCCTTAATTACCCCAGATAACTACTTTGCAAGCCCCTTGGATAAAGGCAAAAATCCGCGTTTCAACACAAAGGGTCTTGCCCCAGCCGGTCGCTTAGATATTGACTCGACTGGTATGCTGGTCTTAACCCAAGATGGTCGAGTAGCTAAGTTATTAATCGGCGAAAATAGTCCAATTGAAAAAGAATATTTAGTACGTGTAGAAGGCATGCTTTCATTTGAAGATTTAGATCGCCTCAGACATGGACTTTTGCTAGATGGTGTTGCACTGAAACCAGCTCAAGTGAGTTGGCAAAACGAAGATCAACTCCGCTTTGTATTACGCGAAGGTCGCAAACGTCAAATTAGACGGATGTGTGAGATGGTTGGATTAAAAGTGATCGGTCTAAAACGCGTCAGAATGGGTCGAATCTCTTTAGGGCCACTCCCGCCCGGAAAGTGGCGTTTTTTAAAGCCCGGCGAACAGTTTTAAGTAAGGCTACCCGCTTATAATCCTGACCAAACCCAGTTTAATAAGCGCAGAAATACCATCGACACCAACATCCCAAGTACCCCAGGAGCAGAAGTATTACGACGCCGTAGCTTTGCCATCATCTCTCACCCAGATGCGGGCAAGACAACGCTTACTGAAAAATTGCTGCTTTATGCAGGGGCCATTCAAATTGCTGGGAGTGTAAAAGCTCGCAAAGCATCACGACATGCTACATCCGACTGGATGGAGATTGAAAAGCAGCGGGGGATTTCAGTAGCTAGCTCGGTAATGCAAATGGAATATCGTCATTGCATTATTAATCTTCTAGATACACCTGGACACCAGGATTTTTCAGAAGACACTTATCGCGTATTAACTGCCGTTGATTCTGCTCTGATGGTGATTGATGCGGCTAACGGTGTTGAATCTCAAACATTACGCTTGCTCGAAGTTTGTCGAGCCCGCAATACGCCTATTGTTACCTTCATTAATAAGATGGATCGAGAAGTAAAGCCACCAATGGAGCTGATGGATGAAATTGAATCGGCGCTTGGCATTGAAGTGGTGCCCTTTACATGGCCCGTAGGGATGGGTAAATCTTTCGCGGGTGTGATTGATATTGCTAACTCGCAAATGCGCATGTTTAAGGCTGGTGAAGATCGTGTTACCGAAGACTCCCATGCCATTATCGATATTCATGATCCAGCCCTTAAAGAGCGCCTTGGTAGTGATCTCGAAAATGCTTTAGCCGAAGTGGACTTAATTAAAAGCGCTATGCCTGCATTCAATCGAGAAGCATTCTTAGCGGGACATCAATCGCCCGTATTTTTTGGCTCTGCAATTAATAACTTTGGTGTACGCGAAATTCTCAATACCTTAGTTGAATTAGCGCCATCACCGGGATCTCGAAAAGCCTTACAGCGAGAAGTTAGCCCTGCTGAAAGTAAATTTTCAGCAGTGGTCTTTAAGATTCAAGCCAATATGGATCCCGCACATCGTGACCGCGTCGCTTTCTTACGTATCTGCTCAGGCCACTTTCAACGAGGCATGAAATTAAAGATTTGTCGCAACAATAAAGAAGTCCGCACAAATAATGCCTTATCTTTCCTATCGCAAAGACGGGATATTTTGGATGAGGCATTCCCTGGCGACATCATAGGCTTGCCTAATCATGGTCTCTTACGCCTAGGCGATACCCTCACAGAAGGTGAACAACTGCAATTTACTGGCTTGCCTTTTTTTGCTCCTGAGATTTTCCGCATGGTTGAATCTGCAGACCCATTGCGCACCAAACAATTAAGAACTGGCTTAATGCAATTAGGCGAAGAGGGTGCTATTCAAGTATTTCGGCCCATGGGAGGTGGCACCATGCTACTGGGCGCATTTGGCCAATTACAGTTTGAAGTAGTCAGTCATCGACTTCAAACTGAATATGGGGCTGAAGTGCGCTTATTACCAGCTAGATATAGTCTGGCTCGTTGGGTCAGCTCAGATGATCCTGTGGCATTGAAAAAATTTACGCAAGAAAATATCCATCGCATGGCTGAGGATGTTGTCGGTGCCGCTGTTTTCTTGGCAACCCATAAGTCTGAGTTAGACGTTGCACAACAACGTTGGGAATCCATTCAATTTCATGCTCTAAGAGAGCATGCCGGCTTAATCTATCAATCTGAATTAGCTGGTTAACGCTGTATCTTGCAGTCGAAGACTGCTACGAACTGAGTATCGCTACTTCTATAGACGGCTGTCTTGCCAAACTGTGCACAATAAGCCTTTGCATTGACTGTCAACTGCTCAATCGATTCACCGCTACTATTCAGATAGGTTACTTGATTCGCATCTGATGCATCAGTAAATACAGCAGCGCATGAGGTCAAGCTGATTAAGGCTAACGATGCTAATAAATAGGCCCTCATTTGAACCTCTCAGCAAGGGCATTCGTAATCTTACTAGCTAAAGGCTTGTGGATCACTATGCAAACTATCGCTACTGGATAAACCAGCAGCCAAACTTCAAACCACTCCCAAAAGAAATGGCTAGTAAAGCCAATATGGACAGCAGTCGTGACCAGCGTAATGCTTACTGACATTAAGAAGCCCATAACAATAGAAAAAATGAGGTCTGTTAGATTAATCATGGCCTAATCATAGCAACTATCTTTTTAGCTGTTATCCTGAATGATGATCACTATTCTGCGCCCTAGATAGGGGAATCATGTGAAATAAGCTCACAGATTCATCATTCCATTACTCTAGGAAAATCAAATGGCTGTAAACCAAAACCAAAAGAATCGAAAAAGTAATCCCATGCTTACCAAAACAGGGAAGACGCGCTTAGGTCCGCTAAATCTTGCTCAACTAACCAAGCTATTAGAGACCAGCACTAAACCAAAAGAAAAAGATAAGATTCAGCGGGCACTAAATAAGCTTACTGTAGCACCAGCATAAATACCAAGCCCCGCACTCTCGGGGCTTTTTAATATCTACGCCCTCTTAATTAACATTCTTTTTCCTAATATCACGGTAGACACGACTAAAACTGCAAAGACTACATTCGTCCATGTGAGCGAGTCGCCCAATAAAATACTTGCGACGATCAGGGTGCAAAATGGCTGTATTAACTGCACCTGACTTACCCGTGCAATACCCCCTATTGCAAGGCCCTCATACCAAAAGAAAAATCCGAGGAACATTGGAAAAAGGCTTAGATAAACAAATATGGACCAAGCAAAAGTACCAACATTTAAATAGGCAGAATCAAAAGTCAAATAACTAAAAACAATATTTGCGGGTAAAGAAATGACTAAGGCCCAAGAAATGACTGCGCGAGGATTCATTTTTCTTGAAAGCTCACCACCCTCAACATAGCCTATACAAGCACAAATACCGCCGAGCACTAGTAATACGTCTACCAGAGTAAAGCTGCCGGAACTTTTTAAAAGGGCATAGGTGACCACTAGAGCCGCACCCAATATAGATACCATCCAAAATCCTATTGACGGACGCTCTCCAAAGCGAATGGCCCCAATCACAGTGGAAGCTAGAGGCATCATGCCAAGAATCACGGCTCCATGCGATGAAGATCCATATGCCATGGCGACTGTTGTCAAAATAGGGAAACCAAAAACGACCCCTAAGGCAATGACGACAAGCTTACCAATATCGGCCTTCGCCAACATAGGCTCTTTTAAAATAACCAGGTAAGCTAATGCAAGCGCGCCAGCGAGAGTGGCCCGGCCAAATGCAATGAAATAGGGATCAAAACTGAGGATCGCGATCTTAGTTACTGGCAAAGTCAGACTGAAAATAAGAATGCCCACAAATCCAATCAGCATTCCCTTGGTCTCTTTATTCACTATTACCCTTTTAGTCTTATTCAATAGATTGTATTAACAAACTTCTCAATGGGCTTGTAATATGTATTTGATAATGAAAGAAATGCCCACATTCACGCTTTCATTACCTCCCCTATAGCAGCTATACCCAAGGAATCAATATGATTACTTATCGTGATAAGGCCCAGATTTCTGCGGCACAGGCCATTGATCTTTATATTCGCTCAAGCCTAGGTGAGCGTAGACCTATAAATAATCTGCAAACCTTTGAATCGATGCTCAAACATGCCAATCTCACCATCACTGCCTGGGATGGTGATCAATTAATAGGTATCTCTCGCTCCTTGACCGACTTCAGCTATGTCGCCTATCTGGCTGACCTAGCAGTCGATCAGAAATATCAACGGCAAGGTATTGGGAAAAAACTCGTCGACGAAACCAAAATACGACTTGGGCCAGACTGCATGATAGTCTTACTAGCAGCCCCTAAAGCAAATGACTACTATGAACATATTGGCTTTGAGCACAATCCGCGAGCGTGGACGCTAAGGAAGTAAATTAACCTTTATGATCTTGTCATGAATACAACTCGCTTTTGCTTAGTGCGCCACGGGGAAACCAATTGGAATGTTGAGGGCCGCTTACAAGGCCACACTGATGTCGACCTGAACGAACGTGGAATTGCTCAGGCGGCCCAAATGGCGAAGGCCATCAAAGCGATTAATCTCCAATTTGATGTGCTCTACACCAGCGATTTGCTGCGCGCTGCTAAGACTGCAAATGCTATAGAAAAATTATTTAATACAAAGGCTATTGTAGATAGCTCATTAAGAGAGAGGCATCTCGGCGCACTTCAGGGGATTACGGCCAAGGAAGCTCCACTTTTTGACGCTGAACTTTGGAAAAGTCATATCAGCAGAGATATTCATCAAGAATTGCGTGGTGGCGAAAGTATTGCCCAGCTAGCACAGCGCGTTCAAAAGGCACTTGAAAAAATTCGCATGCAACATCTAGGTCAAACGATTTTGGTGGTGAGTCATGGCGGCACTCTAGACATGATGTATAGGCTCGCCAGCAATCAAGCTCTTGACGCTGAAAGAGCTATCTCCGTACCCAATGCATCACTAAACTGGATTAGTCACGATGGTAGCTCGTGGAAAGTAGATCGCTGGGCAGATACTAGCCATCTGGACACGCTGGCTTTAGATAACTTAGATCTATAACCCTGAAAATCAATACGCCACTGCGGTGACCTGAAGTGGCGTATTGATTTGGACAGCAGCCTTATTTAAGGGAATGCTTTGCCTGTTCAGAGGCACAGAAATCCACAATCACATCGGCAAAATTTAAATACCGTACATTACTTTTTCTAAAGCTATCAAGCTCTGAAGTAACTGGAGATGCTTGGGCTTTAAATCCAGCATCCTCATAGCCCGGATGATATGGGGCCTCTTCAACAAATTTATTAGTCATGTGTTTTTCCTTAAGTTAGTAAGCGCCCAATTGCAAAAAACTATTGAGCAAAATCAATTGAGTCTACTGATGTAGGTCGATATGAATTACTAACTTATGTGATCAGAGTGTGCATACGAATTCTCCCAAATACAGCCCATCAGATACATGAAATCCATGTAGATGGATGCCGCTCCCCCTGTCCCTGATACCTGAGAGATTCACACTAAGCCTAGCTTAGTGCTTGCTCCTTCGGTGCGCCATAAAGATGGCGACTCTCCAGACGGCTATTTAGGATAAGCAGTACCTTCCTGGTGGATACCTGAGCGTTCATGGGAGTTTGCGCCTTCGGTGGAGGGATACCCCTCACTCTCCTGCTTGAATAAATTATATCCTGATACTTATAAAGTATTACTAGTTTTATCGTCTTTTTGTGCTTACCAAGGCAAGGCTGGTAAGACTGGCTTTAGTCCCGCCTTTTGAATAGTAGGGGCTGCCTTAGGCGATGCTAGAAATGCAATCAAATCTTGAGATGCGGCTAAGTTGTTGACATTATTAGTAATGCCCGCAGAAAACAAAACGGTCTTTTGTGCCTCGGGGGGAAGCTCCCCAATAAAATCTACACCAGGAATTGGCAGTAGCTCGCTTACTTGCTGAAAACCCAATTCTGCCTCACCTCTGGCCACAACCGAAGCAACTCGCTCGCTATAAATCTTTTTGGCCGTTTTATCCATTTGCTCTGTAATGCCCATTTTGGGGAATAATTCAGTAGATAAATACACGCCGCTAGCACTAGCAGAATAGGCCACCGACTTAGCATTCAGTAAAGCTTGCTTTAGGCCAGTCATAGTACTGATATCCGGTTTGGGTGCGCCACTTTTAACGACTGCCCCCATTACGGAGGCTACTAAATCTACCCTGGTGCCAGACTGCACAGCACCACTCTTTATAAAGCCTTCCAGGGCTGGTCCTGCCAAAATCAGTACATCAAACTTTTCTCCGCGCCCCAATCTGGTAGGAATGGAATCGGTAGCAGCCCCCATTGAAGAACCATAAGAAATAATGACCTTATTAGGGGATTGCTTCTCATATTCAGGAACTAAAGTTTTTAATGCTTCAGCAAAAGCACCCGAAGTAATGACCTGAATATCAGCAGCAAGTGCACTGCCTAAGAGTAAAGCGCTAAGGAGAAAAGAAAATACTGTGTTTTTAAAAGCGTTCATCATCGTTTTAATCGACCGTTATTTTTCCGCTTTTAACCAGCTTTGACCACTCTGCCATTTGTGCTTTAATAAACTTGTCTGCAGCGTCTGCATTGCCCTGAAAAATTTCTCCGCCTAAGCTGCTGACTTTTTCTTTAACCTCAGGAGACTGCATCACTTTTGAAATCGCATCTGAAATTTTTGCCAAAATCACTGTTGGTGTCGCAGCTGGTGCAAAAATACCATTCCACTCGTAAACCTCATAGCCGGCTATACCTGCCTCTGCCATCGTCGGCACATTAGGCATTGAGGAGGCGCGTTTTTTTCCAGTGACTGCAAGCGCGTTTAATTTACCAGTTTCGACATATTGTTTAGTTGAGGCGACGCTTCCAAAAAATACTGGCACCTGACCACCAACGACATCATTTAATGCTGGGCCCCCACCCTTATAAGGAATATGTTGCATTTCTACGCCAGCCTGCACTTCAAAAAGTGCGCCTGCCAAGTGTTGAGCAGAACCATTTCCAGAAGATGCGTAGGCGATTCCATTGGGCTTAGACTTAGCCAAGGCAACCATCTCTTTAACTGATTTAGCTGGAAAGCCAGGATGCACTAAAAGTACATTTGGGTATTGCGCCAGAATGCCTAAGGTTTTGAAATCTCGATTTGGATCATATGGCAATTTTGGAAATAAAGAAGGGTTTACAGCATATGAGGAGGCATCGAGCATCAAGGTATATCCGTCAGCATTGGCCTTGGCTACAAACGATGCCGCAATTTGCCCACTTGCACCTGGCTTGTTTTCTACCACTACTGAAGTGCCCAGCATCTTGCCCAAAGGGCCAGCAATTGTTCGTGCCATTAAATCTGCAGTACCGCCAGGTGGATAGCTTACGATCAAGCTAATCGGTCGATTAGGCCACTCTTGGGCATGCAGTGGATTTGCTAAAAGCAATAAAAGTAGAGAGAGTGATGATGCAAGATATTTCATTGTGCCCCCAAGATCTAATTTTTTGTAAGAATATAAAGTAGCATACTCAATATGAAAATTGATGCTCATTTCCATATTTTTTCGGCCAGCGCCATCAATCAGTCCCAGAGTCGCTATCCCATTCAATATGATGCCACTATTGATCGATGGCATTCTCTTGCAAATCTGCAGGGCATTGCAGGCGGTATCATTGTGCAGCCTAGCTTCCTAGGGGTAGATAACTCCCTCTTACTCGCAGCTCTCAATCAAAGCCCAAATAAGCTCAAAGGGGTTGTAGTGCTAGCACCCAATACATCCAGATCAGCGCTTGAGGAACTAAAGGAGCAAGGCGCTATTGGCGTGCGACTTAATTTATACGGAATGTCAGATCCCCACTCAATTATTCGAAATTATTGGAGGCTCATTGAATTCCTCAACGAATCTAAAATGCATTTAGAGCTTCATCATGATGATGGGCTCCTCAATGCTCTACTTTCAGATATTCCTACTGGAACAGAAATCGTAGTGGATCATTTCGGTAGACCTAAAACAACTGAAGAATTTTTTCATGAATCTATAGGCATTCTGAAGCATTCATCATCACTATGGGTAAAGTTGAGCGCCCAATACAGAACCCCTCACTTAGATCATACAAAAGTATTGGACTATTGGCTTGAGAGGCTGGGGCCAAGTAAATTATTATGGGGAAGCGATTGGCCTCATACCGGTTTTGAAGAAACTCAAGAGTATGCGAAGCAATTAAATGATCTGAATACCTTCATTCATGACGAACAATTGCTCAGTCACATACTGATTAGCAATCCAAAGAATTTGTATTGGCAAGAACCGTCCATAGCAAAATAATTTTCACTCACTAAGCCAAGCGCTCTATTTTATTGGAATGGGACTGAACAATAAATTTAGCCAGTGTTTCAATACTTGTTTTTTCTTCTTGTGCATTGCTAACTACTCTGAGCGTTACCGTTAATGCCTTGGAGGTGAACTCAGCTATTCCGTAGCCCTTTTTACTAGCCTCAGCAAAAATAAAATGTGGGTTTTTAGCTAAGCGCGCATCTAAAAATTTGGCGCCATTACTAATAGATGTGATGCTAGTGCCACAGAATTCTACGCCCAATACAGGGCTGTCAAATTGATCGTAATCAGCCTTGATATATCCCACCCAATTTTCATGAACGTCTCCACCAAAAATGACGAGGTTGTTTACCTTGTTTTGAATGAATAGTTGATCCATTCTTTTTCTTGCCTCCGGAAATCCATCCCACCCATCATTCCAAATGAGTAATTGATCTCCGCTTGGAAAATAACGTTGTGCATATAAAGTGGGCTGACCAATGACATTCCAAATATTTTGATTGGCATGACTCATCCTGCCCGCCAACCATCTTTCTTGATCTCCTCCTAAGATACTTCGATCTGTCCTATTAAGCTCTGCACAAGCTTTTGGATCAAAGATCGCTGACCCTCTACCAGATGGAGTGCAGGCCCCTAGATCACGATACTGACGGTCATCTAAGATACAGATATTTGCCAATCTTCCATATTGAAAGTCACCATAGATTCGCATCTCAGCGCCCTTCATCAAACCATTCACACCATCAATGAGCACTGAAGACCTTAGCGGCATATGTTCATAGTAAGCCTGATAAGCAGCAGCGCGCCTTGCAGGAAAGTCTGAAACAGAGGGTCCAAATGTGCCAGCGTTTAGACCTGCATAATCATTTTGTACTTCATGATCATCCCAAGTCATCAGCCAAGGACATGCTGCATGCATCGCTTGTAAGTTCTCATCTTTTTTATACAGTACATATCTGTTGCGATAGTCATCAAGAGAAATAGTAGGTCCACTATCGTGAGTTCTCACGCCCTTACGACCTGGGCCATATTCATAAATGTAGTCGCCCAAAAACATGACTAAATCAACATTTTCTGCTCGCATGTGCTGATAAGCACTGAAATATCCATGCTCATAATTCTGACAAGAGGCATAGGCAAGCTTTAAATGATCAACCGCTTGCTTTGGAGCGGGAAGGGTTCTTGTTTTACCTACTGCGCTGACTTCGCCGCCCACCAAAAAGCGATAAAAAAACCATTGGTTTGCTGGTAATTGATTTACTTCGACGTGTACCGAATATGCCAATGCGGGGACAGCCAAAGATAAGCCCGATTGAATAATTTGAGAAAATTTTTGATCTTTTGCCAGCTCCCATTTAACTTCTATGGGTTCATTCGGTAAATGACTAGAAAATAGTCCGTCATCTATAAGCCTGGTCCACAACACGATGGACTGATCTGTAGGCGAGCCACTAGCGACACCAAGAATAAATGGATTTTTATCAAACCTTCTTTGGGCATAAGTTGATCTCGAATACGGCAAAACGAGTGTTGCCAAGGACAAGGCCTTCAAAAGATCTCTTCTGGTTTTGTAAAACTCATTCATGCCTGAAATACTACGCCTAAATCCAGCACCCTAAGGATGGTTTTTCCTGGGCAGTAATGATGTATATTCATTTTCTATAGGCAATTAGAATCACCTCACCAGGAGACGTAAATGCAAATTCGGTCCTTTGTTTATTGTTTGATCTTGTGCGGCATTTCATCTACTGCACTCGCACAAAACTCAAAATTTTCAGGCCCCTATGCGCAATTTGGTATTGGCTATCAAACTGCATCTCCTTCTTTTTCCAACACAAGCCTAAGTGCAGCAGGGCAGACTCTTACACCGACTATTTCCGTTTCAAATGCTAGCGGTTTTACTGGCACAGTTGCAGCAGGATATAACTTTTTCTCAGGCACGCCCTTGTTACTGGGCCTTGGGATTGAATACACACCATTTCCAACTTCGAATGCGACTGCCTCTGCAAGTTATAGCGGGAGCGTCGGCACTTATCAAAACTCCGCCTCAGTACGCGTCAATAACTCATTAAATATTTTTATAGCCCCTGGTTTGGCGCTGGATCAAAACAAACTCTTATATGGCAAGGTCGGCTATACCGGCTCAAGCGCTAATGGCGTGAATACCGATTTTTATATGGGCGGCACTAGTCTTGGCTTTGGTTATAAACAGATTATTAGCGCAGGCTTTTATGGATTTGCCGAATATAACTATGTTAATTATGGAAGCCTCAATCGCTCACTCAGTGGTAATTTAAAAACACCAGCAAATATCAGCGTTCCAGCTACGCTCAATTCAACTGTCACTGCCACTTCCACAACCCTACTATTTGGCTTGGGCTACCAGTTCTAAGTTACAAGCCAATACAAGCTACTGGCATATCCTGAAATGGAGTACCAGGAATGCAATTAACACCCACTGGCGAATAGCTTCTTGCAAGACAGCCGCTTAAAAGAAAAGTCAGTAGCAGCGTTATCAATAGTAGAGGTCTTTTTTTCATGTCAGCTCTATTCAGGGTAAGGTTGATATTGAAGTAGATTATACAAAGAGTATTACAGCTATTTTTAATGCTTGCTGATGCGATTTTTTGTATGCAGAAATAGTTTTTTCCCGATGATATTAAAAGCCAAAGAAATGATTGCAGTAAAAATACCAGTAACAATTGCTTCTGTAGCAAAGCCTCCAAAATGACTTGGGTGCACAATCAAGTCAGCTACGAATACCATGGCGCCAGTGATTGCAGCAACAATATATTTATTATTAAACCAGCGATGAGAAAAAAGCGAGAGAATCAGTACCCCAAGCCCAGTAAGGAAACCTGTTTCAAGCGCTTTTTGAAGGTGACCCATGGTGGCTAACCAAATATTGCCCTGAACCATAACCAATAAGCAAGCTGGGGTAGCCTCACAAAATGGCGTAATAAATAATTTAAACTTTTGAGCAAGCATATAGACCCAATTAATATTTTTTCCAACCCTTAGGAAAGACTAAGGTATGTGCCTCACCCTTTTCCAACATGGCGTCTAAGCCACTATCTTTAATCTGCCGCACGAGCTCTTCAGTATAGGGTGTTCCTACCGCCAATACTTCTTTTGGCATTGTGAGCTCTGATGAAAGCGTAATCTCTAAATCCATCGTATTTTGTAATTGCCACAATTGACTTAAGAGCTCTTCATAAGGAAGACCAAAAAGGGGGGTGTGGATAAGATACTGAGGCCAAGTATCAACACGCCACTGACGAATACTCTCTAAATGCAGGTCACCAAAGACCAAACGATCAATCTGGGCCCCCGTTTGCGCAACAATTAAATTGAATGCTTCCTGAATGCTAGTTTTGTAATCTGTATTGGGAAATAATGGCACGAGACATAAGGGTAGCTTTAAAAATTCTGCTTGCTTTGCAATATTTTTAATATGAATGTTTTGAATGGAGACTCTACTGGTCAATGCGCCAAAGCTTGTCAGTAAGACGACCTTCTTTTTTTCAGCAAGCAAGTGCTGCAAGGCTAATAGGCTATCTTTTCCGCCCGACCAAAATAAAACATCGATACTCTCATCCTTGCCAGACCAATTCATTAACGCGGGCGCAGAAAATGACTGCTTGATAAGATTGGGGTCGCTGACATTAATATGGCCATAAGGACAATGCCTACAAGAATTTCCACAACAAGTGCCTTGCTTTAGAAGGGTCTTACTCGTCAGAACTTGATATCCCGAGGCAGGGTCTATATAGGTATCGCGTCCAGCATTGCAAGCTGCTAGGTGCAATCTGTCAATCTCTGCATTCAAGCTAAAACCTCTTTAGTAAATAGCGATTGAGGATATTGAGTAATCGAATCAAGCGCCTTTAGCTGCAATTGCTCCCTGAGTTGCTCATGATGTACTAGTGCCACACAGTGACTTACCAGGTCTTCATATCTCGAAGCACAAATACCGTCTTTATAGATAGCGTCTATTGAAGTTGCCTCATTAACCTCTCCAACAACTGCTACAGAATTAGTGAGTAAATAGAAAACTCTGACAATCTCAAAAATTTGCGATTCGTAATAATGGTGATTTAAAACTACTTTAGAGCGCTCTATCCAATGATCTCGCTCTTGACCATAAATGCCAAATAAAGTCTTTACCTTAAGTCCTTTTAGCTCGAGCTCATCCAAGATTGCTTTTCTTCTTTCATTCATTGAGCCATAAAATAAGACATCGATATCCTTTGGTTTGCTTAAATCAAGTCGAGCAAGCTCTTTTTGATATCCAATTTTTAAAAGCTTTGTTTTATCTATCCCCAGTTGTAAAAATTTTTCGATATTTTTGGGGCTGTAATCCCATATCTGAAAGTGTTTTGCCCAAGCAAATATGGGTTTATTCCAATCTGTCTCGCCATAGACCTGCTCTGTGTTCAGCAAAATTGTAGAGGCTGGAAGCTCAGGAATAAATCTAGGATCTAGGAGATGGCACCCAATTAAGATATTGGTGGCATTGGGGTCAGGATTATTAAAGCCAAAACTAGCCTCATATCCAAGATCTTTTAGTGAAAAGTACAGCAGCTCACCCAGCTCTAAAAAAGCGTAAGAGTGTATATAGTTATCTGGCTGAACTATGCAAATATTAAATCGAATCATTTAGGCCTTATCGAGGCTCTTCTGGGCTATGAGGTCCGCATAGGCAATGCATAAGTACTGACCATCTACCATTTTCCAAATACTTAGGCGAGGCGAATAATCTGCTGACAACTCTTTATCATCTTGATGCTCAAGTGCAGCAAGCCAAAAGCTCACGACCAGATTATCTCCAGATTGAGTAACTTTAAAGTCTTTAAATTTAACTGGTCCAAGATTCATCGCCTTCATTAAAGTCATGGCGCTTTGGCGATCACAAGCCCCATTCATGCCAACGAATTGACAGGCTGGATCTAGCATCTGCTCAAGCGCTATCCAATTTTTATCTTGTATATATTGAACTGAAAGGCGCTCTAATTTCTCGGCTAGACCTTCTAGCTCAATCTGAGACATTGGCTGATTCATATGATTCCCTCAATATATTGGGATCATCATACAAGACTCGATGCTAATAAAGTTAAGCAGCGGGATAAATTAAAACTTGAGCAAAGTCCATTCGCTCAGATTAATCTTGCCATCCTTATCTTTATCTGCAGCATCAAAATTGAGAGTTGGGATGCCCGCTTGTTTCGCTTCTTCGCGAGAAATATGACCGTCTTTATTTTTATCAATCACAACGAATGAACGGGCAGGTGGATTTGTTTTACTCATATCTGGCGGTGTAGATGACTGGGCCATCGATAAGGATGGCGAAAGAAAAATGACCGCCAATAAAACGCCTTGAATATTCATTGCTACCCCATTCTTATTTACGCAAGTATTGAATAACATATTACTACCTTAAATAATTTCTAGCACCTTGCTTAAGGAAGAGCCTTCATAGTTCGGCCTATCTCCAATCTCTTCATATGGGTGTCCAAGACGATTCACCCAAAAGACATCAAAACCAAACCACTTAGCCGCTAGGGCATCCCAAGCATTGCTAGAGACAAACAGAATTTCATTCTTACTTACAGGAAATTCTTTTATTAAAAGCTCATAGGCCTGTGGAGCTGTTTTAAATAAACGGACATCCTCAATGGTCACAACCTTATCTAAATAAGGCTTCAAACCGTTGCTTTGTACTACTGTTGCCAGCATATCTTTACTACCATTAGATAAAATGGCAGTGGCAAGGCCTCTTTCTTTAATGCTCTTGAGCACCGTTAAGCTGTCATCATAGGCCGTGAGTTTGGCGTACTGATCCATTAAGCGCTTTTCGTTTTCCGCACTGAGCTCTAAACTCATTCGCTTACAAACATAATGTAGTGATCGTATCGTCAAGTCCCAAAATGGCAAATAGTATTTACTGCCAGAAGGATTGGGATCACTTAAAGTAACTAGGCGGGTATATTCAATCTGTCGATCGCGCCACATGAAAGTTAGCGCCTGCCCATGGCCCGGAAATAATTCTTCTGCTAGTTGCGCCATGGAGTAAACATCAAATAATGTTCCATAAGCATCAAAGGCGATTAATCGATACTTACCAGATCCTGCGCCGGGATTGATTGTCTCAATCATCTAACTCCATCACTACTTTTTAGACTTATATTTTTGTATGGCCCCTTTTAAATCAGAATACTCCTCGCAACCAAAAGTGCAGGCTTTATCTAATCTGGCTAATAGTGCCTCTGCCCCAGGCAAATCGTTATTCATTAACTTTAGCTCTCCGTAATACTCGAGAGCTCCGCGATGCGCTGGATTTATTTTCAATGCCGCTAAATAATATTTTTCCGCCCCCATTAAGTCGGGTGGCTGTTTTTTGCGAAGACTGTAGCCCAATAAGTTATTCCAATCGGCTGAGCTTGTTTCATTGGCCTCCTGCAATTGCTTAATAGCTTGATCGTATTTTTGAGCCTTAATGCTTGTTCTTACATCAGTTAACCAAATTGAGCCTGGCTTAGCAGGCTCTGTATCTGCAGCTTGAGAAAGTCCAATCATCGAAAGGAGCAATAAAGCGATCGGGAGTATTTTTTTCATTTGAGGGCCTATAAGTAAGAATATGTCTTTTATATACCGATTCTTTATTTTCTGCTAAGCAGGGGGTAAAAAACCACCCTAAGGTGGTTTCATTGATTCTTGGCAGCCTGGGGTGGAATCGACCAGATCTATGGATATCTTGCTCTAGATAAGCAATTGATATATAGACCAGACCAAATTCAAAAGCGCTAATGTAATCAGCGTTCCAAAAGTAAACATCATCCCCAATACGCGCTTACTAAAATCTGGAGGCGGAACATTAATACCTACAGCATGAATCAAGCGTCCAATAATTAAAGTGATACCGGGAAGGGCAACCAACCACCAAGGCGCTCCATTTAACTCTAAGCAAGCAATCAAGACGATCCCAAAGGGGACATATTCAGCAAAATTTCCTTGAGCCCGAATTGCCCTCTCTAGATCTTCGTGACCACCGCTTCCTAAACCAACCCTATTCTTTTTTCTAAGACTAATAACCGAAAATGAGAGTTTGACAAAGATGATGGTTAGTACAGCAGCAATGATTGATGTGACTAATAGCATTTAGGGTCCCAAAAAGAATTAAAAATGATCCTGGGGCTCCTAATGATTAAATAATCCGAACAATTAAATCTGGAAGTCCATCGACATGGCCTTTAAGAACATCGCCTTTTTTAACCGCCGCTACGCCAGCTGGCGTACCAGAAAAAATCAGATCGCCAGGCTCAAGTGCGAATAATGTTGATAAGTAGGCAATAGTATCTGGCACGTTCCAAATAAGTTGATTTAGATCACCCTCTTGACGTAACTCATCGTTGACAAAAAGTCGGACCGCACCCTTGCTTGGGTGGCCGCATTGACTAACTGGCATCAAGGTAGAACAAGGGGCAGACTGATCAAATGCCTTGCCGGTATCCCAGGGGCGGCCCATTTTCTTTGCTTCACCTTGCAAATCTCGACGTGTCATATCTAAACCAACACCATAACCCCAAACATGGTTAAGGGCCTGTTCAGAAGAAATATTTGAGCCGCCTTTGCCAATCGCCACAACCATTTCAATTTCGTGATGAACATCCTTTGATAGGCTCGGATAGGCCATATCATGACCGTCTGTCACGATCGCAGTTGCTGGCTTCATAAAAAAGAAGGGGGGCTCTCGGTCTGGATCATGTCCCATTTCGCGAGCATGATCTGCGTAATTTCGTCCAACACAAAAAATTCGATTTACTGCAAAACGGCGAGTTTCCCCTTCCACTGGAATGGAATTCACTTTAGGGGGATCAATCACAAATTCGGTGCTCATTACTGTCCTTTCCAGGTTAATTAGATAATCTCTATTGGGGTTCTAGTTTGAATAAAAGATATGGTCCCCATTACCAGAAAGCGACTATACCAAATTGATGGTGGGTAGCCAAAGATTATGCTATTTTAGTCAGGCGACTTCCCCAACATAATAATTAGGAGACTATTCGAATGAAGAGCAAAGTATCTAAACTGATGCGCCTTTTTTTGATGGCAGGCATCTTTGCAGGCTTGCCGTTACTAGCGCATGCCCAATCCGACTATCCCAATAAACCCATCCGCCTGATTATTGGCTTCCCTGCCGGAGGCTCCACTGACATTGTGGGAAGGGTCGTTGCGCAAAAATTAGGTGAACGTTTAGGTCAAACTATTGTGGTCGAAAATAAAGGTGGTGCTGGTGGCACTATTGGTACCGATGCTGCTGCTAAGGCAGCTCCTGATGGTTACACTCTCAC
>Ga0114975_10000866_pt1 | contig 22117 bp, 22 predicted proteins | sample S_130626_EF_Meta_FD_87031 | JGI IMG/M metagenome (GOLD analysis project Ga0114975, IMG submission 87031) | Freshwater microbial communities from Lake Simoncouche, Canada to study carbon cycling - S_130626_EF_MetaG | ecosystem: Environmental > Aquatic > Freshwater > Lake | place: Lake...
GGTCTGTAGCCCGCCAACTGCAACAAGAGAAAAGGTCTCAGGGAGAGCCTTCATTTGATGTCGCCCTTGTTCTTCCAAATTCTATTCGCACGGCACTTGAGGTCTGGCTTGCACGGATCCCACGGCGGATCGGGCGTACTGACAACAAAGGTTTTTTAAGGAGGTGGCTTATCAATCAATCTTTTCCCAAGTTTACCTCCACCCCTCCCATGCATCAAGCTGACGAATATCGTGCCGTGGCCTACTGGCTTGGAACATCCTAATAAAAGGAACGACTTATCATGAAACCTGCAGGAAGGAATATGAAATCTACCATAGATCAGTATAAAATATCTGGATTGATTCCCATTGGTCTCTGCCCTGGTGCTGAATATGGACCTGCCAAACGCTGGCCACTCGATCGTTTTCGCAAGGTGATGGATCTCTTGCTCCCCTTTCCTATTGTCTGGGTATTACTTGGAACAGCTCAGGAAAAAACACTTGCATCTCCGCTTGTGGAAGGCTTTCCAGGAACTGTAGAAAATCTCATTGGTCAAACTTCGCTTGAGGAGCTCCTTCAAACGATTCAACAGCTTACCCTTCTTCTCACCAATGATACCGGGAGCATGCATCTGGCTGCCCTTTTTAATATTCCCACGGTGGCTCTCTTCGGCTCTACTGATCCAAGCTTAACTGGCCCGCAAGGGACTATCCATCGGGTGTTACGCCATCCTGTTGAGTGTAGCCCCTGTTTTTTGAGAACCTGTCCTATCGATTTTCGTTGTATGACACGGATTACTCCTGAAGAGGTAGTTCAAGCTATCACTGAAACCATTTCTCCGTAGATTTATGATTCACGCCTCCTCTTTTTTCTTTAAGAAAATTCTTACACTTTGCTTCTGCGCTTCCCTCCTTCTTGCAGCCGAGCCTCCTCTCTCATCATCACCCTCCTCTTCCTCTTATAAAATTTTAGAAATTCCGGAAAAAGGAGCCTATACCGGAGCCTATGTCGATTTTGGTGATGGAGAAGATGGAGTCACCTATGAGGGAATTCAAAACTTTCAACAGCTTGTAGGAAAGCACCAAGCCATTATTTCCTTTGGATCATTTTGGGCACGCCAGCAATTTCCGATGGAACAGGTGAATCTTGTACGGTCCTATGGGGCGGTTCCCCTCCTTTATTGGTCTCCGTGGGAAGAGCCTTTTGATCAAGAATGTGGACCCGATAAATTTTCCCTTGATAGAATCTTAGATGGAACATGGGATCACTACATCGACACATGGGCTGATGGAGCTAAGAGTGTTCCTGAACAATTTTTTGTCTCCTTCGCCTGCGAAATGAATGGAACCTGGTTTCCTTGGTCAGGGTATTTCTATCGAAAAAAAATGGACCATGAAAAACCGATGAACATCCAGGGGCTAGAACATCTTTTTTATGACAAAAAGATGGATAAAAACTTTCTCGTGGGGGCAGAGAAATATAAGAAGGCCTACCGCTATGTGGTCAATCGGGTCCGAGCACGAGGGGCTACTAATGTTCTTTGGGTCTTTCAGGTAAATAACTATTCCTATCCCAACAATAGCTGGAACCTTGCTGCTGCCTATTATCCAGGTCCCGAGTACATTGATTGGCTCGCCATGAGTCTTTTTGGAAAACAGTATGCAAAAGAAGAATGGGATCTTTTTCCCCCACTTCTAGACTGGCCCTACAAGGAACTTTGTGCACTTGATCCCAAAAAACCGATTATGGTTGCTGAGTGGGGGGTAGCAGAGCCGCATGGATCGGGAGACAAAGCGCTCTGGTATAGCGATGGGTGCAGATTGATGGTCTCCAAAGAATACCCACGACTTAAAGCTGCTGTTGTCTGGCATGAACGTTGGGCTAATCCAGATGAAAGCTTTAGCAATTTGCGTGTGAATTCCTCCCGAAAAGCCCTCAAGGCCTATCAAGAAGGAATTTCTTCACCTCTCTGGTTGGACTATCCTCTTTGGAAAAAATAAAACTTTTTTCACCTCCTTGATAGAGTTTTGGTTGCGCTTTACGCACGAGGAAACACCAGTTAATCTCCCTCTTCTATGCTCCCAATTCCTCTTCTTCGTGATGATCCTCACTTTGTTAAAACGCAGCTAGCAAGACGTTCTCCAAGTCTGGTACCGATGGTAGATGCTCTACTAACATGTGACCAAAAACGCAGAGAGACCGAAACCCGTGTTCAACAACTCCGCTCGGAGCGCAATCGCTTAAGCAAGGAAATTGGAATTTTAAAAAGTCGTAAACAAGAGACCGTGGCTCTGGAAGAAGAGGTAAAAAGTTTTGCAGCTACAATGGAAGAGCTCCAGGCCAGTTCAAACATTCTCGCAGAGGAACAACAAAAGCTCTTACTACAAATTCCCAATCTTCCCCATGAAACGATCCCCACAGGAGAGAATCCTTCGCAGAATGTGGTGATTCGAGAATGGGGAACCCCAGCTCCTAAAAATAGTGAAGACCATATTGCTATTGGGGAGCGCCTCGGTCTCTTTGACCTTGATCGGGCCACAAAACTCAGTGGAAGTGGCTATGTCTGCTTTACAGGAGATGGGGCCCGTCTCGAACGAGCATTGATCAATTTTCTCCTCGACCTTCATACCAAAACTCATGGATACACTGAAATGGGAATGCCCTTACTGGTACGGCGTGAAGTGATGGTTGGAACTGGCCAGCTCCCTAAATTTGAAGAGGAGATGTATGGATTTGATGAGGGAACTCAATTTTTAACACCGACGGCAGAGGTCTCTCTGACCAATTTTTATCGAGAAGAGATCCTTTCCCAACAGGAACTCCCACTGAAACTAACAGCATGCACCCCCTGCTTTCGCCGGGAATCAGGAGGAGCAGGACGCGATACACGTGGTATTATTCGCATGCACCAATTTCATAAAGTCGAGCTCGTCAAAATCTGCCTCCCCGACCAGGCCGATAGAGAACTAGAATCCCTCACCAACGATGCCGAACGGGTGCTTCAATTATTAGAACTTCCTTATCATGTTTTAGAATTATGCACCGGGGATCTTGGGGCCAATGCCATGCGCACCTACGATCTTGAGGTTTGGGCCCCTGGCCAAGGAGCATTCCTCGAGGTATCGAGCTGCTCTCAATTTGGAGACTATCAAGCACGCCGTATGAATCTTCGTTACAAAGATGCTCTAGGTAAAAATCACTATTGCCATACCCTCAATGGCTCTGGAACAGCCTTGCCACGCCTCTATGTTGCACTTCTAGAAACGCATACTCAGCCTGGTGGAGCACTCCTGCTTCCAAAACCGCTACATTCCTATTTTGGAGCCGCTTCTATTGGTTAAACTTTCTGAATATATATTCATCGTAAATGAAAAAATCAGCTGAGGGCCCAACGCTTGTTGAGGTCATTTGCAAAGCTCTTCGTGGTTTACCAAAAGAGGATGAATACCTGGTAGGTATTTCCGGTGGAATCGACTCGGTTGCCTTACTCCACCTGCTGCTGGAGGGAGGTTATAAAAATCTTATCGTTGTTCATTTCAATCATCAACTACGCGGAGCAGACTCTGATCAAGATGCTCTCTTTGTCACCAATCTTGCCAAGGAGCTCCGGCTTCCTTGTGAACTTGGAACCGAAGATGTTCAGGCCCGCGCACGGCGCGCTAAGCTCTCCTTGGAAACAGCAGCACGTGAAGCCCGGTATGAATTTTTCGGAGCAGTGGCTCACAAGCGTGGTGTGAAATCGCTACTACTAGCACATCATGCTAATGACCAAGTAGAGACCTGTTTTTTTAATTTCCTTCGCGGAACAGGATCTGCAGGGCTTGCTGGAATGTTACCACGTTCCGAGAGAAAAATTGGAAAAACGATCCTAACTGTAGTACGCCCCCTACTTTCTATTTTTAAGGAGACATTAGGAAACTATCTCACCCAAAGGACTATTCCATTTCGTCACGATGCTACTAATGATTCTTTAATTCCGATGCGCAATCGCTTGCGTCATCAATTACTTCCTCTACTCGACGACATCATAGGACCAACCTATCGCACCGCAATTCTTCGCACAGCAACGATTCTAGCAGCTGAAGATAATTATTTGGAGAAGCTAGCGGCTCCATGGGCTACCCATGGATCATTAAACATTGAGGAAATGAAGATTCTGCCTCTTGCACTACAACGCCGTGTGGTTCATGCATGGCTAAGAATGCATCATTTTTCTGACGTTGGTTTTGTGGAGGTAGAACGTGTGCTCTCACTCTTGAATCCTAAAAATGCTGCTCAAATAAACCTTCCGCAATGTCGACATGCCTATCGCTCCCAGGGAATGATTGAAATTAAACCTGATATTTCATAATAATTGTATTCCATACTATGCATCATAGCGCTGAATCCTCAAACGCTGGAATTTCTTCCCCTCTTTTTATCTTCATCATGGCCGGGGGTAGTGGTGAGCGTTTTTGGCCAGCAAGTCGTAAGGCCACTCCAAAACACCTACTACGCCTTCTAAGTGATAAAACATTACTGGAGCAAACAGTCGAACGATTTCATGGTATTGTTCCCAAAGAGCATATCTTCATCCTCACTAATGAGGCCCAACTGGAGGCGACACGCCAGGCCATTACCAATCATCCCTTAGAAAATATCATCGCAGAACCTACCAAGAGGGACACGGCTCCTGCTGCCACACTGGCGACAGCGATGGCACTTCGCCATCATCCTCATGCCGTTGTAGGACTTTTTCCTGCAGATGCCACTATTCATAATGAAATTCTTTTTCGAGAACAACTCTTGGAAGCTGCTCACATGGCCAGAGAAAGTAGTGCATTGATTACTTTTTCAATCCAGCCGAGTCATCCTTCTATCAGTTTTGGATACCTTGATCTCGGAGAAAGACTCCATATTCCACAGGATCAAAAAACAATTTTTCGAACCGTTCGTCACTTTGTAGAAAAGCCCCCGCGCGAAAAAGCCGAAGAGTTCTTCGTGAGTGGTCATCATGGTTGGAATGCAGGGATCTTTCTTTGGAATGCAACTTTATTTTTAAAAGAGTGTCATCGTCAACAACCCTCCCTCGCCAACTTTGCAGAGGAACTTATAGTGAGCCTTAAACCAGAAAAATGTATCTTAGAGAAATTTCCCACACTTCCCAAAATTTCTGTTGATTATGCCATCATGGAACGTGCCACAAAAGTGATTGCTGCTATCGCTCAGTTTGATTGGGATGATGTTGGCCAATGGACGGCTTTACCAAAGCACCTTGGTGTTGATGCTTCAAGGAACACCGTGAGAACAGGATTACACGAAATCGTAACCCATAACGCCACCAATAATATTGTTCTTTCACAAGGTTCTAACGAAAAAACTATTGCCCTCTGCGGTGTTGAAAATCTCGTTGTTGTTCAGACCCACGATGCCTTGCTCATCTGCCATCGCGATGCTGTTGAACAAATAAAACAGCTTGCGTTACCCGATACATTGAGATAAGCATCGTTGGATAAGAGGCTTTGATGATTGAGGAACATGGATGCAAGACCTTCCAATAATTGTAAAAAGAGCTTTCCGTCTTTCGCAGTAGATTAGTATGATATATGCGGGTTAACCCGGATATTTCATACTGATCGTAACGAGGAGGCCGCGAAGGCTGATGGGGTAAGGCGAGCGATGAAGTCTGACGACGGCTGTATGAGTACATACTGCCCGAGGAAGACTTCGAGATCAACGCAGCATCCATCTGGCTTCCCGGCTTCCGTAGTAGATCGGTGTGAAATATGCGGGTTAAGATTCTCAACTTTCCTAAAATCACTCCCATGCCTATTATTGGAACAAGTTCTGAAGTTAATTTTGATTCGCTAAATGATCTGACCACGCAAACAACCGCTGGACCCACGTCAGTGCTTGATAATGCGCGTTTAAGTCTTCAAAAAAACAAAAAAGGTAATGAGATCCTCGTTGCTTCCCAAGGAACGTTATCTGATGGGCTCTATTCTATTTGGGCTTATTTTCATCCGCAACAGGCTGCGAAAGCACGTCTTGATACCTTAACTGCAATTAAAGACAAAATTGCCTCTTTCTATGGTAGCGATTCAGAACAAAAGATTTTTAATAAACTCGCGGAGTCTAGCACTAATCCCCGGCAAAGCAGTACGATTCGCTCCTATTATTTCACTGCGAATGATCTGAAAAATTTTGCTAATGCTGCGAAAGCAACAGAATTAGTAATAAATTGTCCAGATAAGAGTCTTGCAGATGCTTTATTTGACAATCAATTTCGAATACCTACCGAGCAAGATCAGAAAATTGCGAGTGGTAATGATGATGCAACAGGACTCGCTCGTCTTTTGAGTAGTCAATTTGATATCCGAGACCCTGTCTATAAACGAGTTGCTGATACTGCTTTTAATGAAGAATTAAAATCATTATCTCAGCCACCAAAAATAGAATATGATAATTTGACAAAGAAAAATATAGAGGACTACAAGGAGCTTGGTACAATAACAGCTAAATTTAAAAAGTCACAACTGCCCTCTCTCACCAAGGAATTAAAACTCGAAAAAGCAGAAAAAGCTTTTGATACGGCCGTAAAAAACTTCTTAGATCAAAATCCCAAGACTACGGTTGATTTGCTGCAGGCCTTTCTTAATAAATATTCTAAGCAATTACTTGACCAGAATCCAGTTCCTGAAGCACCGGCAGAAGATTCTACTCAAGAAACAGGTTCTCCCGAAGAACAGCCTAAAGAAAACAATCCACTTGCTGGTATTGACGCGAGAAAGATTGTAACCACTAAGTTGACTCTAGACTTTAAGAACCTCTCAGAGCAGATAAGCACCATTCGAAGGGAAAGAAATTATGATCAGTTTTTTAAATTGTTGAGCAACCTCAGCAACGACAAAGTTAGCTTTAAAAATGCTGATAATAAAGAGCTTACTAAAAATGGAAAAGATTATTTTACCCAGAGTCTCCTGGATGTTTTTACGGTTACTAAGGAAAACGAAGATGCTGTTACTTTTTTTACAAAACTGGGAAAATTTTTAGCAAGTGTACCAGAGAAAGTTAGTGAAATAACAGAAACTCATCACCAAGAAGCCGCACAATTGTTGGGTATGGCTCAAGAGGTTATACGTAAGAACCAGCTCAATCAAGAAGCAGTAGCTGCATATTCAAAAGCGATCAAAGATTATGTTGAATTTCAGATAAAGAATGAGCAACCGCAACCAACAGGAACGATTAAACAAGGTGATACAGTAGGAGGCATTCAAGCACCTCGTGTGCAGCCGCTCCTCTCCCCTGATGCAATAGATTTACTTCAAGAAGCTATCTCATTTCTAACTCCAGATAGTTCTGATCCGTGAACCCGGATACGGATTAAAAAACCAACATTGCTCCTTGTGCTTTCTTCCACATTTCAAGCTGAGAGGGAGTTAAAACCTTCAGCATCGCAGCGGCATGTTGCAAGCGATTTTTTCTTAGGGCGATGATCTGGCGATGGTAGTTCAACTTTCCCTGATTTGCCTTGAGGTTAATAGCAGCTGCTTTCTTGTTAGCATCATGGGCGAGAGCAGTAATCTTTTTTTTCTGCTGCTCACTCATTCCTAAAAGTTGTTGTTCGGAAGGAGCTGTGAGCATTGTTCCCCCAAGCACTTGTCGCTCGACCTCACGAAGACGTCGACGCTGACGAGAATTTAAAAGAGCCATGACTCGTTCGTTATAAGTCACTCCAAGATGGTCTAACTCGACTTGTAATCGGGCAGTATCTGAGGAGGCTTTCCATCCTGCCTCCGTGATTTTCATTGCTGCAGCACGATAATCATTACGCAAACCTCCAATAATGCTGCGTTGTAGCGAGGTTAAATGGAGATCCTTCTCCACATGCTCGAGACTGACAAGGAGAGGAAGGGAGCCGGGATTCTCTTTTTTAGCCTCATACGTCGTGATAGAATCAGCTCTGACACCCGTTACTACAGTGAGGTACCCGCTCATCATGAGCAGAAAAAAGGAGCGTTTGAATAGTGAGATCATCATATTAAAAATGTAATAGCTCTTGAGTTGTTCCTTAACACGAATATTTCATACTAATCATACCGAGGAGGCTGCGAAGCTAGATGGGGTTAGGCGAGAGATGAAGTCTGACGACGGCTGTGTGTGAACACACTGCCTGAGGAAGACTTCGAGATTAATGCAGCATCCACTCTTGCTTCCCGGATTCCGTAGGTGATTGGTATGAAATATTCGGGTTAACATATGAGGAAACTACCTCAAGATTGAAATCTCTACTCTAACATGGAAGTGGAATCACAAAACAAAAAAAAGTGATCATTAACCCGCATATTTCATACTGGTCGTGACGAAGAAGATTGGAAAAACTGTTAAACGATTCTTGAGCTAATAGAACCATCTTCAAATTCTGTCTGAAGGGTTGCCCCTGGACTCCAGTTCTTTGAGGAGCTTACCACGGTACCGCTGAGGTCTCGAGTAATAGTAAATCCGCGTGCCAGTGTTGCTCGAGGACTCAGAGCAGCCAAGGAAGAACGTAAATTTTCGATACGTCCACGAATGAGTTCGAGTCGGTGATGAAGATCATACTCCAACTGCTTTTTATTGGTCGTGTAGCGCTGTTGAGCTTGGAGAATGACATGGCGTGGATGATGCGAGCGCAAGCATGCGGAGGCCCGCTCTATTTGAAATCTGGCCTCTTCACACCGACGTTGAATAGGATTCTCTAATCTCTGCTCAAGATGATCGATACGTTGTTGTACTTCGGAGAGAAACCGTTCTGGAGCACGAAAGAGAATGGTATTTTCGAGCCTCCTTGTTTCACTAGAACGTTGCTCCCATGAGCCCGTTGTCTCCCGAACAATACGTCTTAGGAGCGATCTTGCTTGTTCGAGCAAAGCGATACTATCTGCTGCAATAAGCTCTGCTGCTGCACTGGGAGTCGGTGCTCGTAGATCAGCAGCAAAATCACTCAGAGTAAAATCGATCTCATGTCCTACTGCACTCACTATTGGAAGAGAACTTGCCACAATCGCTCTGACGATCACCTCTTCGTTAAATTCCCACAGATCTTCCAAACTACCTCCCCCACGAGTAAGAACAATGAGATCGAGGGGACCCAATGCCAACGAATTCAACTCTTCGATGGCTCTAGCAATCTCACCAGCAGCTCCTTTTCCTTGAACTCGTACAGGATAAATCACCACCTGCAATCCGGGATGGCGCCGGTGAAGAACCTTGAGAAAATCAGCAAGTGCTGCTCCCGTAGGGGAAGTCACAACACCAATACGCTTTGGAAACTTTGGAAGTGAACGCTTCCGAGAAGGATCAAATAATCCCTCTCGAACCAGTTGTTGCTTGAGAGCTTCCAAGCGCGCTTGTAAAAGACCTTCTCCTTTGAGTTGGACGAGACGCACGAGGAGCTGATACTGACCACGTGGTTGATAAACAGTTACCTCCCCATGCACTTGCACCGCTATTCCATCTGCTAGAGATAACGGAGGCATCATTGCTGCAGCACGCCCAAAAAGCACGCAGGCGATCTGAGAATCACTATCTTTTAGAGTAAAATAGTGATGTCCGGAGGATTGCTTACGATAATTGGAAATTTCTCCCTCCACCCAAACGGTTCCAATTCCCTCTTCTAGTAACCGAGCTACACGCTTGGTCACTTGACTCACTGTCATGATCCTAGGCACGAGGGGTGTTTGAGGGAGCGTCTCTCCTACTGGTTCTCCCTTTGCTAGAATTATTTTTTTAGTCCGAGGTGCTCTTTTTTCACGGGGTATAAACGAGACTTCCTGAAGAGGCCCCATAGAAAAACTAAGCTCTCCTTGTTTTAAAATCTGGTTTGTTTCCTGCATCACAATACTATTTTAAATAATAGGATTTTGAGGAGTAAGAAGCCGCTCAATAGCACCAGCAATTTCATTTTCTGGCACATGAGGTAAAAAATATGCTGCTAGTAAATTGCGCTGTTCTCCATGGAGCCTTGTTAAAGCTATCTCACATTGATTTAATAGCACATTTTTCCGCGGCACAGGCATTGCATTAGTAATCTGTTGTAGGGGATTGACTGCAGCTAGTGCTCTCTCATGGAGATTTTGAAAATAATAGGGAGCATCTCCTACATTGGTTAAGACAAGGCTATCATATTTAAACTTGGTACTGAGTCCTGCACATTGAAATCCAGAAGCTCTAAGTTCATTTATTCTAGCGGATGTGGCATCACCTTGAGAGTAAGAATTTACAGACTCTAAAAAGAAATTTGCAGACATTTTTAGGAAGGCTGAAGCACTTGAATATTCTTTTATATCTTCGACCTGCTGCAGATTTAAATCAACCTCTTGAGGGATTATTGCTAACAAATCATCCACTGCATGCTGGCAGGCAAATGCAAAATTAATACTCTTTTTTGCGTTGAAAATAGTTAAACGAATAGGTTGGTCTAGTAGTTCAGTGACATTGTCTGGTACTTGTTCACCTGCTGCTCTCCTTTGCCCCCTTACTTCCTGTAAGAACCTAACAGCGTTTTGATGTATGAAAATATTTTCTTTAATAATACTCCCAGCAATTGCATAGCAATCTATTTGCATCAATTGAGATTTAATATGGGTAAGGGATTTTTGGGATATTGGAATGGCATTTTCTTGATGGTCAGTAATAGCTTCTCTAGCGGTGGCAACAAGATTGGTACAAAGAGTAGTACAATCCTCTAGTTTCGCGATCACAGCTCTAACATGAGTCTTAAAGTTGTTTCCAGCCGCAAGCTGCAAGTTTAAATTACTCTTATCATTTAAATTGATTTGAACCCTCTGACGCTCTTCTGGCACAGGATCAGTAAGCATCGTTGCTGTTTCAACAATATCATTCTGAAGCATGGTGATTTCACGACACGCATCACGCTGTAACAATGGTAATATTATTGGAGCGTTGTGAGCTGGATTTGAATAGAAAGCACATTTATTGAAATAACTATGATTATCCCATAACTCTAAAGGAGGAAGTTCTATATCTTCATGAGGTGTTGCAGCAATGTGATGATAATCTTGTTCATGCTGTTGCATTCTACTTTCATACTCTATTCTCGTTTGATTGGCTTGGTCCCTAGCAGCTATAACATCTAAATGTTCTCGGCCTAGGAAAACTTGGAGAGCCGCTTCAGTCAATCGATTAGGATCTGCTGCTGCAGGAGCTGGAGCTACCTCAGCACCTTTCTCTAAAATGGCTGCAGCTAACGTTGAAGAAACCTCTGGGAGAGAAAGAATAGTATGATCTTCCAGATTATGAGCGGAGTCACTAATTGGAAAGGGAGTGCTTCGCCCTTCGCTGCTAGATAATGAAGCAATCGACGATTCACTAGAGGGAATCTCCTCTATAGAATGATCAAAGGCATCACTAAAACTACGTCTATGCAATTGAGAAGAACCATCCGGATCCTCTGCCTCCGTTGAAGTATGAGGGCTACTAGTAGAACTTGTGATTTTTAAAGATGGATTAGACATTGGTTTTTTTTGGTTATGTTAAATATTTCTTACCGATTGTGAAGAGGAGATTGCGAAGGCTGATGAGGCACCACCGGCGGTCGAGAAACCGCGGGGGAGACTGCCCAGAGTTGCAGGCTCTTTGAGGCAGCCCTGAAAGGGCGAGACAAGTGGGAGCGAGCGAGTCAACGCAGACATCTGTTTTGACGCAGGGCTCTATGAGTCCCTACTCTCCAGGTTAAAATATGAGTCTAACGCAGCATCCATTTGACTTCTCGGCTTCCGTAGTAGATCGGTATGAAATATGCGGGCTAGTGTTATTAACTTATGGCCTCTGCAATAGAAGCCACTACGGTATTAATCTCTTTCTCGCTAAGCTCTGGGAAAATCGGGAGTGCTAATGTCTCTAGGGCGGCTCGCTCTGACTCTATGAAGTCTTTTTTCTTGTGACCAAGGTAAGCAAAGCACTCTTGAAGATGGAGTGGCACAGGATAGTAAATGGCATAACCAATCTGTTTTTTCTTGAGATGGGCCATGATTGTTTCTCTCAATCCAGCTTGAGGTCCTTGATCAGCGCTCCCCACGATACGAATCACATATTGATGATAGATATGATGATTTTTTAATCCACTTGCAGCCCATGGCTCTGAGGGAAGGTGAATACGACTTAGAAGCCCAGCCTTGGCAAAAGCATTTTTATAAATTGCAGCATTATTGCGACGTTGTTCATTCCATTGATCAATATAGGGCAAGCGGACTCGTAAAATTGCTGCTTGTATTGCATCTAGGCGAAAATTTCCTCCTACTACTTTATGATAGTAGCGCTCTTCCATCCCATGATTTCTGATTAATCGGACCTGATCGGCTACTTCTGGATCAAGAGCAACCGCAAGACCAGCATCCCCTGCAGCACCTAGGTTTTTAGTAGGATAAAAACTAAAGTAAGACATCTCAGCAATAGCCCCAGCTTTTTTTGGACCATGAATACTGGGATAATCGGCTCCGAGCACTTGAGCAGCATCTTCAATCACCATAAGGTGATACTCTTTTGCAATGGCCATTATGGCATCCATATCACAGCAGGTTCCAAAAAGATGAATCGGCATCACCATTTTAACATGATTCCCATGAGCAGAGCGCAACACTCCTGACGTCTCTCGTTTCAAGTTTCCTAAAATCAGTCGTAATTTTTCTGGATCCATCATGTAGGTTGCTGGATCGATATCACAAAAGATAATCTCTGCTCCAACCCGATGAATACATCCCGCTGTTGCAAAAAAAGTATAGGGAGTTGTAATCACGGCATCACCTGCTCCAATATTTTTTGCGATTAAAAGTGCAAGAAGAGCATCCGTCCCTGATGAGGTCCCGATAGCCTGAGGCATTCGAGGGGAAGCTGACTCTGGAGTCTCTCCTTGAGGTAAAATGGCTTCAAGGCATCTCTTCTCCACCTCTTTTTCAAAGATAAGAACTTCTTTACCCAAAATAAATTCCTGATGGTCTAGGACCCGAAGAACAGCCTCTTTAGTAGCTTCATGCAAAGAGGGGCTCTGGGTTCGTTGACGTGAAAGATCAAAAAGGGGTACTGACATAGAGAAAATAAATCACAAATGAGTAGGAAAGGATACTCCAGAATGGCTATGACAAATAGAGATACGATCAGTTTTTTTTCTTTAAAATCGGATAGCAGCCAAGGGCTACTAAAATGATCAGCCCTCCAACACCTGCTTCAAGCGGATTAGTAATGATGGTGTAAATCAGAGCAAGGAGACTTAGCAGTGCAAAACAAAGCGAGGGGAGTGGATAAAGGGGGCATCGAAATCCTCTACGAGGAGATAAGGAAGTTACAGTTTCCGTTTTCAAGTAACGTTGACGTAGGACAATTAACCCGATCACTCCTAGTAAGGAGCAAAAAATAATGGGGACCTGGGTAGTTACCAGAACTGCTTTAAATGAACCAGTAGCTAGCACTACCAGCACGAGGAGATACTGAAGGAGGGTGGAACGAATAGGAACATGATTTCGAGAGACAGGAGATAACCAGCGAAGCGCGACAAGATCACGTCCCATTGCTTGTGTCATTCGAGGACCAATCCAAATCATTCCACTAATACCGGAAACTAAACCGATAGCGATGAGGCCTGCCATGATGCGTCCCCCCACAGGACCAACCAAATGGATTGCCACGATCGTTCCTACATTCAATGTCCCTTGTAGTGCACTTATCGGGGCAGCTAAGAGAAAAATGGTATTGAGTAATAAATAAAGAAGTATGACCAAAAGCGTTCCAATCACGAGAGACCATCCCACCGTCTTGCGCGAGGAAATAATGTCATCAGCGATATAGACAGAGGAATTCCATCCCGAATAGGCATAGAAACAAAAGAGCAACACCACTCCTGAGGTTGGCTCAAGAAGCTCTTGAAAAGCTCTTTTCGAGGGAAGCAGGATCTTTGGTGAAAGGGATGTGTAGTAAAATCCAAACACAATAATACCAGCAATGAGTACAAATTTTAAAATGGTCAACGTGTTTTGGAAAAGGACACTCACATTCCAATGCAGTAAATGTGCAATAGTAATAATAGTCACTAAAAGCATGGATGAGAGCATCGGCGGAACTCCTGGAAAAAAATCTTGGAAATATTTTCCAAAGGCCATACTTGCAAGGGCAATAGGAGCTACAAATCCAGCTAAGAGAGTAATAATACCTGCCATTGTTCCAATAGCTGGATGATAAATATGAGCCAGATAATAATAATCTCCCCCAGAATGCGGTAAATACGAGGCAATTTCTGCATAGGAGAGAGCCCCACAAAGGGCAACAATACCTGCGAGTGTCCAGAGCACTAAAATTCCAAAACCACTTGGAATACTCATGAGCTGAATACCAAGGCTGGTATAAATTCCATTTCCGATCATCACGGAAGCAACTAAGAATACAGAGGTAAGAAGCCCTATCTTGTGAGGACGTTGTGAGGAGCTCTCTTTATGATGGAGTAATGACATAGAATCCCAATTTAATGATGAGGGCAAATCCTAGCGCCCATGGAACTGCACCTAGAGCGATGGAGGATAAAATTTTTTGAGGCTTTTCTCCAAGAGATAATAAAATCAATGCTGCCACCTCAGGGCCGATGGTTACTGGAGCAATGAATCCTATTCCAAGAGCACCGTAGCGTTTCCACATTCTCCAAAATATTTTTTTATCATCTGGCTGAATTGAGAGATGGAGCTTTTTAAAAAGCCAGGCTCGCAACGGAGTTCCAAAAAGAATAATGACTCCTCCACCTGCGCTGTACCCCAGCCAAGCGACTGCTGTTGCTGCCCATAAGGGGGCACCAGCGATCGTGGCCATCGGAATTGCACTAATGAAGTAGAGCAGACCAAGGCTAAAGGCGGTAAAGAGGGCAAAGATCATCAATGCAATCAGTGGCTTCTCTTTCTCCTGTACTCGTGAATGGTAAAGGAGTCTGTTTTCATGAGAACGGCAGTTGCTTGAAAATCTTCTTCGAAAGGAGGAAAAAAAGTATCTCCTTCCACATTTCGATGCACATGGGTGACAAAAAGTGTATCACATGCTGGAAGCAATAACTGATAAATTGCAGCTCCTCCGATGACAAAAGTTTCATCCAAAGGAATAGTTAATAAAGGCAACTCCTCAACGCTATGGATGACGGTCACTTCAGGAATTTCTAATGGTTGATGTGTTAGGAGAATGTTTTTTCGTCCTGGAAGTGGTTTCCCAAGCGATTCATAGGTCTTTCTTCCCATAACAATAGGATGCCCTAATGTGGTTCTTTTAAAAAATCGAAAATCTTCTGGCAAGTGCCATGGAAGACCTCCAGAAGCACCGATCACACGGTTTTCTGACATTGCTACAATCGCTTTCATATGGAGATTGGTGCTTTGATCGCAGGATAAGGATCATAATTTTCCAATTGAAAATCCTCATAGCAGAAATCTCTTAAGTTACGAACAGTAGGATTTAATTTCATTTGGGGGAGGGGACGTGGAGTCCTTACAAGCTGTTCGTGAACTTGGTCTAGATGATTGAGATAAAGGTGGAGATCACCAAAGGTATGAATAAACTCTTTTGCACGCAGACCACATACCTGAGCGATCATCATGGTGAGAAGAGCGTACGAAGCGATGTTAAAAGGAACTCCTAAAAATAAATCAGCGCTCCGCTGGTAAAGCTGGCAGCTTAATTCTCCCTGACAAACATAAAATTGAAATAAGGCATGACAGGGGGCCAAGGCCATCTGGTCGATTTCTCCTGGATTCCATGCTGTCACAAGATGCCTACGACTATCAGGATTCGTCTTTATACCATGGATAAGTTGCTCAATCTGATCAATAGAAGGTCCATGGCAACACCGCCAATCCCGCCATTGAGCTCCATAGATACGGCCTAAGTCCCCCTTTTCATCAGCCCACTCATCCCAAATAGTAACCTGATTTTTATGGAGATAATCGACATTAGTTCCCCCTGCAAGAAACCAAAGCAACTCATGAATAATAGAGCGAAGATGAACTTTTTTTGTCGTTAGGAGAGGAAATCCTTTCCGAAGATCAAATCGCTCTTGAGCTCCAAAGAAAGAAAGAGTTCCCGTTCCTGTTCGATCTTCTTTGCGCTCTCCATGCTCAAGGACTAATCGAAGAAGGCGGTGATATTGTTGCATAGAAAGAATTCTACTAATTTTACATTAATAATAGAAAGATAGAAAATAAAAGTGCAAAGCGGATATTTCATACTGATCAGGATGAAACATCCGGGCTAGTTGTTTGCCTTTTCTCTGCTCCCAGCTGATCCAAAAGTCTTTTGCGACTTGGGGGTAATTGAGAGCCGGTGGCGCTTAACGACTCTTCCGCAGAGAGCGATGGATTGTAAATCCCTAAGGCTTTTGCAAGCTCTCGCTCAAAATATTCCACTGCTGCTCGTGTAGGAGCCTTGTTGCTTAAAAATCCAAAAGCACGGCTTAGTAAATCGAAGAGCTCCGGCACGGGATGCGATAGCTCTATAAAAAGATCGCATAACTCTGCAAAATAGGAAGCTGAGAGCAAGGTGAGGTAGCCAGGAATCAACCGACGTTGAGGAATCATTGGAACCACTTCTTTCAAAATATGAAGATCACTTTTTTTACTCCATGAGAATGCAATCTCCACCTCGCCAAAAAGATCAAGGCATCCAGCAAAAGTACTTGCTTGTTTCATCGCTCCTTGGGCTGCCGTCTTCACTTTTCCATGCTCTTGGGTCAGCCACACAAGTATAAGGCTTGTCTCAGATAAACGGTATTTACGAATTAAGAGCGCTTTTGTCTGCTGCATGGTCGATGCGGAGAGGAAATGTTTTATTGATATAATTCCAAAGAAACCATGCAACACACGATGAAATAATCATTGCTGCTAGGAGGTCCGAGGGATGATGGGCCCCAAGGACTAATCGCGACAAGGAGATGAGGGCTGCTAGGAGAAGGGCAGGAATTCCCCAAATAGGATTTGCTAAAAAAATAATAATCGCAAATCCAAAGGCTGTAGCTGTATGTCCTGAAGGAAAACTATTGAACTCAGAATGTCCCAAGGTCCATTTTCCATGGTAGTAGGGACCATGCCAGGCTTGCTCCATTCCAGGAGAAACTCGAGGACGCGTTCTTCCTGTTGTTAGACGGAGTGTGTTTGTCACCGCACCCGCAAGTGTAGAGGCTATCATGGCGACTAAAAAAATACGTTCCCATCGTGCGCTTTGATATCGTCGAGCTATGTAAAATCCAAGAATTCCTAACAACAGAAGTTCAGGCCAATCCCCATAGCGACTTACAAAACTAAAAAAATATTTGGAAGTTGAATGATCCCAACCCACTCCTTCTGCTTTTAAAATAAAAGACCGAACAGGAGCATCAAAAAGAAATGCAAGCTTCATGAGTACGAGAGCACCCCCAAAGAGCAACAGGAGGAGAATGATTTTTTTACAGCGACAATTCACAATGAGAGATCAGATAGTACGGCTCGCATGAACCCGGATATCTCTATGAAATACCTGGGTTAGCTAGGAAGTGCAGTAAGTAGGTTCTATCCTTCTTGTTGAATCTTCCACTTGATGCTGCAGCCCAGTGAGAGAGGAAATGGCTCTGGTACTTTTTCTCCACGGTAAACAGCTTCCAGTGCAAGATTCAGATTACTCCCAGTTATTGGAATTCCATTTTTAGGCGTACTGGCATCAAAGCGCCCATGATAGGCCAGCTGAAGCTCATCATTAAATAGAAAAAAATCTGGGGTGCAGGTAGCTGTAAAACTCTGAGCGACTTCCTGTGTTTCATCAAAGAGGATAGGAAATGGAATCCGCTCCTGCTGCACCATCTCTCTTAGGGAATCAGGAGCATCCTCAGGATAGGTAGTAGCATCATTGGAACAAATACCTACAAAGCCGATCCCAAGTGGCATGAAGCGATGAGCCATCTCTATTAATTCTTTTTGAAGGTGCTTTACGTAAGGGCAATGACGACAGAGAAAAATAACAAGTATTCCTTTAGCAAAGGAGGCCTGCAGATCCGTAGGCGTCACCTGTTGCCCAGTAAGAACCTCTAAGAGAGAAAATGGAGGGATAGGTCTCCCAACCGGCATGGAATCAAGAGCAGTAGTAGACATGATAAAAAAGTTGATGTTACAGTTACACTACCTAGAAGCGAGACGCAATAGACTTAACCCGGATATTTCATACTGAAGTGTCATGAGGCGCCGTGCAAAGCTTATTAGTGCAAGGCGGGCGAAGGATTGGGATGCCGGGCTGTATGTCTCATACTGCCCAAATCACAATTCGAGACCAACGCAGTAATGATGAGCTTTGCACAAGCGAATTGACTCATAAGTTTTGACACCCGAGCGAGGAAAAAGCAGCAGGGGAAAAAGGGACGTTGACTCATAAAGGATGACACCGGCAACTAAGTAGGATGCCAATGTCAAAAACAATAGCAAAAGAGATGCTGCCTCGGCTGAGACAGCGATATACAATACGGGGAATGGAAGGGAAAAGACGCCTCATTACCGAAGTTTGCGAGCAATGGGAATACAGTCGTAAACATGCCATCAAGCTCCTCAATGCGAAAGCTGGCTGGGGTGGTGATCCTAATAAAAAAAAGGGACGACCGTCTCTTTATGGCGAGGAGGTGGGAAAAGTATTATGGAATCTTTGGAAAGTATCTCAGCAACCATGCGGTAAACGTTTGGCTCCGATGATAAGCCTGTGGCTTCCTTACTATGAAGAGGATCGGGGTCAATTAAAGAAAACCATCAAAGAGCAATTACTCAAAATTAGTCTGGCTCAGATAGATCGTCTGCTAGCTCCTCGCAAAGCAAAAGCAGGAGTAAAAGGCCGCTGTGGCACCAAACCAGGAGGGCTCTTAAAAACACAGATTCCGATCCGTACAAATCATTGGGATGTGACTCGGCCGGGATTTTTAGAAGCCGATACAGTTGCTCATTGCGGAGTATCTTTAGAAGGAGACTTTATTTGGAGTGTAACCTACACGGACATCTTTAGTGGATGGACAACCAATCGAGCAGTCTGGAATAAAGGTAGTGATGGAATCGTCAAAGCAACTCGTTCAGTAGAGTCTCTACTTCCTTTTGAACTTCTAGGCTTTGATTCCGACAACGGAAGTGAGTTTTTAAATAATCATCTGGTACGTTATTTTCAAGAGCGTCAGAAGAAGGTTGGATTTACTCGCTCTAGGCCTTATCACAAAAATGACAATGCCTATGTAGAGCAAAAAAACTGGACACACGTCCGGCAGCTTTTTGGCTACGATCGTTTTGGAGATATTGCTTTGCTACCTCTAGCTAACGAGATCTACACAGATATCTGGGAGCCTTTAAATAATTTTTTCAAACCTTGCATGAAGCTTCTGAGCAAAGAACGCCATGGAGCTAAAATAAAAAAGCGATATGATAAACCACTCACTCCTTGCGATCGCTTGCTTCAAAGCGAGCACATCACTGAAGAGGTTAAAGAAACTCTTCGTTGTCAACGAGCCGCTCTTAACCCCCTTAAGCTAGCTCGCAGCTTAGAAGAAAAACTTCGCGCACTGCATTAGGAGCGAAGTTCAACTCGTCCTACGGACGACTTGAACTTCGCTCCTAATGCAGTTATTACTACCAGCAACGTTAACAAAAATACCATCACCACGGTGTCATGACTTTTGAGGTAACATTCCCACTTTCCTAGACCCATCGGGTGTCATTTACTTTTGAGGCAATGCGCAAGCCGTAATAGATTTAGTGTGAAATATGCGGGTTAACCCGAATATTTCATACCGATTCTGCTGCGGCTTGAGAACACCTCATGGCACTTCAGTAGGAAATATCCGGGCTAGAATTCAGCATGGATGTTAAAAAGGGATATCATCATCCTCATCACTCGATTCTATGCGTGCAGCAGGTGATAACGGTTTTGATGGAACCTCTTGAGAGGCCTTTGTAGGAGAGCGCATAGAGTAGCCCTCCTCTTCCTGAGAAGAATTATTACCTCCTCCTGGACGTGAGCCAAGCAACTGCATATTTTCTCCGACAACACGAAGACGTGTTCTTTTTTGACCAGAGGTTTTGTCTTCCCATGAATCGAGTTGAAGGCGACCTTCAATGTAGATGGAACGCCCTTTTTTACAGTACTCCGCTGCAATTTCAGCCTGACGTCCCCAGAGTGTCACATCTACAAAGGTCGTCTCTTCCCGTTTTTCTCCATTTTCACTGGAATAAAAACGATTAATCGCAATACCGAGATCAGTAACAGCACTCCCTTTGGGAGTGTATTTGATTTCAGGATCACGAGTAACATTACCGATGATTTGTACTTTATTGAGGTTAGCCATGAGAAGAATTAGTTCAGGGTTTGCAAACGTCTTTTAATACTTTCTTAATTAAGCCTCAACACTGGCCTTTTTAAGTTTCATTGCTGGCTTCGGTGCCTTGGTAGTAGCAGTAGAAACTTCTCCTTTTTGAAAATAATTTTGGAGAGTAACTTCTTCTAGTAATGCCAGCTTCTGCCTGATCTTAGCAATCGAAGCAGGTTCTGCTGTGATCATAAAGTTAGTGTAAAAAGCAGAGTTTTGGTGACGATGAGGATAAGCAAATTCTTTTCGATCGAGTCGTTGAATTTCCTCAACAATAGCTCCTTCTGAATTCATTATTTTCTCAAGGCGCTCCAAGAGTGTTTTGATCTCTTCTTCATTACTGCTCACAATAAGAGCAAGTAGGATTTCATAATAGTTTCTCATAATAATTTTACTGCATATCCGATGTTATATTAAAGGTCGGGGAGGACCCTGTTTTTAAATTCTCTGAGGCTGAGGAGTGGCGATAAATCGACAATGCAAGCTAGCCCTTTTGAGGTTTCAGTAAATTTTTAAAACAGTCACTAAGGATTGTAAAAATTCATCGTTTTGTCGAGGCCTTCTTGACGAAGATATCTTAAGGCATCAACCGCTCTCCTTATGGAAGACTTCATGAGTGGTAATTCCTCTTTAGAAAAAGGAGCTAATACATAGTGAGAAAGAGATGTGGAGTGGATCTCTAGATCTGATTGAGAAACATCTTCAGGGGCACTCACCCCGAGGCGCATGCGCGGAACCTCTTGAGTTGAAAAATGAGTTAAAATCGATTCGAGTCCACGTTGACCACCCGCACTGCCCGAGCGTCTCAGCCGTAGTTTACCTAATGGAAGGGCGACATCGTCAAGAACCGCCAATACCTGAGCTGCTATGAGATGAAAAAAACGTGCGTAGGAAGCAACAGCAGTTCCACTCAAATTCATAAATGTCCTCGGCTTCATTAAGACCCAATGGGCATCCACATGATCGACAGCAGGAATTTTTGCTATATCTGCATTCCACTTTGATTCAAACGAAAAGGAGACACCATGGTCTTTTGCCAATGCATCAAGAACTGCAAACCCAATATTATGTCGAGTCCCGTCATACTCGCGTCCAGGGTTACCTAACCCAACGATAAGACGAATCTTGGTTTCAGACGCTTTAAAAGCGGTATTGCTGTGTACTAATAATTCGCTGTTACCCATGTGCAGGTTGCAATTGTTATAAAAGAGATAGTTTCGTCAGAAAAACTGATATTTAGCAAGGATTGTAATTAGACCATTCTGGACTAGCCGTAATGGGTTTAACCCGCATATTTCATACTGATTCGTCGCGAGGCGCCGCGAATCCTGATGCAGACCCCACCGGCGGTCGGGAGACCGCGGTGGAGACTGCCCTGGCTTTAAGGGGGCAGCCCTGAAAGGGCGAGACGAGCGGTAGCGAGCGAGTCAACGAAGGTGATGGATTGTGACGACGGCTGTAGGAGTCCCTACTGCCCGAGGAAGACTTCGAACTTGGGCGCCGTATCTACCCTTGTTTCCCGCTTTACGCACCAGATTGGGATGAAATGTTTACAATCTATTTTTCTGAGATCTTACGCTTCCCAATCACTACTCTCCGGTTTCATCGTAATGGAAAGGCGACGATGGGTTTTCAACTTCCATAATTTATCTCCGATATTCCAGAGGGAATAGAGAATTAAAACAGGGTAGATAATTTGAATCATGGGAGATAAAAGACTCATGATACGACTGAAACCAAGATTGGTAACACAGGCAGTAATGAGACTTGTAATAGCA
>Ga0114975_10000869_pt1 | contig 22072 bp, 27 predicted proteins | sample S_130626_EF_Meta_FD_87031 | JGI IMG/M metagenome (GOLD analysis project Ga0114975, IMG submission 87031) | Freshwater microbial communities from Lake Simoncouche, Canada to study carbon cycling - S_130626_EF_MetaG | ecosystem: Environmental > Aquatic > Freshwater > Lake | place: Lake...
AAGTGGTGATAGTCGCCGCGACAAGACATATAGTTAGGTGCATTATGATAGGGTCGCATTTCTTGTATTCGCTGGCAAAACACGCTAGTACATTCAGTATCTGCGATTGCGTGGGAAGTACGGGAGTCGCACATTATGGTCGCGTTTGAGTCGTTTGTTGGGTTCGCAATATATACAGGATTTGACTTTGGCAAATCGGTATATCTCTGTTCTAAAATTCAGGAGATTACAATCAATTTTTATAAATTTTTATCAATTTTTATGTATTTTATGCTTCTAATATCAACACGTCTCTTTCTAATTTGTTTTTACAGTTATCTATTGTATCAATAATCCCTGTATATTGCTTGTGTCCTACGACGCTAACAAGATGATTATATATGATCCTTAGCAAATCACCATTCATACCCTCTTTGTTGTTCAAGGCAACAAGATTGATGACATTCTTTTTATCCTCAAAGATTGTTGAGAGTTCGTCGAGTTCCATCTCCATCAAACTTGTACAATAGTCAAGAACAAAGGTATCGTAATATACTCTCTTTTTATTAAAGGTTCTGCTTCTTACTTCGTATCTTGACATATAATTTTTTTTGAATATATCCAAATATTTTTGCGAAGTGTAATTCATATTCTCTAAGTCAAATGGGTTAATCTTATAATAGCAATTGTATTCATTCTCTACAACTTTCTTTGTTTTAGAGTCATAACTTCCATCTATAAAAGCGGTATTTATTGACCATAATCTAATCTCTTCGTATATATTAGGATCGTAATAGTTGCTGTTATATTCTAGGTCTTTGATTAACGTATGCTTATTGGTTGTGAGGAGAAGCGACAATTCGTAATAGTGCTTCCAATATTTGTTTTTTTGTAGTTCCGCAAATGAAATCACGATCTCGCCGACTTCTTTAACTTCCATATAGACTTTGTCTCCGAATTTGATGAATAGATGATAGTCGTAGATAGAACTAATAGATGTCATTGTCGTCGCATTATAAGCATACATTCCGTATATCTGATACTTATCAAGAACACCAGAGAACTCTACGTTTGACACATTGTAATACGTATATAAGTCGTTGCCACTTGCGGTAGAGTTCATAACGATACAATAATTATTTCTAAGGGCGAAGATACAAGATCAATTTTTAATAATATAAGTATAATAGTATGTTTGAATTTTTAAAAACGCTAGGACTGCGGCAACGTCGAATACAACCAGAAAAAACAGAACAACCAGAAAAAATAAATCAATTTAAAATCCTTATTCAAAATTATAATGAGGATGAAAGCAAAAATGGCTTACTTTTTAAAACGAAATTTTTAGTAGTCAACTTGATAAAGAAAACAGAAAAAGAATAGTAAACTATGATTTAAAAAATGCGTTAAAAGCCCTTTTAAATTATATAGATGAAAAATCGAAAAATTTTTTAAAAGAAATTTTAAACGATCCTAAATTTATTTACTTTAGAAAAGAAAATAAAAAAAAAAGTATAATTTTTAAAAGCACAGAGGGTAATATAGAAAGTTTTATAAAAAATTTAGAAATCAACATCGTAAATTATAATTATGAAGAAAACGAAAATAGCTTAATTATTTTAAAAGAGATTTTTAGTAGTCAACTTGATAAAGTAAAAAAAGAACTAGGACTTAAAAAAATAGAAGAATTACAAAAATTATACGAATATTTAGAGTATCTTTAAAAAAAAATAGATGATGATAAAAATAAATATGAAAAAGCGGTGATACAAGAAATTTCAAAAGATAATAATTTTAAGATCTTTATAGACGAAACTATAGAAGAATCTAAAAATGTAAAATATGAAACAAGAAGCAAAATAGCTGATGATATAAAAGGAAAAATAGAAGAAACGTTTTTTTATATTACAGACAATTCCAATCAACAAATAGTTGAACATCAAACAGAATCCAGTGAACTTGAAATTATTGGGAATTATACCTATTTTTTAAATATTAATCTAGGAACTGACAAAAATAAACGTATTTTTCAACATAGTTTTTTAGATGTACCTATTTTTAACAATAAAAGAAAAAATGAAACTTTGTATAATTGTGCTAACTCTCCTAACTCTCCTATAATTGTTGTTGCTAACTTACTTTATGCTTTTAAAAATACTAACTCTACTATACTTGCTGATATTGAAAGACTTAAAAATCTTATGGAACTGAACGAATCACCAGAAGAAGTTTATAATAAATATTTTATTTTTTTAAAAAAAGATTTTACTTCAGGTGGTAGTAAGAAAAGAATTGTTAATACTACTAGCAACAAAAAACGCGGTCGTAAGAATAAGAAGAATACACCATGTAAAAATATATATACTAATAAGTTCACGTCAAAGGTGCCACATTCCAAATAAATAAATAAATAAATAAATATAATAGATAGGAATATAAATTTATGGAATATAAAAGAAGAGAACAACTGAAAGAACTAATAAGGATTAGGGAAGATATTAAAGGGAAAGAAAAATTACAACAAAAATTAGAGCAAGAGTTACATAATCAAAATACAGAACTAAGAAAATTACAAAAAAAATTATATGAGAAGTTACATAAGCAAAATACAGAAATAGAAATAGGAGAATTACCACTACAGCAACAGCAACAGCAACAGAGGATAGCACATAAACTCGTAGAAGAACAAGAACAATTTGAAGGACAATTTAAAAGACAAGGACGTTCTATAAAAGAACAACAAGAATTAACAGAGATTTATGAAAAACTACTAAAAGAAGAACGAGAACGAGAACGAGAACAATTTGTAGACGAAAAACAGTTAAACAAAGAAATTCTTAATTTTATAGAATATATTTATAGGTTAAAAGATACATTTATTAGGTCATTTGATAGATATTCACAATATTTAAAAAGTGTAGGGGAACCTGATGTTTCAGAAATAGAATTATTAAAAGACTTTTTAGAAAAAGTATGGTTGAATGATTACGATAAAAACCTTACATATTATTTTGAAACATATAAAAATGAAGAATTAACGGAGAACATTATAGATTTTGTAGATCTACAATGTTCTCCGGAGTTCGTGCAAAGATATATTCTAATATATGAAGAATTTAAAGAAATCAGACTTAACGAAAGACTTCATTATTTTGAAAAATTTTCAGAAAAATTTTGTAAAAATAAAAAGGAGGATACAAAAGAAACAAAAGAAAGGCTGTTTATAAATTTCGCAGATCTACAAAAAAAAAGAAAAGGAGAAGATATAGCCTTTTTTTTACAACTTATTTATGATGACAGACAGCGATTGATAGACGAATTTAATTTAATTAAATCGACAACTAAAATGAATTATTTTGAATATATATTACGAATTCTAATTAATACATTTAATTCCTATAAACTTGTAGTAAATAGTGCTTTGTCTTGGGAAAAAAAATTGGATTTTTCAGTATTAAAAAAAATAAATTGTGTGCCTAAATATAACAGAAATCCTGGCTTTTGTTTAGATGAAATAGAAGTATACTATGATATTAATAATTTAATAGATAAATTTAATAAATTGTATAAGGAATATAAAAAAATCAGATATTCTACAACTAAAGATTCAGAAGAATTTGAAAAAATTATTATTAATTTAATTACTATATTTGTAGATTTACAAGAAAAAATTAATAAGTCGAAACATTTTGACATATCTGCTAAGCAAGAAGACATAATTAAAATGGCAACACAAATGATGCACACAAAACAAGGCGGAAACCCATCCAAGTATAAATCAACCGGACTTACAGTATATATATTGTATAAAAATATTAAATATAAGAGAAATATCTATATGAAAGACAAACGGAAGAGCAAGTATTGTAAGATAGATGGAAAATATATTTTGCTAAGTAAATTGAAGGTACTCAAAAAGACAATAAAAAATATATAATATATATCACCATTTTATATACACACGCGCAATATATATATTTATTCTTGATTTGCGAGATGCTCCTTTGCGAGGGTATTGTAAATATCCAACTTCACATTTATAAAATCGTCTCTCGTATTCGCATAATTCTGCTTAAATAAATCTAAATTTTTGGTGGAGGTATATTTCATACCAACCAAGTCGTAAGGGTTAATCTTGTAATAACATACATATCCTTCACTGATTGTTTCGTTTTCCATAAACGCAGTATGAATCGACCATAACCTCGCCTCTTTGTAAGCGTTGGAGTAATTCGTGTTTTTGCTACTATATATGGTGTCTTCTGCGAGTGAATGTTTATTGTTTGTGAGCAGAAGCGACAAGTCGTAATACTGTTTCCAATATTTGTTTTTTTGAAGTTCAGCGAATGTAATTACGATCTCGCCGATTCCTTTAACCTCCATATAGACCTTGTCTTCGTATTTGATGAAGAAGTGATAATCTTCGCCAAAAACGCCGCTGAATTCGACATTTGTGAATTTGTGATAAGCAATGCTACCATCAGTGTTGAAATAACTGTCCATCGTTCGTTTGCGTTCGTTTGCGTTCGTTTGCGTTCGTTTGCGGTTCGTTTGCGTTCGTTTGCGTTCGTTTGCGTTCGTTTGCGTTCGTTTGCGGTTGTCTCTGATATAATATTATAAAGATCGTAATCAATTTTTATAATGTAAAAAGTAAAATAGGGCATATTTATAATAAAAAATGGTTATACTATGCTGATGATACATTCATCGTTGTAGTATCGGTAGTTACTGTAGCTGTGCTATCCGGATAATATACAGAACATACATTTTTATCATCACAATAGATGGTTGTCGCACCGAAATATATATACCTACCCTTGTCGGTGTCTGTGCTTGTAGCGTAAAGTTTAGTAATTGTCTGGAACATATTCTATTCTATTCTATTCTATTGCGTTTTATTTTTATATATAAATAAGCAAATTTACCATATCCCTTAAGTAGCAAGTGACAACTGTGAGTTCACTATATTTTATTGTAATCGACAATTAAAATGAAGTTCTTTTACTATTATTTATAATAAAATATGTGCTTATTTTTGTATAATATATTTTTTATCTTCTATATATAGAAGGAAAAGTATGAATATGATTAAACCGAAACCGAAGGCTAGGGCTAAACCGAAACCGAAGGCTATGGCTCCGAAACCGAAACTGAAGGCTAGGGCGAATAGGGTAAGTAAGAGAGGTGGAGGTGGAAGGGTTGATAACATTTTACGACAGGAACCAAGATCAAATAGGGTTGTTCATGATCCATCTATGACAAACGAATCAGGAAATAGTCAGAGTTTGAGTCAGAGTTTGAGTCAGAGTCAGAGTTTGAGTAAGAGTAAAAGTAAAAGTCAGAGTTTGAGTCAGAGTTTGGGTCAGAGTTTTAGTCGGATGTTTGTAAAAAAAGGTAAAGTACACCCCCTGCTTGACAATAAAAGCGTAGGAGGAATATTTGGTTCAAGTAAGGTTTATCCGGTTGAATTTCCACGACGACGAACACTATCACCACCGCGACGTCAAACACGACGACGAACACCACCACGACAATTTACCATCATAGGTCAGCTATTACGTTCAAAAGGTTAAATTCAATAACTCAAAAACCTGGTCCACTCTTCGGTCTACGCAAGAGCACTTAACTATTTTCCTAATCTTGTGATTTTGATTTTGATTTTGATTTTGATTTTGATTTTGATTTTGATTTTGAAGTATCCGAATTTTTTGTTGCGAGTACATAGACTAAAGTACGAAATCCTATACTAAAATTATAGCAAAATCTCGTATCATGTTGTAATTTTGGGTCCACGGTACCGTTTTCTGTATTTATACAACGATCCCGTGATTTTTCATCTCCTTTAATATTCCAATCGTGTGGCATAAGTTCATAAGGAAAATTTACATTTTTCATAGCAGGATCCATACTTGTCCTTGTCAATCCATTATAGACGTATTTTTTATTTTTACACGTAATACCAGCAATCGTTTGCGAAATCCCCTCGTCATTATAATATCTCAATAACACATAATCCAAATGATACTCGCTACCTCTATAAAATATTACATCATCCATAGATGTAATATTTTTCTTTGTGTCACTATCGCTTATTATCATGTTAGGGAATGTTTCTTTGTAAAAATTATAATGACAATTATTATGAACGCTAACTATTAGTATTTCTGGAATATTATCAATATCAATATATTTGGAATCACTATATCTAAACCTAAATATGAAATCATGTCTTACCGGTTTATAATATTTCAAATTCTTAAATAATTCCATATTCAAATACGAGTAGAATAGATGGTTATCCTTTAAATTATATTCAAATATCATGTAATCAACATATAAATATTCATATAATCTTCCTATATAAAAACCAACTAAATTTTCCTCAACTATCATCATGTTATCAAAATGATCTAATCTTCCTAACATGTAATCAACTTCAGATAGTTTTCCTATATAAAAACCAATGCGGTCTCCTGAATGAATTGATGGGTTATAAGGAAATAACACTTTGTCGATTTTATTTAAATTTTCCAAAATATCTGTAAATGTTTTGTCTGTAAATGTTTCGTCGATTAATTTCTTGTAATCAGCGTCATTTAATATTTTATTTAATAAATCAAATAATTTTACCTCTGATTCGTTATCACATACCCAATACATCGACGAGGCTTTCTGTAATATTTTACGACTACGTTGGCTGTAAAACATAGCAATAAAGGTTGCTATAAACCAGCAAATCGGTCCTACTTGCTTTGGCATTAGGTTTTGTGAACAAAATCCTTTTAATACCTTTGATTCTGTAGCTTTAGGTAAAGGTTTTAATATTTTTGATTTAGGTAAAGGTATTAATCTTGTTGATTTAGGTAAAGGTTTTAATTCTGTAGCTTTAGGTAAAGGTATTGATCTTGTTGATTTAGGTAAAGGTATTAATCTTTTTAATCCTGTAGCTTTAGGTAAAGGTATTAAATTTTCTATTCCTCCTCCATATAGCTCTCTTGGTTTCTTTTTGTTTCTTTTTGTTTCTTTTTGTTTCTTTTTTGTTACTGGTTTCTTTTTTGTTAATGGTTTCTTAAGCATATCTTATATATATAGTATTTAATAAAATTATATACACGCACATCCCGCCATTATATCATCCTTATTTTATTATCGAATAAAAAAATGATTACATAGATATAGATACGAATTCAGAATCGATAACAGCGTGATGTCATCGCTGTTTCGCAATAATTATTTTTACGATCTGCCAGACGAACTACAATCCCTTATATACCAAAAACTATTTAAGGAGACGTTAAATGTCATAAGCGATACGCGAGAGGCTCTTGATAATTACAACAAGTTGATTGTGTATATCCAGAATAATAATAAGAATAAGAATAGTAATGAATATAAGAATCGTGCGATATGGAATATATTTCTTAACAGTCGTCGAGATGTTGGCGACCCCTATTCTAAATATTTCCAATATTTCGCCGACGACGCAACGAATGTATTGCGACTTAATAAGATGAAGATGATGCGTAATAACAACAGGTATTCGACGATACGATACATCGATTTTTCAACCTATCCGCTTGATATCCGAGTGTCTGATGCGAGTTTTATTTGTGTAAAAAAAATATTGGAAGAATATTCGGGGATTTTCCTTTGTAATGATAAGACGACTGCGAAGAATGTATATACGAATATTCAAGGGCTTCATTTATTAAATGATAGGATACGCATCGAATATAAGAACAATTATATATTTACAAACACGATTGATATTTATAATAATATATTGGAAGCATATAATTTTATAACAAATATATTTGATATATTGTTTATGTATAATCACTTATACCCCGAGTATGACTTGGAATATATGAATGATATTATTGATCTACGCGATTGGTTTGAATACAATTCGTGTTTCCACGGTTTTACGTTTTCAGAATCAGGCGACATTGTGCGACCTCGCTTCTACTCGTAAAAGTTAGACACATTTGTTCCATTCTTCTTATTCTTATATAAAAATTGATGCGTTCTCCTGAAATCTATGTAACAGAGACAAACCACGAAGTATCACTTCGTAACCCAACAAGCAAACAAACCCAACAAGCAAACGAACCAAGCAAACGAACAAAACTTCAAATCCGCAAAAATGCAATCTTCCGTTTTCACTTATGTTACCAAGGATTACAGACGTAATGGTTCAACGAGTGTCAAGGTGATTCTATTCGTCAAACTTTACGACGACAAGGTCTTTGTGAAGGCGTCCAGCCCCGGGAAAGGGATGTGGATAGATATAGTTATGTCGTACGACGAACTTATGAAGCATAAGTATTTGAAGGCGTATTATGAGTTGTCGCTAAAAGCAATTGGAAAACCCAGTCTGGATTCCGAATACGGAGTCTTGGGTCCTAAATATGATTCTGATGCGATAGATGCTATGTATATTGTTGAAGATATTTTGACAAAGGAAAAGGTGGCAATTAAAGGCGAAAGTTATCACTCCGCACCTTACACCCGTTATTCTCATGAGTACTACGAAGATTTGAGCGATGAAGATTTGAGCGATGAAGATTTGAGCGATGAAGAAGAGAAGGATGTCGCGGATACGGAGGTAGCGACGGATGCCGAACTCGCCGAGTTTAACGCAACATACGATGCGAAGTTTGACGAATCCGACTTTGACGAGAGAATCGCGATCTACACGGAACTTGTGAATAAATTGTAAGATTAGATAATAACCTCAAGTTATATGGTAATATTTGTTATATATTTTTATATTTCCTTAAATAGTTAAACGATTGCCGCGATTAATAATAATATATTTATATAAATAAATAAGATTATTTATATAAGATAGGATATATAAAAATATGGCTGAACAATACTATAATATGAGATACGTGGCATCGACTTCTTCGTCGTCAAGTGATAAATCATACCCGGGTCTTATTAAGAAGGCGATGATGAAGATGCCAATGTCCATGAATACTAAGAAGAGTATCGATGAATACTACAAGGATGCGATGAAGGATGTTGATTACAAGATGAAAACTGTGGAGAAGGCAAAGAAGGCTGCCGAAAAAGCAAGGTTAGCTGCTGAGAAGGCTGCTGAGAAGGCTGCGAAACCGAAGGTTACGAAAGCTAAGAAGCCGACTAAACGCCAACTCTTCTTTGATAAAATGCGTCCTAGGGTGAATGAAATGTTTCCTTACATAACCACCTCACAAGCCACAAAAAGGATTGCTGATCTCTGGGATAGGGAGCAAGGTAAGGACATTTATCGTATATAGGTTCAAACCAATTGTTATTTATTTTTCCTTATTCTTATATAAAAAATTGATTTGATATCCTCTGATCTCCTATAACAGAGACAATCACAATGGATCTGATTGAACTTTCAGTATTTTCATACAAGACTTCAAAAACCATACCCTTCAATATGCCCTCGCGTTTTAAGGATATTGTATTCATAAAGTTTGACGACAACAAGGTATATATTGAGGCAACAATCTTGGGTGTGGGAGGTGGCAATACTATCTATATGCCTTATGACCTGCTTATGAGACATAGGTATCTAAAACCCTATTATGAGTTGTCACGTAAAGCAATCGGAAAACCGAATCTTGATGCCGATTATTATGGAAGCGAAGACCCTGAAAAAAGCAAAACAAAAACGAACGATATCTTTGTAGATACGATGTATATTGTTGAAGATATCGCGACAAACACGATAGAGGCAAAGAAGGGCAACAGTTATCGTTCATTTAATTTGGAAAAAATGAAAAACATAGAGGTAGCAACAGGTGCTGAAATAATGGAGTTTAACGCAATCTTTAAGAAAAAATATTGGTATGATCGTGACGAGGATGAAGATTTTGATGAGAGAATCGCGATCTACACTGATCTTGTGAATAATTTGTAAAAATGAATTGTGGTCTTATGTTCTTGTGTGTATATTTTATTTTTTGCTAAAAACTGATTTGCTATATCTTTATTTTCTTCACAACAATGGAACTTTCCGTATTCACTTACATCGCCAAGGATTTCAAAAACGACGAACCCTTGTATTTCAAAGAGATCATATTTGTAAAGTGTGGCAAAAAGGTATATATTGAGATTACATGTGGCGTAGATATGAATGATGTAGCAGACGGATTAGATATGGGCATAATGGATATCGTTATGCCTTATAGTGAACTTATGAAACATAAGTACTTAAAGGCGTATTATGACTTATCACTCAAAGCGAACAAGAAATACGGTGAATGTGATACGATCTATATTATAGAGGATAGTTTGACAAACACAAAGGAAGCAAAAATAGGCAAGTGTTGTCGAGTGTTTAAGCTTAATAAAATGAAAAATATTAGGGTTGCTCATGAACCCAATATCACTGAGTTTATCACAAACTACAATTTGAAATATGGGTTTGAGGAAGCCGACTTTGACGATAATATCGCGACATATCACGAACATTATGAGTGGATAAAATGAATCTTGACTTTACTTAAGTAATAAATTATGTAATTCTCTTTAGGGTATTTATTTATTTTTTGTTTCAATATTATATAATATAATATTAGATGGATCATATTTTAGAAGATTTACAACAAAACAGACAAATTAAAGGAATCGCAAATATAGCATTTAATACAATTACAAATAAAAAAAAATCACCAAATACACCAAATACACAAAATACACCAAATACACCAAATACACCAAATAAAGGAACACAACCAAATAAAAAAATATCACCTACATTAAAACTACCTAACAGACTAGACCATTTACCAGAAGATATTATACAAATCATTACACAAAAAAGTTTAAAATCTTTGTATACATATAAATTAGTAGATGGAATTACAGAGGATAAATTAGATGTGGATGCTTTATTTGAGAATCCTAATGCTTTATATTATTTACTAACAAATGGAAAACAAATTAATTATTATCTTTTATCAATTAATCCAAATCCAATAGTATTTAAATTATTAAAGGATGAAATAAAAGATAAACCAGAAGTACATATAAATTGGCATTTATTATCATCAAAAACAGAATCAGCAGTTATTGATTTATTAAGTGAAAGAAATAAATTTGAAAAGAATTTATCAAAAGAAGAATATGATAGATTACAATTACCTTATAAAATAAATTGGAAATTTTTATCAGCGAATCCAAGCGCTTTTAAAATATTAAAAGAAGAATACGATAATAATCCTAATTCAGACAAGCTTGTATGGTCTGCTTTATGTTGTAATCCTAAAGCCATTGGTATATTAATAGAAGAATATGAAGAATATCCTAATTCAAACAAGCTTGTATGGTCTGCTTTATGTAGTAATACAAATCCAAAAATAGTTAAATTATTAGAAAAAGAATTAAAAATATTTCCAGAGAATATTGATATGAATGCGTTAGCAGGAAATAAAACAACAGAAGTTATTAAATTTTTAAAAAATAATTTTGATTTAAAAAATCATAAAGATCCTGATTTTTGGCGTATATTATTTGATAATTCAAACTCTGAAAATTTAGAAATAATAAAAAATGTATTGCCAATTAACAAAATTCTACCAACAAGCTTATCAAAATATGGATCCAAGGAAATTATTGCTTTTTTAAGAGAAAAAGATTTTCTGATATCTTTGAGTGATTTAGCAAGTAATCCATTACCAGAAGCAATCGCATTATTTAAAGAGAAACTATCAAAAACAAAATTTAAAATTACCCCGCAAATTTGTAAATCTTTATCAGAGAATACAAACCCAGAAGTTATCACATTATTAGAAAATGAATTCAAAAATAATCCTGATAATCCTAACATTTTATGGAGAACATTATCTTCTAATACAAATAAAGATGCGATTGATTTATTAAGGAAAAGAATGAATTATGAAAATAGTTTAACAAAAAAAAGATATCAATATTTAAAAATGAATCAAATGATAAACTGGGATATAGTATCTAAAAATCCTAATGCTATTGAATTAATAAAAGAAAGAATAAAATATCAAATTTTACCAGAAAATAAAGATAGACTTAAAGACATAAATGAAGGTCAGATAAACTGGATAGCATTATCTAAAAACCCTTCAATATTTACAATTAATTAAGAATATAAATCCACTTAAATATATTTAAGAATAAATATGTCATAATTTGCTGCTTGTATAATAAAAAATGACTAACGTGATATTATTTAATAATCACGCGCAAACCACATTTGTACGTCTTGCGCAAAAACAAGACACCTTTATCAACCCTTTCAAGACCTACCAAAGACCTACCAAAGACCTACCAAGCCCCTCCAAAGACCTACCAAAGACCTACCAAAAGACTTTCACAATGTTCTCAAACATCGTTTCAGTTTCCAACAACGCTACGACCAACGTTTCCGACAACGTGAATTCGTATAATGGATACGAAGATGTCGTAAATGACGACCCTAGCGATGAGTTTACCGAGTATCCTGCCGGTTCGTTGAAATTTTCAGCTTATCATTATCATAGCAACAGAAACCCTTTCTATGTCTTGTTTATTAAGAATGGTTCATTGATTTATATTGAGATGATGAATGAGTATACGCGTAGGCACAAGATCGTCGAAGATATTGTGATGCCATTTGATGTGATGCTGAAGAACGATGACCTTAAAAAGTTGTATGACTTGTCTGTTATGATGGTGAATACAGACGACGCGATCTATTATGATCGAATCGGTGTTACGACAAAGCGACTGATACAAACATACGATACGGATACGGATAGCGAAGACTATAGTAGCGACGAATACGAAGAAGACAGTAACGTAAACGAAGAAGAAAGAGCGAAAGCAAGAGCCGAAGCAAAGGCAAAGGCAAAAGCTGAAAAACCAAAACCCGTCATAAGGCATTGGTGTATCAGTTGCGATACAGTATGGAAATATCTAAGAGTGTCTAAGTCTGAGCAATTAAACTGCTATTTCAATATGAACCCATTCACATACGAGTATAATATGGATTCAGAAGAAAACATAAGTGGTTTTATGAGGAGTTTTGATGCTTTCATAAAATATAATAAGGTCCCTCCTGCGATCGAGGCGATTATTGTCGCGAATCACGAGTATTCCCTTCGCTTGGCACGCTAATTTCATTGTATATTTGTTTAAGCTCATATAGAGCTCCGTAAGATAATGTTTTAGCAAATAGTTTCTGCTCATTTCTATATTCTTTATAATGTTCTAATATAGGAACATTATTGAATATAATGTGTCCTCTGTAGTTTAAAATGCCAACACATAAATTTATTTTATCTAATTCTTTTTTTATTACTGAATCATCTATTATTGATTCATATTCTTTACAATATTCTTCACCAAATAAACCAGGACCGGTTGGATATAACGCATTAAACCCATAATATTTATTTTTAACATTATTGCTAATTTTATTTATACATCGTAATAATAATTTGTTTTTTGGTTTAGCAACTAAAAGTGCGTTATAAAATCCTAACGCATCTTCTTTCCATCGACCAGGCATATCTAATACTAAATGTTCTTTTTCTGTCAACGCAATAAATTTAAAATTATTAATACAGTTTAATTTAATATCCGCATAAATACCACCTTTAATATATAAAATACATAATCTCCATAAATCAGCTTTATAAGCACCTGGTTTTAATGTATCATAAGCAATTAATATATCTTCAGGAAAGTTATTTTTTATAAATTCTCTACAATCATTATCATCAAACAATTCTATATTAAATTCTGGATTAACTTTTCTCATTCTATCTACATTCTCTTGCATTTTAGGAGGTAATTCTTTTGTACCCCATGTTAAATATATATTTAGTGGAATCACCGAATTATAAGAATCCTTCAATTCAAAATTACTAGATTTAATAGTTCTTAATCTATCATATAAAGCGATTTCTTCGTTACCAATTTCTTTATATTCTTTTTGTTGGTATTTATTGTAATATTTATTGTAATAGTAATAGAAAAAGATTATCATCAACCCTATAAATATAAAAAATACAAGATAAATTTCCTTATTTTCAATCATCGTATATAAAATATTTATATATTAATTATCCATAAGAATTACATTAGGTGTCGCTCAGATAATCGCAATGGTGCGTTGTTTAAAAGTAATTGTAATGGAGGATTTACAATCGGTAGATCTGATTTATTTGGTTTTATACAGTAATCATAAATTTCATCAGGTGGTTTTTTAGGGTCATATTCGTTTCCTCTTAGTGTAGTTCCATATACCTCTTCTAACTCAGGTTCATACTTGCTATTCGCACATCCTAGTTTATTATTGTCACTATTGCTAAGATTATCTTTGTGTATATCTACATTTTCTATGTTATATGTATAATTCTTCATCGTATCATTGTTCGTAATTGTTTTTTTATTCGGTTGCTGTGAAGTTTGCGGTTGCCGATCTTGTGGTTGCAAATACTGAGGTGGTTGTTGTTGGTTGTAAAAGTATATAAATACCAACAATCCTATAAATATAAAAAACAGAAGAAGATAATATCCTTCGTTCGTCATACCTTCTTTCTTCATAATTCTTTTACTATAATACTAATATAATATATATAATATATTATGTAAATCTTCGATCAATCATCTTCGATGAACAGCGCCTTTTTTTTAGTGCCTTCTTCGTCTATTGTGTCATCATTCGCGTTCACATTGTCATTCTCGCTCTCTATCTTCACATTGTCTATATAAAACGACACCTTGTATTTATTGGTTGTATAAAACTTTAATCGCGCAGCGCCCTTTCGTTTAAAGATTGAAAAGTCGTCCAGTATATCAATACATAGCGGGGTATATTTTCGCTTCTCTGGAACTTCACGTAGAATTCGCCCGATGGATTGCTGGATGTCTGATATTGGACTCGCGAATATAATTGTATTTAAGGAGGGGACATTAAACCCCTCAGAAGCAAGTTGATATGTAGCGAGGATAATTTGCTTTTCAGAGGATATCGCCAGATCCGCTTGTTTCATTCCACCCACATAAAATCCGTAGTCTCCGTCTACGATTTTCTGCTCTACAATGCGGTTCTCAATATCTTTCAGTTGGTTTCGACGTTCGCTTAATATAAGCACACGCCTATCTGGTTCCTTGCTCAAAATATCTTTTAATAGCGAGATCATAAAGTCAGTGCGTGGTTGAAACGAACAGACGTTGTTAATCATTCCCGCTCCATTCTCTTTGCCATTCCACATAAGTTTCACTGTAGAATAATCCACATGCGTTTCAAAGTATTTATGAACCTGAACATTTACATCACAGTATTCTTTATTTTTAAGGGTATATACGGATTTCCCGATATAACTCTCAAATACCTTGCGCATCCCATCCTTGCGATTCAGAGTCGCCGATAACCCAAGAATGATCGGATTGTTCAGTTTTCGGAATGCTTTACAAAATACTTGAGCGCCTGTATGATGAACCTCGTCAATAATTACAAACCCGATGTCATCAAAGATATCGTCATCATAATCTCGCATTGCCAGTGATTGTAGAGACGCGATGATAAAATCCTTGCCGACGACATCAACTTTCTTCTGTTTAATTATACCAACCTTCGCGTCGGGGGCAAACTGTGCGACGGTTTCTATAAATTGCTGATTCAAGAAATCTTTATGACTTATAAAGATTGTTTTCTTTTTTAAACAACATGCGATATAGAGACTCATTATCGTCTTGCCAAAACCACACGGAACCGATATAATACCGCCCATTTTTAGAGGATCTCTCGCAGCGTTTAAAAAGTTGCGTATTGGTTCTTCCTGTGCTTCGCGAAGAGACCCAATAAAATTAATATGAATATCAGCGCCACTCGTTAATTTACATAGCGTCGGTGCGCCGTACTTTTGCAACCCGTAATATCTAGGGATATAGATTCTTTTTTCATTTTCGCTATACACTTGAAACGTTAAATCTTCAGCGGACGCATTGCCCTTGCCGTTCCCAATATCAAAATTCACTTTCGGGGTCATCGTTAAATCCTTCCTTATATGCTCAAGTTCTTTCTCGGTCAAAGCGGACTTCAAGATTCCATAACCATTATTGGATAATATCGAATACATATCGAACTTGCTATACTATCAAAAATAAAATATACATATCATTTTTTTATATGGATTATAATAATAGATAAGGATGGTTATTAATTCATTTAGAGGGTTGGCTGTAATAATATTGGCTTTGATAATTATGCTCAAAGATATTCCCTTTAAAAAACTATTTAAAGACGCTATGATTCAATTTTATCTAGCGGTAGCGTGTATGCTTATCCTGCTACTTGTGGATAATATCATAGGATTCATATTGTCTATCTGTGTATTAACACTCTATTTTAGAATATATACGAGCGAGCTCAAGAGTAAAAGCGCAGGGGGGGGTACAAGCGATTCGAGCGATCATAAACACGATAAAGGTTGCGATGATGATAAATGCGAGATGAATATGGAGCACCTTGCTATTGAAAAAACAAAGATACCGAACCTCAATACCACTTCGGTTGATTGCGGAGTCCCCTATATAACCGAAGAGAATCTATTGGCAGCACAATCAAATATTGTGGATCCCGCCGAATATAATAGGGAACAGCATAGCGATAATCTATATGGTTCTCAAGGACTGGATACAAAACACTTACATATACGCGGGTATGATACAGCGACACAGTTTTTAGGATCTCTTTCTTATGATATCATTTGATAGAAATAAAATATAGATTACTAATAAGAAAGATTATTTAAAAATAATGTATGAAGACTTTGTCTCTAATACAGAGAATGACCAAATTGTAGAAAAAATATTTACGATTTTGGGATATTCGATGCTTACACTCGTCGTATATGGAACGTTAGTATGGGCATATTATAATAGCGATAGAAACCAGTATTTATTTATATCCGCTTTATCGCTATTTGTGCTATTTTATGCTATCATCATTATCGCCATCGTAGTCATCAATAAAAACAATTATGACGCCCTATCTTACGCGTTATTATTTGGTATCACGGTCTTTGTGATATTCTCTACGTTCTTCATATGCGTCTTTTTCATTCTTAAAAACTTTAATTTTATATCGTCACCTAATCATGCGACAACACAACCAAGTTTAAGAATGAACCAAGAATTTATGGCGAACGCTGAATACCGAAGAGGGGTAGGAAGTTAATTATATATATTCAAAAAACGACAATACGTAAATGATAGTGAATAGTGATATTGATTTAATATAGATATCAAAACTAGTCAAACTATCCTGTAAATTATCGGGCAACTTCTCATATACCGTGTTGATAATACCTGAATGATAGATGATCACCGCCAATATAACCAATATTAAACTTTTTTTTGCGACTTCCGCATCCACATAAGACACAAGTCCATCATATTTACTCGCGTGCGGATACGGATGCGACGGTTGATATGGATATGGATGCGACGGTTGATATGACTGTGATGGATTGGGAGGCATCTGTGGATGCGGAGGATGCGACATAGGCGGTTTTGCTTGCTTTGACATTAGTTCGTCTTGGAATTCATTTAGGACATCTTGAACTACAGGGTCATTAATGTCATTTACTTCTGTAGCACCTGGCAGTTGCGTTTTCAACGGTAAAGTGCTTAACGGTGTTGACATTATAATAATTCTATCTATTGATATATAATATTTTCAATCTAAATTATATTACGCGAGGAACATTCTCTCAAAAAATCCGGGGATACTTATTAAATTATCAGGCGTTTTATTAATATCATACGGTTCCAATGGTTTCTCAATCGTAGTACTACATTTTACAGGATACGATGTATACTTATAACAGGTATCTTCCAATTTGAAGACATTTCCTTCAATATCCTTCATATCAGGTGCAGAGTATATAACGCAGTTATCCTTACAGATACGTCTAAATAACAAGGCGAGCGAAAGACCAAACAACGCACTTACTATGATTTGACCCGTCTCGTCATAAAACATTCGGTCAATTGAAACTCTTAATCCTGACGGCTCCTTTTTATTCATTCTAATCTATAAAAATTTAAAAAATAAGTATGTATCCTTTATCCTTTATATAATAGGTTGTGTTAAAGACGCATCGGAGCATTTAACTTCTTCTGCGTTGTATTTATAGCATTGATTATCAAGGTTCTTATATACGATTTTATTCGCGTTATAAGGTGTTGGATATTTTATGATATTTCGGGTTGGTGGAGAAGATATATACACGTATATAATACCTAATAGAAAGGCAAATACGAAACTAAACCAGTTGATTCTAAATGTGCGATTGACGTTTTTTACCATCCTTCTTTATATCCTATATTTTTTTATAATTTACATCTTTGATACAACGTTTCGTTATAGGGTTGCGCACCTTGCCCTCGGGACAATCTTTGAGCGCTTTCGGTTCTTTAGGTACTTTCGGTTCCTTAGGTACTTTCGGTTCTTTAGGCACTTTCGGTTCTTTCGGTTCTTTCGGTTCTTTCGGTTCTTTAGGAACTTTCGGTTCCTTAGGAACTTTCGGTTCTTTAGGAACTTTCGGTTCTTTAGGAACTTTCGGTTCTTTAGGCACTTTCGGTTCTTTAGGCACTTTCGGTTCTTTAGGTCGCGAAACGATAACACCTTTAACCCCGCTATTGTTATATGTGTATATGTCTGGGACCTGGGTATCATTCGCATATTTATAATTTAAATATTCATATAGCGATGCTAATGTTTTCGTCTCTTTAAATATAGATCGCAACTCATCTTTCTTTTCTAAAAATAACTCGTATTCATAATTATTCCGCTCTCTCGGTATCTTGTAGTCTTCTTCGTATTTCATTATTTTTTGCGATATGATATTGTTATCTTCGTCTTTGAATTTGAAATATTCGTCAATTTGTGCTTTTATTTTATTTAATTTTGCCGGTTCAACGGATTTGTCATACATATTAATATTTAATATGTTTTTTTCAATATCTTTCAATATATCCATTTACTAATTACGAGGATAAAAATAAAAACAGATTAGTGTAATAAAATATCCTCAAACATACTCTTATAAAATGTTTGAAGATTTTCTTCGGGTTTTAATTGCTCCTCGTAAATACTTCGCGGTACATATTTGACAACCACCTTATCTTTTTTACATACCGATTTATTACTGTAATATCCTTGTATAATCATTATAGACCCTATAAATAATAAAAATATCGCGATTGCTTTCATTTCTTAATATAATGAAATAAGAAAAATTATTAGTTTCAGAGCGAAGACTTATTGAATCCCGAGTTTCTGGGCACTCCACGCATCAACCTGTTCAATACTGCTTTTCACATCAGACATATCGATCGTATCCTGTGGATTTGCTCCAATATCCGCCGAAGTCCCAACCGGTTCCTCCAATACGATCTCATTGTCATCTACTGTTTTCGCTTCACTAACTTCGCTAACCTCACTAACCTCACTAACTTCGCTAACCTCACTAACTTCGCTAACCTCACTAACCGATTGCGCCGGAAATAGTGATGTCTTGCGAGCCTCAAAGACAACGTCCTTATCGTTCATGTTCTTCTTGTATTCTTTCATTAGGGTATTCAGTTGCGTCTCTGCGTATTCTTGATTCTCCAAACAGTCCGGATTCGGCGACCACGGACACCAACAACCCATCTGCGCAATATAGATATTGAACTTATTATCAATCTTCTTGATAAATTCACTGCGATTCTTCGCCTCCTCAATCGTATCAAAGACACCACGAACCTTGATGCCACGGATCGAAGTCGTGAAGTTATTATCACGATGATAAGACGCCTCCAACTCTTCATTATGAATTGACTTGTAAAACCCATATTGTTCGCTCATATCTTTCGGGTCAAAGATAAACGCGTTATTCTCCTTTACAGAATCAACAAAATCCTTTGAATCGCTATATTTCGTAGCGATACCATCAAGTAGCGTAGTCATATCTTTACTAAACTTTGTAAGAAATTGACTGAACATATATGCCTCCTTATTCACAAGGACATCCTCAGGACTCAAAAAAGATAGCAAAACGAAGTTCTGCCCTCTGATCGGCTTATCCTCATCCAGATAATCTACCTCCTTTACGCTTACAACATCTGCGGACATTTTTAATATCTTTCTTTCTAATCTAATATAGAATATAAATCTTATATATATTTTGTATAAAAAAATAAATTTATTTCGTATTAGTAGTATAAAATGGAATACACTGTTGATTTCTGGGATGTCGTTATAAGACTCCTTAAATATGCGTTCGAAGGACTTATCGTCGCATTCGTTGCCCTTATATTACCAAATAACAAATTGGATTTGAGCGAAATCTTCATGCTCGCATTAACAGCCGCATGCACCTTCTCTGTTCTTGACTTGTTATCCCCAGCAGTTTCGGCAGGCGCAAGACAAGGTGTCGGTCTTGGTGCCGGTTTCAGGATGGTGGGTTTCCCTAACGGAATCTAAATTTAAAATATGAGACTTAGAGAGACGGTATGATTTCATAATTCAGTTCTAAACATATTTTTTTCCATATTTGGTCTTGGACGTATAGTTTCTCTCTACTTTTTAATAGCGGGAAATATTTGAGATACTCATTCAGCCCTAATATTTGAAAAAACTTATATAAAACATAACTATAAGACAAGAAATTCTTGCGATCTTTCGGGCAATGTTTTAAAAACGGCGCTTGAATATTGCGAAACATATTACATAACTTGTCCTCCAGCTCTTGACTAAATTGTGGCGTAGGTATCCCATTGATCCGGTTAATAATATAATTAATATGCTCATAATATTTATTAATCCGAAGACGCTTGAGAATATCCCTCATCTTGTTATAAGTGATCGTTTTCGTATCCACAATCTTCTCCTTTTTGATTTCTGTTAAAATCTTTTCAAATATTTCGTCGGGAATATCTGTACTCTCTTTCCCCTGAACCTGATTGCACCATTCGCGAAAATGATTGATCCGCTTATAACTAAAGTGCGATGTATCCTTTGTATTCTGCTTTAATATAGGACGGTTCTGCTCCACCAGAAGCAACTCCTGGTATCCGCAAATATTACAAATGATGATCGCGTCGTGCTGTAAACATGTCATATGGTTCTTACAATTTTTACAGATCTCAATATCCTCCTCTTCAACATTGCGAACATACTTTTTATTTATAATCGACATATATTTATCTACGAGGGAACTTTTGTCAATCGCATTCTCTTTAACGCTCTTTGAATAATCAATCGCATTCACATTATTTCCAATTCCTGTATCTCCTGATTTGTCGCTATCACTCGTTGAATTATTTTCTGTATTTAAATTATTAAGAGCATCCAAAACATTTATTGTAGTTGCTGACACTGACGACCTCTTCTTCTTGGAATCATTCTTGTAAATCTTCGGTTGCCTGCTCAACAATTCACTCGCCGATATACAAACGCCGTTTGATATCGAGGCGTGAGTATTGCTTATGTTGGATTGCTTCTCTACCGTATCGTAGTATTGGAATAATATATAACTAGTATTCTTATAATACTCAACTTCGTTATACGAATCCAGTTCTTTAATATTGTTTTTAAGTTCAATAATTTTTTCTCTTATAATAATATTACTACTCCATAAACTATTCATATATTCCCGGTCCTTGTCTATACTCTGAATATTCTTGCGGATCTCTATATTTTCCATAATTAGGTTAGACTGAGCTTCCAAATCCTGTAATAGTACCTTGAAACCCTCTTTGTCTTTATTCGTAAGTTCAAACTTCTTTATAATATTGTTATGCATCGCATCTAACGTAAAAACCTCATTATTGTCGGAAATATATTTTTTTTTTGATGATTTTTCTTTGAACATCGTTATTATAGAATAATAAATATTACTTTTTATATAATAAATAATATGTATTAATACATATACATACATTTAATTCATATTTTTTTCTCCTCTAATAGTATAAAGAATATAGCGTAAATGGGTGGTGGTCTTCTTCAATTAGTAGCTTACGGAGCACAGGATGTTTATTTAACTGGTAATCCTCAAATTACCTTCTTCAAGGTTGT
>Ga0114975_10000871_pt1 | contig 22058 bp, 21 predicted proteins | sample S_130626_EF_Meta_FD_87031 | JGI IMG/M metagenome (GOLD analysis project Ga0114975, IMG submission 87031) | Freshwater microbial communities from Lake Simoncouche, Canada to study carbon cycling - S_130626_EF_MetaG | ecosystem: Environmental > Aquatic > Freshwater > Lake | place: Lake...
AGAAAACGCAGCGCAAGCGTTGCAGTATCTGGTGGCCGAAAGTTCAATCCAGGTTTCCACTTGGCTTTCGACCTAGATAATATGTTGTTAGTTGCTGAAAGCACTGCCAAATCTGCTTTCGGTCGCGAAGAATCACGCGGTGGACACACACGCGATGATTTTCCAGGTATGAATTCTGATTGGCGCCAGCACAACCACATCTCATCATTTGATGGCACACAAGTAACAGTGCGCAAGCAAGCGCTGCCATTTATGCCAAAAGAGCTCTTCGATCTCTTTGATGTTGAGGAGTTAAAGAAATATATGACACCGGATGAAGTTGCGAAAGGCGGTTCCAACTAATGGCGCGCAAAGTAAATCTTCGTATTTGGAGAGGCGATGCAACTGACGGTGGCCTACAAGATGTTCAGGTAGAGGCCAATGATGGTGAAGTGGTTCTCGATGTAATTCACCGTGTGCAGGCGACTCAAATGGGTGACCTGGCAGTTCGCTGGAACTGTAAAGCCGGAAAGTGCGGCTCTTGTTCCATGGAAATTAACGGTAAGCCACGCCTTGCTTGCATGACACAAGTTGCTTCATACGGTGATGAAACAATCACAGTTACGCCACTTCGCGCATTTCCTGTGATCAAGGATCTCGTCACTGACGTTTCCTTTAACTACAAGAAAGCGATGGAGATTCCCGCATTTGAGCCGCCTAAGGATCTAAAAACGGGTGAAGCGCGCATGCAACAGATTGATGTTGAGCGCTCACAAGAGTTCCGCAAATGTATTGAGTGCTTCCTCTGTCAAGACGTATGTCACGTAGTCCGTGACCATGAAGAGAATAAGAAATCCTTCGCCGGCCCACGTTTCTTTATCCGTATTGCAGAACTTGATATGCATCCCCTTGATACTTTGAAAAATCGTAAGCGCACCGCTCAGGAAGAGCATGGCCTTGGAATGTGCAATATCACCAAGTGCTGTACTGAAGTTTGCCCAGAGCACATCAAGATCACTGATAACGCAATTATCCCGATGAAAGAACGCGTCGCAGATATTAAATATGACCCAGTCCGCTGGTTAGGCTCAAAGATCCGCAAACGCGAGGGTATCGTTTAGAACATGAATTCACTGCTGCTCGTCGCGGTCGGCGGTGTGGCAGGAACACTAGTTCGCTTTGCCCTTTCTCTTGCGATACCTGATGATCGCAACGGAACCCTCGCTGCAAACTTACTTGGAGTCGCCCTAGCCAGTGCGCTCCTAGTTCTGATGGAACGTCGCGGCATAACCGAACTACGACACCTTTTGTTGCCTGGTTTCTGCGCCGGCATGACAACTTTTTCGGCAGTAACAGTGCAGGTGATTGAGCCAGCATCCGGTGGCGCACTTTTCTTGGCAGAAAATGTTTTCTTAAGCTTGTTAATCGTGCTTATTGTTCTGCCGCTTAGCCGCAAATTGATTCCGGTACGTAAATGAATACGTTATACGTGATTTTAGGCGCGGCGGTTGGTGCGCCAGCGCGTTTTGCAATTGATCAATACATCAAAAAGTTTACGAACAAACCGTATGGAATTTTCTTAGTAAACGTACTTGGCTCATTTGTTATCGGCCTAACTTTCAATAAATCTGAAACGGTTTACGATTTAGTCGCAGTGGGTTTCGCTGGAGCATTCACAACCTGGTCAACGTTTATGCTCGATATTTACTTAGGCTTTGAGTTAAAGCGCTACCGCGAAATAATAATAAATTTGGTTATGTCACTTGGTTTTGGCTTAGCAGCTGCGTATTTAGGTTTGCAGCTAGTTAATTAACCGAGGATCGAAGCCATCCAGGCTTCAATCGCATCTGGGTGGCGCGGGATATCTTCGCTTAGGTTGCGACAACCGTCCGCAGTGACAATTACATCATCTTCGATACGGATACCTATTCCGCGATATTCAGGAGCAAATAGTTCGTCATCAGGCTGAATGTAAAGCCCTGGCTCAACAGTTAAAACCATTCCTTCACGAAGCACGCCATCGCGATACATATCTTGTCTAGCGTGTTCGCAATCATGAACATCAAGACCTAAGTGATGGCTGACCCCGTGTAACGTCCAGCGGCGATGCAGGCCAACTTCTGGTTGCATTGACTCTTCGGCAGAGACAGTTAAAACTCCCATATCGGCTAAGCCTTGCGCCAAAACACGTTGTGCGGCGCGGTTAATTTCTAAAAATGGGACTCCTGGCTTAACCGCAGCAAAACCAGCTAACTGCGCTTCATAAACCAACATATATAAGGTGCGTTGTGCTGGTGAGAATTTTCCATTAACCGGCAAGGTGCGAGTTATATCTGCGGTGTAATAAGAATCCATCTCAACACCAGCATCGAGCAATAACAATTCACCATTGCGGACAGCACCATCATTGCGGATCCAGTGCAATACACAGGCATGTGAGCCGGCTGCTGCAATTGTCGTATATCCAATGTCGTTGCCTTCTAGGCGAGCACGTCCAAAGAAAGCGCCTTCGACAATTCTTTCACCGCGTGGATGATCTGCCACCGCGGGCATTGCCGCAATTACATCACTAAATCCGCGACCTGTGGCATCGACGGCTGCCTGTAGTTCAGCAACTTCATACTCATCTTTGACTAAACGTTGTTCGGATGTAAATGTAAGAAATTCTGCCTCGCGCGCATGCTTAGAGATTAACTTATCCATCAAGGCATCTTCGCCACGAACAAGAAGCGTCTCTTTGCTAAAGCGCAGCAAATCTTCGATTTTCTCAACATCGCGAGTTTGTATCTGGTAAACAGTATTTGCTTCATCGAGTGTGAAATGTCGACCTACCCAAAGTTCTCCGTACTTACGATCAGTATAAAAACCATCACTCTCGCGGGTCGATCTTGGATGCAAATAAAGATAAGAGTCATGGCTACCGGATTCATTTGGTTCCATTACCAATACTGAATCTGGAACCGCATCGGCTCCTTGAACGCCTGCGTAAAAAGCGAAAGCGCTGTGGGGGCGAAAAACATATTCAGTATCGTTTGAACGAGTCTTGTAATTTCCAGCTGGAATTACAATTCGAATATTGGCAAATGCCGCCGATAAAACTTGGCGGCGCGTGAATGCATAAGTCACAACTTCAAGTGGTTGCAGTCCTTCAAGGTTTGATGGTGCCCAACCAGTGCGCATAAATTCTGCATACCGACCTGTTGGCGAAACATCATATGGACGCGCATTCTTTACTTCAGGTGCTGCAACCTTGTCATTCATATCGCTTAGAGTACAGAACAAGTAAAAATCTGAAAGTGCCAAAAAATGGTATTGACCTGAGCGTAAATACGCATAGAGTTAAGGCATTATGGTGCTAAATACGCGGGAAATATCAGATTTAGCGCGTGAGATCCGCATACAGATTCTTCACACCATCAAAGGTGCAGGAATGGGCCATATCGGAGGCGACTTTTCTGTCACAGATATTTTGGCAACTCTCTTTGGATCAGTTCTCAACGTTGATCCCAAAAATCCAAATAAATCTGACCGCGATCGCATAATTCTCAGCAAAGGTCATGCCGCTGTTGCGCTTTATTCAGCGCTGGCCTTGCGTGGCTTTTTCCCAGTTGAGGATCTAAAAACTTTTGCCAAGCCACTAAGTAATTTAAATGGCCATCCAAATCGTAATAAAGTGCCGGGCGTTGAATCAAATACAGGTCCACTCGGCCATGGTTTTCCTATCGCAGTTGGCACAGCAATCGGAGCCCAGTTAGCGAAAAATGGCAGCCGTTCATTTGTAATTATGGGCGATGGGGAATTGCAAGAAGGCAGCAATTGGGAAGCAGCGATGTTTGCCGGTCACCGTAAACTGACAAATTTAATCGCCGTGATTGATCGCAACGGTTTCCAACAAGGAAGTCCAACTGCAAAAACCAACGAGCTAGATCCGCTAGATAAGAAATTTGAATCATTTGGTTGGGAAGTCTGCGTAGTTGATGGGCACGATTATGCAGCGTTACATAAAGCGTTTACAGATCCACAGACCAAACCGCGAGCTGTGATTGCACAGACAACAAAAGGCAAGGGCGTTGATTTTATGGAAGGTAAAGCTGAATGGCATCACAAAGTTCCATCGGCTGAACAGTATGAAGCGGCCTTATTGCAGGTTGGTAAGCAATGAGCGAAAAATTGGAAGAGTTCGATAACCGTATAATTTTTGCCAAGACTCTAATTGCATTGGCGAATGAGGATCCTAAAATTGTTGTTGTCTGCAACGATTCGGTCGGTTCAAGTAATTTAACCGAATTTCGTGACCTATTTCCTGATCGATTAATTGATGTTGGTATCGCAGAACAAAACATGGTCGGCGTCGCAGCAGGCTTAGCGAATGCTGGATTTACCCCATTTGTATGCGCCGCAGCGCCGTTCTTAACGGGTCGCGCTCTCGAACAAATCAAAGCCGATGTTGTTTACACCAGAACGAATGTAAAACTCTGCGGAATGAGCCCAGGTATTGCCTATGGCGAACTAGGGCCAACACATCATTCGATCGAAGATATTGCATGGATGCGCGCCCTTGATTCACTACCAATTGTCTTGCCTGCAGATGAAGCGCAGACAGCCGAAGCAGTGCGGTGGGCGGCAAATATGATCGGCCCTGTATTCATGCGTATTGGTAGATATAAAGTCCCATCAGTGTCGCAAGGACAATCTCCGGCATTTATCCCAAATAAAGCAATGCGCATTATCGATGGCGGCGATGTAACAATAATTGCAACCGGAACTCTGGTCTCGCGTTCAGTGGCAGCAGCAGCACAATTAAAAGCTGAGGGAATATCTGCCAGAGTTATTAATCTTTCTACAGTTTCACCACTTGATACCACTGAGATCTTGGCCGCCGCAAAAGAAACCAAAGCTATTATCACTGCAGAAGAATCAGTTACTCGTGGCGGTATTGGTGGCGCAATTGCTGAATTCGTTGTGCAGAACCACCCCGTTCCAATGAAGTTAATGGGGATTGATTCATTTGCACCAACTGGGTCAGCCACGTTTCTTCTAGAACATTTCGGGTTAACTGCAGATTCAATAGTTGCCTCTGCTCGAGAGCTCTTAAAGCATGGAAAATAATTCACCGATAATTCTGGCTATCGATCAAGGTAGCGGTTCAACAAAAGCGCTAGCCATAAATTTAAAAGGCGAAGTACTTTCGCAATCAGAAGTAAAAATCGCGACTTCCTTTCCACAACCAGGTTGGGTAGAACAAGATCCAGAAGAAATTTGGCAATCAGTTGTTGCCGCTAGTAATGAAATTACCAAATCTCATAAAATTTCGGCGCTCGGATTAAGTATCCAACGTGAATCTGTTTTGTTTTGGGATCGCACAACTGGAAAAGCGCTATCTAAGGTCATCACCTGGCAAGACCGCAGGGCATCTGAATTGGCGGAAAAACAATTGAAAAACGCTGCCAAAGTAAAGACAATCAGCGGTCTAGAACTTGATCCAATGTTCTCGGCTCTTAAAGCGCAATGGTTACTTGAGAACAACAACTTTAATAAAATCGATATTTGTGTCGGAACAATCGACTCTTGGATCGCCTTCAAGTTAGGTGCTGGCCATATCGTTGAAGCAGGAAGCGCCAGTCGTACTCAACTATTAGATATTCAAAGTGGCAAATGGAGCCCAGAACTTCTCTCCATATTTGGAATAACGGCGAATCAGCTCCCGCGGGTTTGCGCATCTGATGAAAAACATATCTGCACCAATATGCAAGCACTTGGTTTAACCAACGATGTACCACTTTCAGGAATTATGGGAGATTCACACGCAGCTCTCTTCGCCCATAAAGGTTGGAAGGCGGGTGTCTTTAAGGCAACTTTTGGTACCGGAACTTCGCTTATGGGGCTTACCGAAACAAGTTCTCAGACGATTGCCTGGTCGATCGATAAGAAAATCACTCGCGCAGTCGAAGCAAATATTCTCTCAACTGGTTCGACGCTCGTTTGGTTATCAGAGTTGCTCGGAACAACACCAGATGAGTTAGCAAAGCTCGCCTTGGAATCAACGCAACAAGTAGAAATAGTTCCGGCGTTCAACGGCCTCGGCGCCCCATGGTGGGATCGCGAAGCAACTGCAGTTATTTCGGGTCTTACCCGTGGTTCAAACCGTGCTGATCTTGCCGCAGCAGCGCTGCGGTCCACAGCTGCACAGATAAATGATGTGATTGAAGATTTTGCTAAATCAAATATAGAAATCGACTCTCTATACGTCGATGGTGGCGGAGCGCGAAATGAATATTTGATGCAGATGTTGGCAGATCTAAGTGGAAAGAAAATTAGATCATCACAGCTTCTTGAGCTATCCGCATTTGGCGCAGCTATGGTTGCAGCGCTCGGTGCCGGCCTTGTAACAATTTCAGAGATCGAAAAGATTGAACTTAAATATTCTGATTACACCCCAGCAATTTCAGAATCCGAACGCCAGATGAGGCTAAAAACCTGGCGAAAAGCGGTGCATCAATCACGTTTAAAGATGAATTAGAGCCCTATCCACGAGGTAAATAACCTTCTAGAATCTAAAAATCGAATGGCAGAGAGAGCGAGATCAAAATGGGAAAACTAACTTACGGCGCAGGCATCTGGGCATTTGGTCAATTCGTTGACCGCTATGCCGGTGATGGCTACGGACCAACTCGGACCAGCCAACAGATGATTGAAGATGCCGCCAAAGTTCCCGGCCTCAAGCACTTAGATATAAATGTTCCGTTCGATATTCCTGAGCGCACCGCAGTTGATATCAAGAAGATGCTTGATGACAACGGGCTTATCTGCCGCGCAACAACACCACATATTTATATGCGGGAATATGTAAAAGGTTCATTTACCAACCCTGATACCAAGTTGCGCTCACAAACTAAAGATCGCGTTCGCGAGGCAATCGCCGCAGCTGAAATACTGGGTGCAACATATGTGAAGTTTTGGCCTGGCCAAGATGGCTTCGATTTCCCATTGCAAGCAAATTATTTACAGATCTGGGATTACACAATTAACGGTATCCGCGACCTTGCAAATGAAAACCCTAAGGTGCAATTTGCTATTGAATATAAGTGCAAAGAACCACGCGTTCGTATGACTCTTGCAACGGCTGCGAAAACACTCCTTGCAATAAGTGAAATGAAAGTTAATAACGTCGGGATTGTTATGGACTTCGGCCATTCACTGATGGCGCAAGAGACACCAGCAGAGTCGCTTTTACTTATCCATCGCCACGGCAAGTTAGTTAGCGCCGAGCTAAACGATAACTGGCGCGGTTGGGATGATGATCTGCCAGTTGCATCCGTTCACCTATTTGAAACTATCGAATACATGCTTGCACTTCGCAGTATTAATTGGTCAGATCCGATTTTGCTTGATCAATTCCCATTCCGCGAAGATCCAGTGCGAGCACTTACGCGCAGTATCGAAATCATTACTTACTTGGAAGAAGTTTGTGATCGCGTTGATATCAACGCCCTAAATCAGGCTCAGAATTCACAGGATGCTTTGGCAGCCCAAGCGGTAATTTGGGATGCGATTATGCAAGAGAAACGTTTCACTCGCTAGAGAATTACCTGTAAACTCATACCTGTACTTGGAGACGTCGCATAGCCCGGTCGAGTGCGCCTCACTGCTAACGAGGTAAGGTGTTAAAGCCTTCAGGAGTTCAAATCTCCTCGTCTCCGCTCAAAAGTTTCGCATCTGTTCCCCTTTAAGTGTTTTCACAGGCTGCATGAGTACCCTCCCTCAAATGTTGAAGAAATCAAGAACTCGCATTGCGATCGCGGTAACGGCACTTCTCTTTTTTGGGGGTGCAATAACAGTTGAGAAACTAGTCTCATCGAAAATTGTGACGCGCGTTGAACAGCAACTACCGAGTGCTTCGGGAATAAGTGCATCTATCCCACTATTCGAACTGCCAAGTGACTTAAGATTAGATTCAATAAAATCGGTCAAAATCAAGATCGCTGATTACACGATAAAAAATAATGGTACAAAAACCTCACTTGCAATTTACGCGAAAAATATAAGTAAATCCAAGCCCACGCAAATTGGATCTCTAGATATCACAGCGACCATCCCGGTATTTAAGTTATTAGAAGAATCTGGATTTAACGATGCTGAGATTGTTGATAATGCATTGCAGATTTCAGTCGGGGCCGGTGGACTTGGCAAAGCGTTACTGGTTCCGAAGTGTGCAAACAACCAGATCTACTTCCAACTTAAAAGCATCTCAGTAATGGGCAGTCCAATCCCAGCATCGTCGCTGCCTGCAGATATTCAGGATCAAATAAAGAGTCGAAGCCTTAAGGACCTTGCCGTCCCGCAGGGTCTAAAAGTGAAATCAGTATCAATTGGGAGCAGAGGGCTTTCAGTGAATTTCTCCGGCACCAATATCCAACTCGACAGGCTAGATTTACTTTAATTCAATAAGCGTGGAGGAGGTTTAGGGCCTCCGCGCAGTCCTCACCGAGAACGAAGTAAGGCGTAAAAGCCTTTTGCCCTCTTATATTTTTTCCAGTATTGATTAGCATTAGCTTGTGTCAAAACGCTGCCCATCAGTCTTGGGCATCTGTAGCGCTGAACGACCAGTATTGAAATTTTTAAACTAAACATAGGAGCAAATTAGTGCCGAATAATCCGAAGTTATTGCGAGGCGTTATTCCTCCTGTATGTACACCTTTCACAGCCGATTATGAGGTGGATGAAAAATCACTTCGCCGTTTAATCAATTACCTCCTAGATGGAGGAGTCACTGGCCTCTTTGTTCTTGGCTCAACTAGTGAAGTTGCATATTTAACTGATAAGCGACGTGCAGATGTAATTCGGATTGCAATTGATGAAACAGCAGGCCGTGTTCCGGTTGTTGCTGGAGCAATCGATATGACAACGCTTCGCGTTAATGAACATGTGCGCGCTGCCATGTCAGCCGGAATTGATGGAATTGTTTCAACTGGACCATTTTATGCCCGGACGCATCCTGAAGAGATTGCACTTCATTTCAGACTGGTTAAAGAGGCATGTGGTGATCTTCCTCTGTATGCCTATAACATCCCAGTTGCTACAAACGGAGTAAAACTAGAAACCGATACGGTGCTTAAACTCGCCAACGAGGGTGTAATACAAGGGCTAAAAGACTCCTCAGGAAATGATGCTGGAATCAGAGCGGTTGTACTTGGCGCCCAGAAGTTGGGATTAAAAGAATTTGTGGTTCTTACAGGCTCTGAACTAACTGTTGATTCGGCTTTGATGGCGGGTGCACATGGTGTGGTTGCAGGTGTCGGAAACATTGATCCAGCAGGTTACGTAAAGATCTTTAACCTTGTAGCTGCTGGTGATTACAAATCCGCGCGAGCAGAACAAGAGCGCCTTACTGAAATGTTTGGATTAGCCGATGTTGGCTCCCCGGAACGTATGGGCCGAGGGTCATCAGCAATTGGTGCCTTCAAGGCATCATTAAAGCTACTAGGCATCATCGACGATGCACGAGTGGCTCCTCCACAGATTCCTCTTAACTCTGATGAAATTGCTGCGATTCTTCCTTTCCTAAGGAATGCAAAGTTACTCAAATAGTGATTAGTTAGAGAGGATTCAACACGGAAGCTTCAATCCGTCCTTGGGGAAATTTGAGTTTGATTAACAGAAAGAGCCATCACCACTAATAGACTGATCCAATGTCAGTATACAAAGTAGCGATCGTTGGCGCAGGCCCTGCCGGTTACTTTGCAGCGCAAGCGTTACAGAATTTGCAGACTGAAGAGCTGCAGTTCACTATCGACATGATTGAACGCCTACCAACCCCATGGGGCTTGGTACGCAGCGGTGTTGCACCTGATCACCCAAAGATTAAAACTGTTTCTAAGGTCTTTGAGAAGGTAGCGAATGCGGGAAACTTCCGCTTATTTGGCAATGTTGAGCTTGGCACTGACATCTCTATTGAGCAGTTAAAAGAGATGTATGACGCTGTTGTGATCGCTACTGGGTCGGCCATTGGTAAGAAGTTGGGTATCCCGGGTGAAAATCTGCTGGGATCGATATCGTCAGCTGAATTTGTGCCTTGGTATAACGCGCACCCTGATTTTCACGATATCGACGTTCCACTTAATTGCCAGACTGCAGTTGTAATTGGTGCGGGTAACGTCGCGATGGATGTGGCACGCATGTTGGCCCTTGAACCAAGTGAGTTAGACGCAACAGATACCGCAGATCATGCGATAGATGCACTTAAGGAATCTGTGATTCGTGAAGTTGTTATTAGCGCTCGCCGTGGACCAGAGCATGCAGCGTTTACATCACCGGAGCTGCGCGAGCTTCCGAAGTTAGAACACACCAATGTTTTGATGGCTAAGTCAGATATCGAAGCCGGCATATTACGCGCTGGATCTGAGATTGAAAAAGATACCAAGAGCAATTTAGATGCGATGCTTTTAATATCTGAAAAAGTGGAGACCAGCCATGCGCGTACGATGAAGTTTCAATTCTTGGCGACGCCAATTGAAATCAAGGGTAGTGATCGAGTTGAAGAAGTCATCTTCCAAAAAACTGGTGGCGATGAGAAATTCTCAATTAAGTGTGGCTTAGTAATAACTGCTATTGGCTATGAAGCAGCCAGCATCCCTGGAATTCCATACGAGCGCGGCAAAGTTGTAAATAACGAAGGCCGCGTTGGCGAAAATATGTACGTAGTTGGCTGGGCAAAGCGTGGTCCATCAGGTGTTATCGGCACTAATAAATCAGATGCATCAGATGTTATGAAGCTACTAGTAGAAGATTTAAAAGGTGCGAAATCAAGCGGTGACATCACTGATTTACTTGCAGATAAGAGCTACGTATCACAGCCGAAATGGGAGGCCATAAATGCCTCTGAAGTTGCCGCTGGTGAACCTTTGGGAAAGCCACGCAAGAAGTTTGTTCGCCGCGAAGAATTGTTAAATATCACCCATTCTTAATTGTTCACATTCCCTTAACCGGGATGTAACCAAGTCACCTAGAACTGATTCTGCAATTAAGTTTTAATTTGCCTATGAAATTTACCTCAAAGAAATCTGCCCTCGGAGTCGCAGCTGTAACCGCAACACTCCTACTCTCATTTATTGTGCCAACGGCACAAGCAAATACATACGCCTTACCGGAAGCCCCGACTAACGTGACATCAATGATGGGTCGTGACGGTGTAGTTGTTAAATGGACTCCATCGGCGGGTGCAAACCCTGAAGTAACTGGTTATGTTGTCTCTGCCGGAGCAGGATCTTGCCCAATTTATGTCCACGGTAAGAATCGTTCAATTATTACGATGCCAGTTGTTGTCGGTCAACCAGCTGGAACACCAGTTGTTCAGGCGGTAAATGCTTATGGCTTCTCAAAGCCGGCCGCTTCTAAAGGCACACACTCAGCAACAGATCTTGCAAAGGTTGCATCAACTAGTAACCAGGCAGTACAAATCTTGCAGCTAAGTGATTTTCACGGTGCTGTAGAAGTTGGAACCTCATTCGGAGCTCCACTTCTAGCTAGCAACTGGGATGCAGATCGCGCCGCAAACAAGGCAACGATCGCAATTTCATCTGGCGATAACTTTGGTGCAGCGCCACCGATCTCAACAGAATTCGAAGAATTACCATCTATCGAATCGCTAAACCTTGCCAAACTAGATGTTTCGACATTTGGTAACCACGAGCACGATCGCAATTTAGCTCACCTAAATAAAATGATTGGCGCATCTGATTTTCAATGGGTAGTTTCGAACTACAACACAGAATCTCTTGCTGCACTTAAGTCCGGGACAAAGGCTGCCAAATCATTTACTGTGATTGATCGTGGCGGAGTGAAGATCGGTGTCGTTGGAGCTAATACTCCAGAGACATTCGAACAGGTATTTCCAGGCAACCTGGATTACCAAGATGCAGCTGGCGCAAAGAAGACAATCACAATTGATGCCGGAGTTAAGGGCATCAACGCATCAATCGCTGAGGCTAAGGCCGCTGGCGCAGAGATCGTAGTTGTCGTAATGCACCAAGGCTGGAACGAGAACGCAGATGGCATGGCCAAGGGAATCTTCAACACCTTAGCAAGCCAAATAAAAGGCGCAGCAGCAATTTACGGCGGCCATAGCCACCAGACATTTGCTTCGATAATTCCAGGAAACACACGCATCTCACCGGTTGCCTTGGGCCAAGTTCGAAATGCTGGTGTTGAGTACACACGTACTCAGATCTGCATGAAGAGCAAGAAGGTTGTCGGACAATCAGTTCAGCACATTCTTAAGTCCGCTTCAACAACTATCAACACTGGCGTACTCAGCACTGTAACCACTCAAGATGTGGCTGCAGCAGCAATGGTCAAGAAGTACAAAGATCAGATGACCACAAAGCTTGATGTGAAGATTGGTAAAGTCTCTGAGCAATTCCCAATCGATGGAACTCCTCGTGTTCAGCGCTCTGGTGAAACTCCAATGGGTAATTACATTGCTGACTTGATGCGAGCGAAGTACAAGACTGAATTCGCGCTTATGAATGGCGGCGGAATTCGTGATTCTTTCCCAGCAAAGAACTACATTCCAGTTGATACAACACTGGTTCGCACAGGAACTGCAGGCCTTGATGTAACTCTGGGTGATGCTCTAACTGTGTACCCATTCGGCAACCAAATCGCAACAACTGTTGTGACAGGTGAGAATCTTTGGAAAGCGCTAGAAAATGGCGTTGGTGGCAGCTATCCAGCAGATGGTCGCTTCCCACAAATCTCCGGATTCAAGTTCTCATTCGATGCATCTAAAGCAATCGGATCTAGAATCGTCGAAGTTACAAAAATAGACGGAACTGCAATTGCTAAAGATTCCAAGGAATACACCTTGGCCACACCTGACTTCATTGTTTATGGTGGTGATGGATACACAAATGTATTCTCACCAACAAAGGCCAAAGTCCAGGGTGCGCTATTGGATATTTTCGTAGATGCCCTAAAGGCAGATATGACTGCTGGCAAAGTAACGCAGGTGCCTGCAGCAGATGGGCGAATCAAAAAAGTTGGATAACTTCTAACTACAAGATTGAAGCCAAAAGGCGTCCGGTAACGGGCGCCTTTTGGCGTTCTTGCCTCTAAACCGCGCTGCTTTATAGCCATTTGGGGCGGAATAAAAAAACAGGTACTATTCGCATTCGCAAGTAATTAAGCGTGCGTAGCTCAACGGATAGAGCATCTGACTACGGATCAGAAGGTTAGGGGTTCGAATCCCTTCGCGCGCACATAGTGCGTAAGCGGGATTTGCATCCCTAAAATGCGAAATGGCATAACTGACTGATTCTCAGTCATTGATTCGCAGACAGACCTACGGCAAGTCGTAATAGATTCTTGGGCCTTCAAATGTCAAAATATGGCTATGAGGAAATCCATACTTTTAGTCGCTTCGCTAATTTTATTACTGACATCTTGTAGTTCAGGTGGGCCGAAAGTAGTTCTACCCACAAATTGGGACTGGGCTCCGGTTGGCTACAAAGGAGAAATGATAGACACTAAGCTCTCAGATTTCAATGTGGCGTTCAAGAATACTTCGGATGGAATGGATGTAAGTTCAGAAACCTCGAGTGTTATTTTTTACACCTTCGTATCAAAAGAAGGGTGTTCGAATTATTTTGAAGTCGATGTCAATTTCACTCCTTCCAGTTCTTCGAATGAAATCAGAAATACCGTCACACAACGCATAAATGCGCTACCTGCGATGGCTTACAAGCAGCTTAAGTTTATAGATAAAGGAGTAGTAACCGCGGGTGGAGCCTATGTTTATAGAATAATTTGCAAGCAAATTGACGAATAGAAGTCAGGTGAATTCCCTTAGTCAGCAGGTCACTTCTTCTTATATCCAACGGGGCACTTGGGCTTCACGGCAGTCACCTTCTTGGTGAGTTTACCTTTGATGCAAGTGATTGTGGTTTTCTTGGAAGTTGCCAATGATTGTTCAGGCGTAGGTGCTGGAATCGGCGTAGGCAGAGAAGTTGATGCATATTCTAATGCAGCATCGACCAATTCAATATTGGCACTTGGCAACCCTTGGGTTGCTCTACAAACGATGTAGCAAGTCTTCGTGCAACCGGCACCATTACTAGAGCTCTGTGCTCCGATGTAAACGCTTTTACCACCAACTTCTGTGATTAATGGAGAGCCAGAATCTCCCCCACAAATTGTTTTCTCAACTGAAATTTTAGTCATTGAGAAAGGAACCGCTGAAATAGAAACAAATTGTGGTGGAATCACATCACTTAATTGCGTTACCAATTCGATTGGAGTTGGGCTGGTGGCACCGCAGGGTGGTGCTTCAACCAAATTGAAGCAGCCATACCCAATGTGAGTCGCTGATTTCTCTTCGCTCATCCATTTTTTTACCTCAATCGCTGACGCTATTTCAAGTGTTTGGGCATTCGGGAATGCAGACTTCAAAATAACAATTGCAAAGTCATTTTGAAAAATCGGCCCAACAGCCGAAAAGGTTGTCGGAATGAAATATCTTTCAGCTTGAATTCGCTTAGTCGATGTATCCCTCAAGTCTGAGCCTGGTTCAGCAATCCAAAGGCGGTCAATAGGAAGAGTTAGGCAGTGTGCAGCTGTCATAACAACTCGCGGAGCTACCAGGCCGCCGGTGCAATTTGATTTAATAGCATTTTGGGAACTTAATAAACCCACAACGATTGGGTTACCAGTCGCTGAAGTTCCTCCAAAAATTGCAATTGCCGGTGTGACACTCGCGGTCATCATCAAGGCAATGAGAGCACCGAGAATTGTCAGGAGTTTTTGTTTGAACACTCCGAAATTATTGAATCATAATTCTGCCAAGTCAATAAGTCGAAGGTGAATTCTGAGCCAAGCGCAGAGGGATACGCTCCTAACTGATTCTCAGTCTGTAGGTTATTTCTTCTTGTACCCCATTGGACACTTTGGTTTTACTGCAATCACTTTCTTCGTCAATTTTCCTTTGACGCAGGTGATGGTTGTTTTCTTGGCTGCTGCGGCTTTAGCAGCAGCTTCCTGCTTGGCCTTTAACTCCGCATCTGCCTTTGCTTCTGCTTCCTGCTTGGCCCTTAACTCCGCAGATGCCTTTGCTTCTGCTTCCTGCTTAGCCTTGAGTTCTGCAGCGGCTTTAGCCTCAGTTTCTGCTTTAGCTTGAAGCAATAAGTTTCCTAGATACGCCTTTATTTCACTCCTGGATTTATTTGATATCAGAAGGCCTTTTCCCGAATCAATTCCAGTATTAGCAACTTGTAAGCCTTCAATTTCCACGGAGTCGAAATTCCCCAAGGGGGCTCTTTTATACCTTTCATAATCCTTTAGATTTTCCACGAAGGGCTGCTGAAGAGCTTCTTCACTTGGAACAATTCTTATTGGGAGTTCAAAATTCCTCTTAGTTGTATCTACGGTGTAAACCAAGGCTCCCGACTTAACTATCCCAAAATCTAAGGTGCTTTTCTTGCGATATTCGATGGCTAAAACCTTTGTGGAAGTTATTGGCATTACTACCAGCCTTATTCCCTGCGGTGCATCCAAATTAGCTAAATTCACATCTAAATCATTTAGGTCTTTAGAAAAACAATAGACATCTTTGTCAGGAATCCAACCCAACACCCACTTTTCCCAAGCAAATAAATCAGCCGCATAGCCCCAACCCGCACCAGTGTTCATTAAACTAAATGGTGCCGCCGTCTGCCCCTGCCACGCAGTTGAATCTTCTCGATTCCAAAGGTCCATCAGACCCAATAAATGGCCAACTTCGTGGGCAACCGTTCGCCAAGGAGATGAAAGCCATCTGCTTTCCTTGGGCTTAATTCCCGCTAATACAGAGTAGTTAGTTACTCGGCCAGTGGGATTCTGGACTGTTGAACCTGCCGATGCGGTACTGCTCGCGTAACTTGAATTCTTAGTTGTCACTATTAGGAGGGCGCTGTAATCATTTAACTTGTAAGTCCTGGGAAGAGCTTTGCCTGTCTCTTGGCTGATGACTGATTCATTAACTCCAACATCTGATATCGGAAGCTTCACCACTTCGGACACTATTGTGAAATCTAGATTCAGTCGCCCATATGAAGAAGTCGCAAAAAAGTCTTTGACTGTTGCTAATTCAAATCCTGTAACCATTTGTTCGGGGATATCTGATTCACGAGCGTTTGAGAAGTCAACTCCCACAACCAATACCTTTACTGTTCCAGTAGAGGGCAATAGGAGTGGGTCTCTTGGCAATCCAAGATTTACGTTTTGGCCATTCGCGTTCGCTAGTTTGCATCTATCTGTAGAAGTCAAACCAGCACTTGCTGGAATGGTGCTGGAAATAGCGATTAAAGCCACCGACAGGTTGAGTATAAAGAATTTTCCCAAATTCATTAAGCCAGTCTATGCAATGTGCCCTCAATGCGACACCATTCCATCGAAGGACAATTGATAGAGCACGGTGACTTAATTTTTCCTAGGGTATGAGTTTTAAAGTTTATGTGGCACAATTAAGAAACAATCTGGACCACAGATAGAGCGCGTGACCTTATGAGTGTGCGTAAGCAGGCTCATAATTGGAAACGGAACGATTGCTAGCAGTAGCAAACCTTCTGAATCCTACGGATCAGAAGGTTAGGGGTTCGAATCCCTTCGCGCGCACGAGATGAGCCTTTCGGTGCCTTTCACACCGGAAGGCTTTTCTTTTTTATTAGCCGAGCAGAGATCGAACTTCAACCTTACGGTTGCATACATTAGAGCCCTCATGGGTTAACGTCCTTTGACATTAAATTAAAATTGAATTAACCGCTTGTTAACAGTTCAAATATTCAACTTTTTGAGAGAAGATAACCTCATGGTCATTAACAGATCAAGCGCAGAACAGCCGAATTCCTTTAATAGATCAAAAAGGCCATTGGTTAGTGTGATTGTTCCCATTTTTAACGGGAGTCGATATGTAGGAAATCTATTTTCAACTCTAGCCCATCAAATATTTACCGATTTTGAAGTTATAATTGTTGATGATGGATCTAGTGACGATACTCTTCAACAAATTCAAAAAGAGATTGAAGCCTTTAAGCACTTAAATGTGAGATTAATTCCTTCACCCCACCAGGGATTGGCAGCCACAAGAAATATTGGGATTCGTAGCTCTGTGGGAAACTATCTCACTTTTCTGGATTGTGATGACTCTTGGCGAGACAATAAATTGAAGTCACAAGTTGAATTCATTGCTAAGTCCGAGTGTGTAGCCGTTTTTTCAAAAGTTAACTTATTGTCAATTGATGGACTCATTTCATTAAGCCAGTACAACAATCAAAGAATTACAGATTCCCCACTCGACTTGATAACACGCAAGTTTATTGTTTACGGTGGTGGTTCAAACATTATGTGCAAACGGGAAATTTTCAACGAAGTTGGATTCTTTGATGAGGCACTCAAATTTGCCGAAGACTTTGACATGTGGCTCAGAATTAGTAAAGCAGGACAAATTGTTCAATTACCTGAGCGCTCGGTGGATATTTTGGTGCGCCCCGATAGTATGCAGCGAATTCGGTCAGTTAAAACAAAGCATGGTTTGCTAAAATCTAGAATTTCAATTCAATTTAAATGGATCAATGAATACCCAGTCCAAGTAAAAAATGAAATTGCATTCACAATGGCAGAAGAACTGTATGAAGCTGTAAAAGAACTAGATGTTAGGTATATTATTTTGATACTTGTAGTTGTTTTTCAACCCAAAATTCACTCTCCCGCCATATCAATTTCCCTTTGGTGTCGAATTTATCTTATGGTGCTTACTTTATCTAAGTTTAATAAATTAATAGCAAATAGATTTCTCGGTAGGGTAAGGAAAACTTTTCTATCATTAGCAGAATAGAAAGCACCTCTTGAATGGTAAAGTGCTGTTCGCACGAAATAACTCAATTCCAAAACGATTAGATTCCTTTGCGCGCACGAGATGAGCCTTTCGGTGCCTTTCACACCGGAAGGCTTTTCTTTTTGCTATTCGGGCCATCTGAGAAATGAAGGAATTAGGCTTCTATTGTTAATTGCCTTCGCTAAGTCGAAGGCTTCTTTCTTCGTGAAATTGGCCGTTATTTGTGCCGAACCCGCAGATATCTCTTCATTGATGCGTGGAGCTGTAATTACCAAGTTGCCGGCAGTTATTGCAATTTGATTCATGGGTGGCGGAAGGGTTGTGACTCTTCGAGTGAACTCCGCAAATTTCTTAGCTCCGAGATCGTCAAAGTCAATTAATACAAACCATTGATCACCTACATAGGGGTCAATATTGGGTCTCGCCTGTTTAATTGCGTTTCCATCTAATTCATATGCTCCTAGAAGATATATCTCTTTCTCGTCACCGCTACAACCAACGAGTTCAATTGGCGGTTCGAAATTGGTAGGAGGGTTTTGACAATCTACATCCTTGAATTTCTGCCCATAGGCTTCGATGTTTGACTCCGCAGAAGACACACTCAAAACCTGTCGGAATTCGATTACATCCTCAGATAATTTCTGAGCGCTACCAACAAATCCGCATGAAGCTAGAGAGAAGGTGAGGGAAGTGCAAAAAATGGAATTCCAGAATTTAGATTTCATTGGTAACTCATCTTTTATCCCAATGGCCCATTTGACTGTTGCTGACTCATAATTCGCCCTACGGCGGCCTCTTGGGCGGCGGTAACAGTTTCAACGATTTTCTTCCACTGTGGAAACGCAATGGTTAAAAGAATCGTACTAATTAAGTCTAAAACCGGAACTAGTTCAGGCAAAGTAAGAGCTGCAGTAACGCTGATGTTACTTACCACTTGAGATCCTAGAAAAAATCCCCACCAGAGACTTGTTTGTAGAGAATTAGAGCTTCCGTTAAACCATGCGAAGCAATCGAAGGGACGAGTGATAAGCCTTCTTGGAATCCAAAAGCTAACGATTGGTGTAAGCCAACTCCAAAATGCCCAACCTTGTCGATAACCAATACCGTTAGGTTGGAAATATCTTGCCGTGATGATGAGAGAGCGAACCCACAGAACGCAAAAGATAAAGGCGCAAATCAAAGGGGGAAGAGACAAGAAAATGAATAGGTCAGCGATCGTGAAGTTGACCGTGTCAGGGTTTATGAAACTTGCCGGTACGCCTATCCAAAGTGCACCAAGGTAAATGGCACTCCACAGAATAAGAGTCTTAGACCTTTTTACATTGGGCTCTACATATACATTCGACATATTAATCACCAATCGTGAATCACTTGGACTTATTTAGAAACCAAGGCCTCGCGCAGGCCGCTGACCAAACGATCTACATCATCTCGTGTTGAGTATGGGGCAAGTCCGGCTCTTAGCGCTCCGTCATCTCCCAAACCAAGTTTTCTTGAGACTTCAAGTGCGTAAAAATTATGGGCGGGAACGTTAACTTTCTTTACAACCATCGACTTGTAAATATCGCCGCTAGTTAAATTAGCAAATGAAAAATAGAGCGTTGGAGTGCGGTGTTTGGCATGTCCATACATCGTTACACCAGGAAGTGACTTGATGGCGCTTTCCATGTAGACCAGCAGTTCATCTTCATAGGCTTCAAGTGCATTCATGGAGTTAACAATCTTTTCGCGCCTGGTTTTTCCGCTACCCGGGGCCATATCTGCAATGAAATCAATAGCGGCAGTTGCTCCAGCCATTATTTCGTAAGGCAGGGTTCCAAACTCAAATTTTTCAGGAACGTTCGATGTTGAAGGAAGCAATTTGTCATTATTAAGTGATTTTAGAAGTTCAGGGGATGCCGCAAGCGCCGCACAATGTGGCCCCATTAATTTATAGAAAGAGAATCCAAAGAAATCTGCGCCGATATCTTTTGCGCTGATAGCTGTGTGTGGAGTTAAGTGAACGCCATCAACATAGAAAAGCGCTCCAACCTTATGAACTGCCGCACCGATTGCCTTTAAATCAGGTCGGGTGCCGATGGTATTACCGGCGCCGGTAATAGCAACAAGTTTAGTTTTGTTAGATAAAACTGCTTCAACTGCGGCGATGGTGAGTTCTGATGTAGCAATATCGAATTCGGCCCACCGAACAGTTGCACCAACTGCTTCAGCTGCTTGAATCCAAGGTCTAATATTCGAATCATGATCTAGCCTGGAAACAACAATCTCATCTCCGGCTTTCCAAGTTTTAGCAAGAGTGCGCGAGAAGTCATAAGTTATCTGCGTCCAGGAGCGGCCATACACAACACCACTTGGATCAACATCAATTAAGTCGCCAACGGCTTTGCGAAATCCAAGAACTATCTCTTCAGCATTCTTTTCGGACTCAGTATTTGTATTGCGATTGGAAATAGGTTTTGTGATCGCATCGGCGATAGCAGCGCCTACGACATCAGGAACCTGGCTTCCCCCTGGGCCATCAAAGAAGGCCAGCCCGGTATTTAGTGAAGGAAAATGGGAACGAACCTTGTTCACGTCATAGCTCATAAAGGGGAGAATAACAGGGCGGGTGGTTTAAGTGAATAAAGGATTTGAATTGGGTAGGGTCTACTCATGAGCAAAGTCTTTCTATTCGTTGAAGTTAATGTAAAGCCTGGCCAATTTGATGAGTTCGTTTCAAAACTCAAGAGCCATATCGCCGTAATCCGCACCGAAGCTGGTTGCGAATTTATTGATATTTATCGTGACACCCAGAAACCAGATGTCGTAAACGTTTGGGAGATCTGGACTGATCGCCCTTCCTGGGATGCTCATATGGTGAACGAAAATAGTAAAGCCTGGCAAGCGGTTGGGCCGAATTATGTATTTGGCGAGACCATTACAGTCATGGATCACCTCTAGAAATTGTCTAAAGTCTGTCCTACTATTGCGACATGACATATCAACTAAGAGATATAAAAGGTTCTGTAGTAGTAATCACTGGCGCAACAACTGGAATCGGTGCTGCCGCTGCCAAGCAACTAGTCGAACTAGGTTGCAAAGTTGTTCTTAACGCCCGTGATGAGTCCAAGTTAAAAACTATTGTTTCCCAACTTGGCGCCGATAACGCTGCCTACTTAGCGGGGGATTCATCTATCCCTGATGTATCGCGCGCTGTTGCAAAGAAAGCTATCGATACATTCGGCACAATTGATTGCGTTGTGCCAAATGCCGGCATTGGTATGTATGGTTCAGTCCTTGATTACAGCGACGATGAAGTAAATCGCATGATGCGCACAAATTATGAAGCTAGCGTCCATATTGTTCGTGCAACTTTGCCAACGATGCTCGCAAAAAAAGCTGGCGATATCATCATGGTTTCATCCGTTGCAGGTTTTCGCGGGGGCGGAGATGAATCAATCTATGCGGGCACAAAGCACGCGCAAGTTGGTTTCGCTGGTGGTTTAGATCGCGAACTTCGCGAAAAGGGTGTGCGCGTTGCACTTGTTTGCCCAGCAGGCACAGATACTCAGTTTGCAATTGAAGCAGGACGCAAAGCCGGTGAGCCAAAACTTGCTAGTTATTTACGCCCAGATGACGTTGCCTTCCAGATCGTTCAAATCATGCGTCAACCACTAACGGTGCGCACACATATTTGGACTCTCTGGTCTATGCAGCAACAGTCATAACGCACACTTAATTACTTAAGCGAAGCAACGCCCATTTCGCAAGCAATTGATGAGGCAAGTCCGTCATTTGCAGTTGCTAGATCTGGGTGACGCACACCAGTCTTAATGGAGCCAACCCATGCGGTTAGTTCATTGATGTATGCCTGCTCGAAACGGCCCATCCAGTTTTCATAAAGTTTTCCATGCGTGCGTGGTGGCAGGTTGAAATCATATGAGATTGAGAGCCCACCTAGGTTATCGATTTCCAGTGATCCGTTTTCCATCAGGGCCTCCATGCGAACTTCATAACCGTAGGTGCTGTTGGCGGCGATATCTACCGTCATTAAGACACCTGATTCGGTGTGAGCCAAGACGGTTAGAGGATCTTGCAATTGATCATTCGCATACTTGGTGCGCTTCATCGCAACTGTTGACATAGAAACAAATTCTTCACCTAATAGCCAGCGCGCAATATCAACTTCGTGCACGGCAACATTTGTTAACAACATAGCTGTGGTGGCTGTTGGAGA
>Ga0114975_10000872_pt1 | contig 22010 bp, 18 predicted proteins | sample S_130626_EF_Meta_FD_87031 | JGI IMG/M metagenome (GOLD analysis project Ga0114975, IMG submission 87031) | Freshwater microbial communities from Lake Simoncouche, Canada to study carbon cycling - S_130626_EF_MetaG | ecosystem: Environmental > Aquatic > Freshwater > Lake | place: Lake...
GAAAAAGTGGTCTTCGACAAATACCTTTTTGCTGAAGCATTTTTTTGGGAAGACGTTTTCAGCATGTTGGTCTTGGCGCTCCACACTGTGTATTTGTGGGCTTGGGCTACCGGTTACCTCAGTTCTACAGAGCAGCTTTGGCTAGCCTTGGCAGCGTATTTCACCTACTGCATCAACGCAGCGCAATTCATTTGGAAACTGCGTGCAGCAAGACTGCAATCGGAGTTGATGCAACTCAACCCCAGCTTACAAACTGGAGGCACAGCGTGAGTCCAGTCATTCCTATCCGTCCGGAAAACAGTGCGGGCTGCCAATCCCATGAAGTTGTGCAAGAGCGCGGCCAACGCGAAGTGTTTTGCGGTTTGACCGGCATCATTTGGTTACACCGCAAGATTCAAGATGCTTTTTTCTTGGTCGTGGGTTCACGTACCTGTGCACATTTGATCCAGTCCGCGGCTGGTGTGATGATTTTTGCGGAGCCCCGTTTTGGTACTGCCATCATTGATGAGCGTGACCTAGCGGGTCTGGCTGACGCCAATGAAGAGTTAGACAGAGTTGTCACCGAACTCCTAGAACGACGTCCTGATATCAAGATGCTTTTTTTGGTGGGCTCATGCCCATCCGAAGTTATCAAGCTAGACCTCGCGCGCGCGGCATATCGCCTCAACACGCAGTTTGGTTCAAGCGTCAATGTGTTGAATTACTCTGGTAGCGGCATCGAGACAACTTTCACCCAAGGTGAAGATGCTTGCCTAGCCGCCATCGTTCCCACCTTGCCAGCTAAACAGAACGAAGGTAAAAAACTTTTGGTAGTCGGCACTTTGGCAGATGTTGTCGAAGACCAATTCCGCAACTTATTTAACAAAATGGGAATCATCGATGTCGATTTTTTCCCTCCACGCCGCAGCACCGAAATGCCAACCGTGGGACCTGGCACTGAGTTTTTGTTAGCCCAACCTTTTTTAGCAGATACAGCGCGTGAACTAGAAGCCTTAGGTGCCAAGCATCTCCCCGCCCCATTCCCTCTGGGCGCGATGGGTACCACCGCCTGGTTAGAACAAGCAGCCAAATCTTTCAACGTGTCTGACAACACGTTTGCAGCCACGATTGATGCACCTAAAAAACGTGCACAGCATGCCCTCGCTAAACATCGCGTTGAATTGAACGGCAAGAAAATATTTTTCTTCCCCGATTCGCAATTAGAAATACCTCTCGCCCGTTTTGTGCATACCGAGTTAGGCATGCAGTTATCCGAAGTAGGCACACCCTACTTACACCGTCGCCATTTAGAAGCCGAGTTGCAACAACTACCAGCATCCACACGCATCGTCGAAGGCCAAGACGTAGACGAACAACTAGATCGTTGCCGCGCCGAAGCACCTGACTTGGTTGTGTGTGGGCTCGGACTTGCCAACCCATTAGAAGCCGAGGGCTTCACCACCAAATGGGCCATCGAATTGGTGTTCACACCCATCCAAGGATTTGAGCAGGCCGGCGATTTAGCTGGATTGTTTAGCCGCCCTTTAATCCGCCGACTCAAACTGGTCGCTTAGGAACACTATGCAACTCACGCTCTGGACATACGAAGGACCACCGCACATCGGTGCGATGCGAATCGCCACGGCGATGTTAGATGTCCACTATGTATTACATGCTCCCCAAGGCGATACCTACGCAGATTTATTGTTCACCATGATTGAGCGACGCGCACGTCGCCCACCAGTGACATACACCACCTTTCAGGCGCGTGACTTAGGCGGCGATACCGCTCAGTTATTCAAAGATGCCGTTGCAAAAGCCAACGAGCGCTTTTCGCCAGAGGCCATCTTGGTAGGGTCTTCATGCACCGCTGAGTTGATTCAAGACGACCCAGGCGGTTTGGCACTTGCATTGCAATTGCCCATTCCCGTGGTTCCGCTTGAACTGCCTGCTTACCAACGCAAAGAAAACTGGGGCGCAGCTGAAACTTTCTACCAATTGGTGCGTCGTGTAGCAGAAGCGCCACCAGAGGGCTTTTCGCGCAAAGAACAAAAACCCAGCTGTAATATTTTGGGCCCCACCGCATTGGGCTTTAGACACCGTGACGATGTCAAAGAGATCACCGGTTTGTTAGAAAAATTAGGCATCGATGTGCGCGTCGTTGCTCCCTTAGATGCCACCGTGGCAGACTTGAAAGAAATTCCACGCGCCACGTTCAATGTCGTGTTGTATCCAGAGGTTGCCAATACCACCGCCCTATGGCTTGAGCGTACGTTTGACCAACCCTTTACCAAGACAGTGCCTATCGGCGTAGGCGCTACGCGTGACTTCGTCAACGAAGTAGCAGCGCTGGCTGGCGTCACCGTGCCGCTACACATTGAAAACGAATCGCACTCGGTGTGGTACTCGCGCTCTGTGGACTCCACCTACCTCACCGGTAAGCGTGTCTATATTTTTGGCGATGCCACGCACGTGGTGGCGGCTGCGCGATTTGCTTCACAAGAAATGGGCTTTGAAGTCGTAGGTCTTGGTACTTACAGCCGTGAATTCGCCAGAGAAGTGCGCGAAGCAGCCAAGCTCTACGGCGTAGAAGCACTCATCACCGATGACTATTTAGCGGTTGAAAAACAAGTGGCCGAGCTGCATCCCGAGTTAATTTTGGGCACACAAATGGAACGCCATATCGCCAAGCGCCACGGCATCCCTTGTGCGGTGATTTCTGCGCCCGTGCATGTACAAGATTTCCCTGCACGGTATTCACCACAGATGGGATTTGAAGGCGCCAATGTTCTCTTTGACAGCTGGGTGCATCCCTTGATGATGGGACTAGAAGAACACTTGCTAGGCATGTTCCGCGATGATTTTGAATTCCATGACGAAGCAGCGCCATCTCATCTTGGCTCTGCGCGCAATCAGACAAAGTCAGACAACAGTTCGCAGAATGACTCCCCAGAGCAAATCGTCATGCCTGCGGTAGCCACTTCTTCTAACGAAGCCCAGTGGACACAAGAAGCTGCCAAAGAATTGCAAAAAATTCCTTTCTTCGTCAGAGGAAAAGCCAAACGCAACACCGAACGGTTCGCGACTGAACAAGGTGTGTCAACCATCACCGTGGAGACGCTTTACGATGCCAAAGCCCACTTCAGCCGTTGACCACACCTTAGACAGTAACACCAAGGTGGTGCTTGTCACCATGGACAACCATTTGTCCGGTGCGTTTGACCAGGTCTCACAAAAGCTAATGGCGTCAGCAGGCCTGCGCTTCAAGATGCACGCCGCCAGCGACTGGCGCAATAATCCATCGGCCTTAGAGAAGTGCCGCGAGGACATCGGCCAAGCGGATATCGTGATCGTCACCATGTTGTTCATGGAAGACCACTTCTTACCTATCCTCGATACATTGGAGAAAAGAAGGTTCGATTGCGACGCCATGGTGTGCATCATGTCTGCGCCACAAGTGATGCATTTGTCACGCATGGGCAAATATGTCGCCAATACCCAAACCGGTGGCTTGATTGGTTTACTCAAAAAATTACGCCCTTCCGCTAAAGATGCACAAGGCAAAGACAAGCCCGTATCTGCTGGCGCCAAACAAATGGCCATGTTGCGCCGCCTGCCGAAGTTGTTGCGTTTTATTCCGGGTTCGGCCCAAGACATACGTATCTTTTTCTTGGTCATGCAATATTGGCTGGCGGGTTCAGAGGCCAATATTTCGAATATGGTCATCATGTTGGTGCAACGTTATGCGCGCATCCAAGAAACCCATGCCGCACACCGCGTAAAGTTACAAACGCCAGTTGAATACCCCGAAGTGGGCATTTATCACCCGCGCATGAAGTCACGCTTATCAGACCAACTGGCTGATCTGCCTTACGCAAAATATTCCAAACAACCCGCTGTGGGTATGTTGTTGTTACGTTCTTATCTGCTCGCTGGCAACACCGACCACTATGACGCAGTGATTGAAGCCATAGAAGCCAAAGGCTTGCGCGTGATTCCCGCCTTCTCTAGTGGACTCGATGCACGCCACGCAATTGACGAGTATTTCAAAAAGGACGGCACGCCACACATTGAGGCCTTGGTCTCATTGACCGGTTTTTCTTTGGTGGGTGGGCCAGCGTACAACGATGCCAAAGCCGCACAAATAGCGCTAAAAGAACTGGATGTCCCCTACATTGCGGCACACCCTGTTGAGTTTCAATCCTTAGACCAATGGGGTGACTCAGACCGCGGCTTATTGCCCGTAGAAAGCACCATCATGGTTGCCATCCCTGAACTAGATGGCTCAACCGTCCCTATGGTTTACGGCGGCAGGCCAGGTGCCGAGGGTACTAGTTGCAACGGTTGCGATCGTCACTGTACTTTCACCAAAGCGCACAAAGCACAAAATATGTTCACTTGTGCCGAACGAACGGGAATGTTGGCGTCGCGTGTCCATAAATTGGTAGCGCTACGTGGAAAAAAACGCGAAGAACGCAAACTCGCCATTGTGTTGTTCAACTTCCCGCCAAACGCAGGCAGTGTGGGAACCGCCGCATACCTCTCGGTCTTTGAATCTTTGTTCAACACATTGCACACCTTGGCGGCGCAAGGCTACCGCGTGGAACTCCCTGAGTCGGTCGATAGTTTGCGGGATCGTTTATTAATAGGTAACGCCGCGCAGTTTGGCACCCAAGCCAATGTGGTGCACCAGATTCCTGTTGCACAACATATCCAACAAGAAACTTGGTTGGGTGAAATTGAAGCGCAATGGGGTGCAGCGCCTGGCAAACATCTCACCGATGGCAAAAGTTTGTTTGTGATGGGCGCACAGATGGGCGACATCTTGATTGCATTGCAACCTGCGTTTGGATACGAAGGTGATCCGATGCGCTTGCTGTTTGAAAAGGGCTTTGCGCCCACCCATGCCTTCAGCGCTTTCTATCGCTACTTGCGCGAAGAATACAAAGCAGATGCTGTCTTGCATTTTGGAACGCATGGCGCTCTTGAATTTATGCCCGGCAAACAAACCGGCTTGTCCGGTAAGTGCTGGCCCGAGCGTTTGATCGATGACTTGCCCAATGTTTATCTATACGCAGCGAACAATCCATCCGAAGGTGCCTTGGCCAAACGCCGTGCCGCGGCCACATTGGTCAGTTACCTTACACCCACCATCACAGAGGCAGGTCTCTACAAAGGCTTGATCGAACTAAAGCAGTCACTAGAGCGTTGGCGCAGTGCAGATGAAAGCGATCAAACCGATCGTGCATCCCTGTTGCAATTGATCCATGAACAAGCGCTGTCCCTGGACCTGCAAGTACCTGCAGCCGGTGATGCTGCGACTCAGATCGCCGACCAAGCGCCGGTAGCGTGGGTCGATGCACTGCAAGTCCAACTGTTGGAATTGGAATACGCTTTGATACCTGAAGGCCTACACGTCATTGGCCGTTTGCCTAGCAGAGAAGACCGTCTCTCCACACTCAAAGCCATGGCGCAAGCGATGGGCATTGATGCACCAGCATTGATTACAGATCTGGTGGACGGTGCAGGTGAAACAGCCCTCACTTCACACACCAAAGATTTCTCACAAGCGCAAATCGTACAAATCAAACAACTGGTTCAGACAAATCTGCTTTTGAGCCAAGACCATGAACTTGCTGGCATCTTGCGGGCATTGGACGGCCGCTACATAGAACCAGCGCCTGGCGGCGATTTACTACGCAATCCAGAGGTCTTGCCCACCGGCCGCAATTTGCATGGGCTAGACCCGTTCCGATTACCCAGCGCTTTTGCGGTCAAAGATGCCAAGCGCCAAGCCGACAAATTACTGGCCCGCTATGCAGCCGATGGCCAAGGTTTGCCCGAGAGCGTGGCCATGGTGCTGTGGGGCTCAGACAACTTGAAGTCAGAAGGCGGCCCCTTGGCGCAGGCGTTAGCACTGATGGGCGCACTACCCCGCTTTGACAGTTACGGCCGCTTAGCTGGTGCAGCCTTAGTTCCTTTGAACGAACTTGGTCGCCCACGCATTGATGTAGTGATCACACTCTCTGGCATCTTCCGCGATTTGATGCCCATGCAAATCAAACTCTTAGCTGAGGCTTCTTTCTTAGCAGCGAGTGCTGAAGAACCCGAAGACCAAAACTTCATTCGCAAACACAGCTTGGCATTCATGCAAGCACAAGGGTGCGATATGGAGACCGCTTCGTTGCGTGTGTTTGGTAATGCAGAAGGCGCTTACGGAGCCAACGTCAACCATTTGGTCGATAGCAGTTGCTGGGAAGAAGAAGACGAATTAGGCAATGCGTTTACCAATCGCAAAGGATTTGCCTACGGCCGTGAAGGCCACCCAGTTCGCAACAATGCATTGCTACAAAGCGCCTTAGCCAATGTCAGCCTGACCTATCAAAACGTAGATTCTGTGGAACTAGGTGTCACCAGCATCGATACCTATTTCGATACCTTAGGTGGCATCAGCCGCGCGGTATTGCAAGCCAAGCACCAACGCGATGGCAACCGTGCCAGTGCACCGCCTGTGTATATCGGTGACCAAACGCAAGGTGATGGCGTGGTGCGCACCCTCACCGAACAAGTGGCACTCGAAACACGCACCCGCATGCTAAACCCCAAGTGGCACGAAAGTATGTTGCAACACGGCTATGAAGGTGTGCGCCAAATCGAAGCACATCTCACCAACACCATGGGCTGGTCCGCCACCACTGGACAAGTGCAACCCTGGGTGTACCAACAACTGGCACAAACCTTCATCCTCGACCCCGAGATGCGTGAACGTTTGGCCCAACTCAACCCAACCGCATCAGCCAAAGTGGCTGGGCGATTGCTAGAAGCCTCTCGGCGCCAATATTGGAAGCCGGACCCAGAAACCATGAAGGCACTGCAACAGGCAGGCGACGAGCTAGAAGATCGCCTAGAAGGCATCCAAGAAGGAGTACCCGCATGATGGAAACCGCAACAGTCCCCGTCTCGACTATCAAACGTGGAGGACGACCCGATGGCGAAGGCAGTGTCCAAGTGCAAATGGACCCTAGCCTCAAAATCGGCACCGCCAAAGTATTTGCGGTCTATGGCAAAGGTGGCATTGGCAAGAGCACCACTTCTTCCAATTTATCCGTAGCATTTAGCAAGATGGGCAAACGTGTTTTGCAAATCGGATGCGATCCAAAACATGACTCGACATTCACGCTTACCAAGAAGCTCATGCCTACGGTGATCGACGCCTTAGAGGCCGTCGATTTCCATGCAGAAGAGTTGCGCCTAGAGGACTTTGTTTTCAAAGGCTACAACGGCGTGATGTGCGTCGAAGCGGGTGGTCCACCTGCTGGCACAGGTTGCGGTGGTTATGTGGTCGGCCAAACGGTCAAACTTCTCAAAGAACACCATTTGCTCGAAGACACCGATGTGGTGATTTTTGATGTCTTAGGTGACGTGGTGTGTGGTGGTTTCGCCGCACCCTTACAACATGCGGACCGCGCTTTGATAGTCACTGCCAACGACTTCGACTCTATTTTTGCGATGAACCGTATCGTGCAAGCGATTGGTGCCAAGTCGAAAAACTACAACGTACGCCTTGGCGGTGTCATTGCAAACCGCAGTGATGCGACCGACCAAATTGACAAGTTCAATGCAGTCACGGGTTTGAAAACCATGGCGCACTTTCCGATGCTCGATGAGATCCGTCGCAGCAGATTATCTAAATCTACTTTGTTTGAGCTTGAAGCTACCCCTGCTGTGAAAGCCGTGCAAGACGAGTACATGCGTTTGGCGGCAGCTTTATGGTTAGGTGGTGACCCCTTGCCTGCGGTGCCCATGAAGGACCGCGATATTTTTGACCTACTCGGATTTGATTGATGGAACACTCCAGCTATCTCGAACGTCGCGAACAGATCGAACATTACTTTGACCGCACTGCGGCCAAAGCATGGGAAGTTCTGACCTCTAATGCGCCTGTCGGACGCATTCGTAGAACTGTTCGAGAAGGCCGTGACCAAATGCGGGCGACGCTTTTGTCGTGGTTGCCTGAAGACATGCGCGGTATGCGCTTACTAGATGCAGGTTGTGGAACCGGAGCACTCGCCACAGAGGCTATGCGACGTGGCGCACATGTGGTGGCGATTGATTTGTCACCCACCTTGGTGCAATTGGCGCGCGAACGCAGCGTGAACGAATTTCAAAACAGCCCAGGCAGTATTGAGTTTTTAGCGGGCGACATGTTGGCCCCCGATATGGGACATTTTGATTACGTCGTAGCGATGGATTCTTTGATCCATTACGACACCGAAGACATAGTCAAAGCCGTGCATGGTCTCACGCAACGCACACGTAAGGCAGTGATCTTTACCTTCGCGCCTCGTACCCCCATGCTAGCTGCCATGCACCGCATTGGTCGCTTGTTCCCGCGCAGTGACCGCTCCCCTTCCCTTGAACCCGTCTTGCAATCTGATTTGTTGCAAGGACTCAGCGCCATTCCTGAGCTGGGGGCTTGGCAAGCCAATCGGACACAACGTATCAGCCGTGGTTTTTATAAATCGCAAGCTTGGGAGTGGGTCAAACAATGATGTGGTCGCGCGCCGTCATTGCACACCTCAAGACACAGAGCTTGCGGTTCATGCCTTTTGCAGATGCAGCGTCCCATGACCTGCCGATTGGCAAACTGCTGCGCTTGTCGCTGTTTCAAGCGGTGATTGGTATGACCACTTCATTGCTAGTGGGCACCTTGAATCGCGTGATGATTGTGGAATTAGGAATGCCAGCGTGGTGGGTGGCTTTGGCATTTGCGATTCCTTTGGTATTTGCGCCACTGCGGGCTTTGATTGGCTATCGCAGTGACACTCACCCTTCTGCATTGGGTTTGAAACGCATTCCCTATTTGTGGATGGGAACCTTGATGCTGTTTGGCGGACTGGCCATCATGCCATTTGCACTTTTACTTTTGTCAGACCCACCTCCCAACACGGAGTGGCTAGGCCAAATAGGCGTTACTTTGGCATTTGTATTGGTAGGTTTTGGCATGCAAGTCACGCAGACTGCAGGGCTGGCATTAGCCAGTGACTTGTCTACGGAGGAAAAACGTCCGCGCGTTGTGGCACTTCTCTACAGCATGCTGTTAATCGGAATGATTGGCAGCAGCGTTTTATACGGTGTATTTTTGAGTGACTTCACGCCTACCCATTTGATCCAAGTAATTCAAGGTTCTGCGGTGATCGTGGTGGTCTTTAATTTGATGTCTTTGTGGAAACAAGAAGCGCGTTCAACCAAACGCGGCCCACGGGAAGAAAACGGTTTCCAGCAAAACTGGCAAAAGTTGATGGCGCAAGCCAGCATGCGCCGCTTTTTATGGACGGTCGCGATCGGCACTGCTGCCTTCAGCATGCAAGACATCATCTTGGAACCCTTTGGTGCGGAAGTGTTGGGTCTGGATGTCAGCATGACCAGCTCCCTGACTGCTCTCAGTGCTGGCGGTTCATTGCTTGCTTTTTTCTTAGCGTCCCAGTGGCTAGGACGTGGCGTAGACGCTTGTCGCGTTGCCAGCGCGGGCGTTGTTTTAGGACTGCCCGCATTTGCATTTGTGATTTTTTCTGCGCCACTGGACTCGTCTAACTTATTTAGGGTCGGCACTTTTTTAATTGGATTTTCTGGTGGATTGTTTTCAGTAGGCATGTTGGTCACAGCGATGTCTTTCAACAACGACCAATTCGCTGGCATGGTGTTAGGCGCTTGGGGCGCGGTGCAGGCCATGGCATCAGGATTGGCCATGGCTGCCGGCGGTTTTTTGCGTGACACGATTGCCAGCCTTGCGACCAGTGGGGTACTTGGCAGTAGCTTGGACTCCCCTGCGACTGCCTATAGCTTTGTCTATCACATTGAAATTTATATGTTGTTTGTCGTGCTGATTGCACTAGGACCTTTGGTTCGAAACAGTCGACGCGAAGTAGCCAAGCCCCGAAGAAGTTCGTTTGGTTTGGCGGAGTTCCCGAGTTGAAAGCAACTCATTTTTAAATGGAGAATTAACCATGGAAACTGGTGCCATCACCCAATATGTAGACGTTGCGCAGCTCGTCTTGTATGTGTTTTGGGTATTTTTTGCAGGCCTGATTTATTACCTCTTGCGAGAGAACCATCGCGAAGGTTATCCCATGGACAATGGCCGTGAAAACGGTCCAAAGATGGATGGATGGCCTTCGATTCCAACGCCAAAAGTCTACAAAATGCCCAATGGACACGAAGTCCTGAGCCCAGACTTGAATCGCCAAGATGGACAGTACCAAGGCAAGCCTTCGCACCGATGGAATGGCGCACCGCTCGAACCAGTCGGTGATCCTTTACTTGCAGGCGTTGGCCCAGGCGCTTGGGCGAATAGAGCAGATGTTCCTGAAATGACGCATGAAGGCGAAGTCAAGATCGTTCCTTTGCGTGTAGCAACCGACCATGGCATTGCCACACAAGACACCGATTCACGTGGACACACTGTGTATGGTGATGACGGCCAACCCGCTGGCGTTGTGCGAGATTTTTGGGTCGATCGCTCAGAGATGTTGTTTCGCTATATCGAGATGACAGTGGCTGGATCAGATAAAAACATCCTCATCCCGATCAACTTCGCGCGTATTCATGAAGACGCCATCGATGTCCACGCACTGATGTCGCATCAATTTGGCAATGTCCCAGCGACTAAGTCGCCTGACCAAGTCACGATGCTGGAGGAAGAAAAAATCATGGCCTATTTCGGTGCAGGACTTTTGTATGCGGAGCCAAACCGTCAGGAACCGCTGGTATGAAAGCACACCACGAACACGAATTCGAGGCGGCCTTGGGTTTACCCGAGCAACTGCCTCGCAATGAATATGTGATTTGGCAAGGCCAACCAGACTGGAAGCAGCTGGCTGTAGATGCATTCCATGTACGAAAAATCACCGCCTATTTCGCGTTCATGGTGTTTTTGCAATGCGTGCACTTGGTAGATGCGAATACCGCATGGCTAGACATGGCAAAACAATTGGGTACCAGCATCTGTTTGGCATTAATTGCTTTGGGTCTTTTGACTTGGAGTGCGTACCTCTCTAGCAAAGCCACGATCTACACCTTGACCAATAAGCGTGTTGTGATGCGTATCGGTATTGTGTTGTCGCTGACTTTTAATGTTCCGCTCAAGAAGATAGTCGCATCGGACTTGCTCATTTTGAAAAATCACGTGGGCAATATTGCGCTTGGAATTTCAACTGACAGTCCTATTGGTTGGCTAAACCTGTGGCCCCATGTCCGTGCGTGGCGAATCAATGCGCCCCAGCCAACGCTGCGTTGCATTCCTCAGGCTGAGGGCGTTGGGCAATTCATATTGCAAGCATGGCGCAAAGAGTCGCCTCAAGAGCAACTTGTTTCTGTACAAGCAACATCTGCTGCTGGCAGCGCACAAACATTGAGCCACGCATGAGCACCCCAGCCACTCCAACGTTGCAGGCGAGTTCTAACCAGCCGGCGATTCCGATCGTTGTACGTTGGATATTGGTTGGCTTAGCGCTTTTGTTGGTGGGCGTATCGTGGATCAAGCAATCTGGCGTTCAGTTGCGCGAAGCTGACGCACCTATCGTTTGGAAAAAAGCCTTGCATTTTGAAGATGGCAGCCATGGAGAGATCTTGGTTTTTGATGCTACGCAAAAGCACATTGCGACGTTTGAAGGCGAGCAAGGCTTTTTAAGAGGCACGCTGCGTGCTCTCGCCAGAGAACGCAAAAAACGATCTATCAGTGGCGAGGCTGCCTTCGAGTTAAGTGGTCACGCCGATGGCCAAATGGTATTGAGCGATCCCGCCACAGGTGAAGCCATCCACTTGGCGTCCTTTGGACCGAGTAACGCACAAATTTACCGCCAGTTGCAATGAATATCTGAGGAAAAACACAATGTCACAAGTCATCACCCCTATTGAAACGTCCAGCGACGCCAATGCCAAAGCAGTTCAAAGCACTATGTTGAGTCCACGCTTTTATACAACTGACTTCAAAGCGATGGACCGTATTGACGTCTCTTCCGTTCGCCACGAGTGGGACCAGATGATGAAAGAGTACGAGGGCGACAACAACCACGACCATTTCCAACGCGACGCCCAGTTTGCAGATGAAGTAGCCACCTTGATGCCGCAACTCTCACCAGAGATGCGCCAAGAGTTCTTAGACTTTCTTGTGAGTTCATTGACTTCAGAATTTTCGGGTTGCATTTTGTACAACGAGATTCGCAAGAACATCACCAACCCTGACATTAAACAACTGATGACCTATATGGCCCGTGATGAATCGCGCCATGCCGGATTCATCAACCAGTCATTACGTGATTTTGGTTTAGGTATTGACTTAGGCGACCTCAAGCGCACCAAGGCTTACACCTATTTCAAACCTAAATATATTTTTTACGCAACTTACCTCTCAGAAAAAATTGGGTATGCACGCTACATCACTATCTTTAGGCAGTTAGAAAAGAACCCAGACAAACGTTTCCATCCGATTTTTCGTTGGTTCGAGAGATGGTGCAATGATGAATTTCGCCATGGCGAGTCGTTTGCATTGATCATGCGTGCCAATCCACACTTGTTACGTGGCGGCAACCGTTTGTGGATCAAGTTTTTCTTGCTCGCTGTCTACGCCACGATGTATGTGCGAGACCATACGCGCCCTATGCTGCACGAAGCGATGGGCTTAGATACGGATGAATACGACTACACCGTATTTCGTATTACTACCGAAATTTCTAAGCAAGTGTTTCCGCTGTCACTAGACACGGACAACCCCAAGTTCAGAGCAGGACTGGAGCGCTTGTTTGAAATCTCTAAAGCCAATGACGAAGCCAAGATCAAGGGCGGCATCTCTGGCCTTCTGACACAAGCAGTGTGTGTCGTGCAAGCCGCGTGGACATTCGGCCGTCTCTTCATGATGGATACGTTGGAACACGAGTTACCCGTCAACACACGAATGGTTCCCACATGGTGAGTGACATCACCTTGGCTGCCCTTTATGCAGTTTTTTGTTGGTGGATAGGTACGGGCGTCATTTTGTGGCTAGACCGATTACCACAAGCTAGTTTTCGCTGGAGCATGTTGGCTTGGACGTTTTTGCTAGGACTGAGTTTCTGGGGTGTCTCTGTCAGCATGAAGGAAGTCAGCGACTTCAATGCTTACCTAGGATTTGGAAGCGTGATTGTGATGTGGGGATGGCATGAATTAGCCTTCCTAACAGGGACGCTGACAGGCCCTAGAAAAATTGCCATGGAAGAAGGTGCCACAGGCTGGAGACGTTTCACCCAATCTTTGCAAGTTGTCTTGCACCATGAGTACGCGCTCTTGCTGAATTTTGGATTTTTGTGTGCCATGCAACTTGAAAATCCTAACCATATTGCTTTGTGCACTTATGCCCTACTCTGGTGTATGCGCGTGAGCGCCAAGCTAAACTTATTTTTTGGCGTGACCGAAAACGGTGCGGCTTATTTGCCAGTGCACTTGAAGTATTTGGCCTCTTATTTCAGAAACCGTCGTCTGACTTGGTGGTTTGCCATTTCTTTTTCGCTATCTGTTGCGGCTTGGACATGGATGGTCTGGCAAGCACAAGATGGTGCAGTGGAATTGACCACTGGCTGGGTTCTTCTCGCAAGCCTTTTAGGACTCGCCATCGTCGAGCACGCACTGATGATTTTCCCCCTTCCTATGCAACGTATTTGGGGTTGGGCAATGTCTAGATCTTCGGTAACTTCTGTCTGAAAAAACACATATGAATGCCATCACAAACCATGACATGTTGGCAATCGACCAATTACTGAAATCAGGCAAACGAAAACCTGTTGCCCTGGTGATCGGCAGTGGGTTTGGTGGCTTAGCTGCTGCCATACGCTTGAGTGTGAAGGGCTACGACGTTCAGGTTCTTGAAAAACTCGATGCTGCGGGCGGTCGCGCGTCTGTCTTCCAACAAGATGGATTTACTTTTGATGCAGGCCCCACCATCATCACAGCGCCATTTTTGCTGGAAGAGTTGTGGTCTTTGTGCGGCAGAAAGTTCAGCGACGACATCGATTTGCGGGCGATGGATCCTTTCTATCGCATACGCTTTAGCGATGGCACTTGGTTTGATTACAGCGGTGATGACGCTGCTATGCGAAGAGAAATTGCACGTTTTTCATCTGATGATCTTGATGGTTACACGCGGTTCTTAGCCGATGCAGAACTTTGCAAAACACTGGGGTTTGAGGGTCTAGGCTGTATTGCATTTGACACACTCATGGATTTAATCAATGCGATACCCGCTTTTGCACGCATGGGTGCTTGGCGCAGTATTTACAGCTTGGTGGCCAAGCACATCAAAAACGATAAGTTGCGCATCGTTTTAAGTTTTCACCCCCTACTCATTGGTGGCAATCCTTTTTCAGTCACCAGTGCTTATGCCTTGATCAATTCACTGGAGCGCACATGGGGCGTGCACTCGGCCATGGGTGGAACAGGCGCCATCGTGCAAGGCTTGGTCAAACTACTCGCCTTGCGCGGCATACCCATTCGATACAACGCAGCTGTTACGCAAGTGCGTATTGAAAAAAATAAAGCGGTCGGCGTAGAACTTCAAAACGGTGAATTCATTCCAGCCGATATTGTGGTGAGCAATGCCGATACCGCATGGACTTACAAATACTTGGTGGCGCCTGAGCACCGTCGCCATTGGAGTGATCGCAAGATCGATAACGGCCGCTATTCCATGGGCTTGTTTGTTTGGTACTTTGGCACCAATAAGCAATACCACGATGTGCCACACCACATGATGGTATTAGGTCCACGCTACAAAGAGTTGTTAACCGATATTTTTAAGCGCCACAAGTTAGCGAACGATTTCAGTTTGTATTTACATCGTCCTACTGCTACGGATCCTTCTTTGGCGCCTGCAGGGTGTGACACGTTTTATGCGCTCTCCCCTGTACCGCATTTAGACAGTGGCACCGATTGGGCCAGCTTTGCAGACACTTACCGAGCCAGCATTCAAGAAGCCCTTGAACGAGATGTGTTGCCGGGTTTATCCAAGCACATCGTCACTTCCAAAATGATGACGCCCCAAGACTTTAAAGATCGTTTGTGGTCTTTCAAGGGTGCCGGTTTTGGCTTGGAGCCCCTCTTGCTGCAAAGTGCTTGGTTTAGGCCACACAACCGCAGCGAAGATGTACCAGGTTTATATGTCGTTGGAGCGGGCACCCATCCTGGTGCAGGTGTTCCTGGTGTGTTGATGTCAGCCAAAGCACTTGAAACGGTGGTTCCCCATGCTAATGCGTTCGTCTGAAATCCAACCTGGTTACGACCTCCAAGCATGCGTCGAGATGATGCGTGGCGGCTCCAAGAGTTTTTTTGCAGCCTCTAAACTTTTACCCCAAAGGGTGCGTGCTGCATCTATCGCTTTGTATGCTTTTTGTCGAGTTGCCGACGATTTGGTAGACGAAGGTGAATCTACGGAAGATGCATTGGTTGAACTAAAGCAACGACTTGATGCTATTTACAGTGGCAGTCCACAACCCCATTTAGAAGATAACGCCCTGGCATTGGTTGTCGATCAATACCAATTACCCCGCGCTATGTTAGAAGCTTTGATCGAAGGTTTCGAATGGGATGCCCATGGCAAGACCTATGAAACCATCGAGCAGGTACATCAATATGGCGCGCGCGTAGCGGGTAGCGTTGGTGCCATGATGTGCTGGATCATGGGACCACGTCATGCCACCGCACTGGCGCGCGCATGCGAGCTAGGGGTTGCTATGCAACTCACGAATATTGCGCGCGATGTAGGTGAAGATGCACGCAATGGCCGTCTCTATCTTCCCCATGTATGGATGCGTGAGGCCGGCATAAACCCAGAGACATGGCTGGCAGCACCCATTTTTTCTCCTGCCTTGCAATCCGTGATTGAACGCTTGTTAGCAGAAGCTGAACGCCTGTATATCAAAGCCAACTCTGGTATCGCAGAACTCCCCAAAGATTGTCGTGCAGCCATCTTGGCAGCGCGCCTAATTTATTCAGAAATTGGTAACCAACTTCGACGTGAAGGATGCGATTCTGTCAACCATCGTGCAGTTGTGAGCACCCCACGTAAGCTGGCATTGCTAGGCCAATCAAAAATACAAGCATCATGGATTTCGGTTTCCAAAGATGCCTCACCCCCACTCGAGGCGATTAGGTATCTCATCGAGGGTTGTGCCGTGTCCGATTTGGGATTACCAAATGCAGTCAAGTTGCCAGCGCCTAAAAGTATGGCCGAGCGAGTTGAGTGGATGCTGATCTTGTGCGAACGGCTAGAACACGAACGCAGAGGCATGCCTCCTCCTGTTCAGCATTGACATTTGCATCAATTTAAGTGCGTCTAGGCATGCGCCAAGGCAACATGGCTTGCACCACCTTAGACGTTAAGCGGGCCACATTGAGGGTTTCATGGAAACTCTCTACGGTTTCTCCCAATAGTTCACTCTCCAATATTGCGCGCTGATAAAACGGTGTGTCTTCTAGTTGCTGCTGGATGCGCACTGCGCTGTCGCTTCGCATTCGCCTTGGTATGGCCCATAGCGTTTTAGGAAGTGCTTTCGTTGCGGGTGCTTGAAACTCGGATACATGGCCTTGCTGATGGAAGCGATAAGCCAAAACCTGCGAAGTTGCGTCTTTGCGTTGAATGTCATACAACACCGCGGTATCACCATTTTTCAACCTGCTGCGCGACCAATCCCATTCTGCAAATGGTCTATCAATCGGCTCACTGCCTTCATTGCTATCCAGATAGGCGTGACCCTGCCACGATTGTTGCGGGTCTTGCAAATCCACTGAAACGCGCGCGCTAGGTGCCAATGGGCCCCACATATGTAGTGCGTCAGGGTCTAGTGGCGCACCAAAATTAAAGAGCTGCTCTGGATAGACGGTCACACGCCCCTTTATTTTTCTAGGAATGGGCACAGTGATTTCGTTGATATCAATGTGCAACGCTTGGCCATCCCAATGCAAGTGGCTGGGGCCTATTGAAAAATAATCAACCCCTCTGGCGTTGTAGCGCGCACCGCGTTCAGTCATAGCCCATCGACCCGCATCTTTGCTGTAGAGGGCGACATTGAGGCAACAAAAATTATCAGGATTCGTGTCACCACCACGGGCACGCGCCCAAGCGTAATAAGGTGAAAACACACTGCCTACAAAGGCAATGATGGTCAGACCAAACTGTCCGCAATCGCTTAATGCGTCAACATACCACCAGAGGTAACCACCCGCGTTGACCGGCTGATCGAACCGAGGTGATCCATCACCGCTGCGCCCGCCAGACGTCCCGACATAGCGGCCATAGGTACTCCCGGCCCCGGGTGCACGCTGCCACCCGCTAGAAATAGTCCCGCGATCTGGCTCTTGGCTGTAGGTCTGCTGAAGGCCGACATCCACCCGTGTGTGGCTTGTCCGTAAAGAGCTCCCCCCGTGGCTGGAAAGAGCTGGTTGAAAACCGCTGGTGTCGTGCGATGGGTGTTGGTAGCGGATGTCTTCACCTCGAGACCACAACGCTGGAGAAGTTGAAAACTGTTGTGTTGGCATTGTTCGATCGCTTCATCGGTTAATACGTTTTTATCGCCTACGGCCGGTGCATTGACCAAGCAGAGCAAGCGCTCTCCTTCTGAAGGCGGGCTCAACCCCAGTCCACGGTCTTGCGCACACACATACACCGTAGGAGCAAGCGGTAGTTGTTGTTTTTTAAAAATATCGGTGAATTCAGATGCGTAGTGGTTTTGAAAAAAGACATTGTGTCGGTCTAACTCGAAGCCATGGGTTTTGGCATGAACAGACCACGTCACGGCAGACAATGAACGTTCACCAGATGCAGGCTTGGTCGCACGCGTGACTGAATCACCCAATAAACCTGCAAGCAGAGCTGCGACATCGCCATTAAATACCACTGCATCTGCTTGAATGGTTTGACCGCTTTCAAGCGTGACGCCAGTTACTCTTCCAGCACTGGTGTTAATTTTCTGGCAGGCTTGTCCCAACATAAAGTGGGTACCGCGCTGCTTAGCCAAAGTTTCCATGCACTGGGGAAGCGCATGCATTCCGCCTTCTATCGCCCACACGCCATCCATTTCTACTTGGGCAATCAACATCAAGGTTGCGGGTGCTTGCCAAGGTGAAGAGCCACAGTAAGTGGCATAGCGCGCAAACAGCTGCCGAAGTCGTGCATCTCCAAAAAATTTTCCTAAGGAGTCCCACAAATTAGACATGGCCCCCAAGGACGCCAGCACACCTAAACCTCTGGGCCCTAAAGCCCCCATCAATTGCAATATTGAAGGCGACGAAGATTGAATATAGGGCGCTTGTAATGTGTCATAGACCTCACGTACTTTCAGACAAAAACGCTCAAAGTTCTTGGCTTCTGACAATCCGGCAAAACGTCCTATGGCGTCCACAGATGCCAAAGGATCTGCATATAAATCTAGCGTGCTTCCATCGGCCCAAGCGTGTCTACCCAATATGGGTAGCGGAGATATTTTTAACAATCGGTCTAGGGATGCATTAACCGCGGAAAATATTTCATCAAAAACCCAACGCATCGTAAATACCGTTGGGCCACTGTCAACAGCAAAACCATTGGCGTGCAATTGACGAATTTTTCCACCCACTGCTGGGGCTTTGTCTACCACCGTGACTTTAACGCCTTGGTGTGACAACAACAAGGCACTCACCAAACCAGCCATGCCAGCACCTACAACCACCACATGTTTTTCACGCATGGGCCACCTCAAGAGGAGGCATTGCGGCGGGTTGATGTGGGTAGTAAACCCCTCTCCATACCCCTGCCATCGACAAAACACGCATACGCACAAACATGGATTCAGAGAAGAAGGTGTGCTTATAGGCTGCTTGTATCGCTGTGCGATGGGCACCACCTTGGGCGTAATTCAGCATGGATTGCGTGTCACGCCAGACACTGAAAGTGCATTGACGCACCAGCGGTGCTTCTCCTAATCCCATCGCCAAAATACAGCCTGAAGCATTTGCCAAATCCGCTTGTGCTTGCGGTGCATAGCGCCAAAAAGCCAGGGCACTTGCTGGTCGGATACTGGCGCGGGTCAATGTGGCAACCAAAGTGGAGTCTTGTTGTAAATGTGTCAAACCCTCTTTCGCTAAGTCGGTGGGTGCCCAGCTGACATCATTCCATTCGCCGCGGCTGCTATCAATCACTAGGGTGGCACTCCACCACTCGCGTGCATATTGTTTGTATTGAATAGACACATCGCCTTCTAAGAACGCATGGGCATTCACAACGGTATCAAACAATAAGACCAAGCCTTGGTGGGTAGAGCTTGGACGCAATCCAAAGCCACCATCGTGACCACTGCCCATGACTTTAGAAAATAATAGTCCTGGCACATGCTTGAAGTTGGATGCGCCTTGTGCTAATTTCATCCAACCCCAAGATTTTTTAGAGGCGATGAAATCGACTAATAAAACGACTACCACGCCAGCGATTGGCACGTGCTTTGGGCTGGGGCCTTGGTCCATTTGCACCAAACCTCTTTAAGCCAACTCAAGCGGAAGTCGAAACACAACGTCTTCTTGGACGCCGGGTAAAGAAATAACTTGCTGCGATAGGTTTTTAGCCAAGGTATCGACAACACGTTTCACCAGCACTTCCGGCGTTGAGGCGCCAGAGGTAATCCCAATTTTGGAAACACCCAACAACCAGGAAGCTTGCAACTCTGTTTCATCTTGCACCAAGTAAGCTGGGATTTTTTGACTGGATGCAACTTCCCGCAACCGATTGGAGTTGGAACTATTACGCGCACCCACTACCAAGACCATATCCACTTTCTCTGCCATGGCACGTACGGCAGTCTGCCGATTTTGTGTGGCGTAGCAAATATCGTCTACATGCGGACCCTCAATATGCGGGTAACGCTGCGTGAGCGCATCAATGATGTCGCGGGTATCGTCCATGCTCAACGTGGTTTGTGTGACATAGGCTAGTGGCTCTTTGTCTCCCACTGTCAGTGCTGCGACATCACTGACTTCGCTCACCAAGTGCACTGGAATGTCTACGCTGCCAATGGTGCCCTCCACCTCTTCATGGTCAGGGTGACCGATCATGACCAAGGCATAGCCTTTTTTGGCATAACGCTGGGCTTGGGTATGGACTTTGGTGACTAAAGGACAGGTGGCATCAATCACGCGCAACAACTTAGTGTCTGCAATGCGTCTGACTTCTTGCGAAACACCGTGTGCACTAAATATCGTGAGACTTCTCTCAGGTATCTCATCTAAGGAATCTACAAAAATAGCACCCTTACCGCGCAACTCGTTCACAACAAATTGGTTGTGAACGATTTCATGGAACACATAGACGGGTGCTCCGAACTTTACTAAGGCGCGATCGACGATGTCAATCGCCCGCGTAACCCCTGCACAAAACCCGCGCGGCTGTGCCAAAAATATTTTTTCTGGCACATACGCTTTGACGGGCATTAGCATGGAGTTAGCGCATCACTTCTTAGCCAACGTAGTTTTATCTAAACCTGTCCCCGGTCCTGCAAGTTGCGGGTGGTCTTTCAACATGGATTGTCCATACAGGGGCTTGTAAGCGCCTTGGTGGCAGGTTGCGCAGTTCGCTTTTGGCGCATCGCCGGTAGGCCCCAAGCGGTGTTCTGGAAACACACTGGCCAACGGTTCCATATAGTCTTTGTTGAGGTCTCGCGCCATACGGATGCCATACCAAGCAGTCGACCGTTGTGGCGGGTTGCCATTCCAGTTCGAGAAAGATTGGGTATTGTGGCAATAGGTGCAATTCACACCCAAGGCGGACGACATGTGGGTCATCAACCCATAGGTCCATTCGGCTTGTTTGATGGAATGGCGATTGCCATTGGGCAGTGCGGTAGTTCCATTGACGCGAATATCTAAATCACCCAACAAAAATGGCGTGAATGGGTCACTCGGAAGTGACGTACCCACCACACTATTAGCAGCTAAGTTTTGTCCTGCACGGTCGCCAATGAAGTCTGCTCCTTTGGCTTGCTCTTGCTCTTTGTGCCAAATGTTATTGGGCACAGGGTTGCCGCGGTGACAGGTGTAACAAGTGACACCCGTCTCTGCCACGTGCACTTTCCAATCAGCATTGATATGACGTGTCATTTCAATCATGCGTCGCGCAACGACTTTGGTGTACTTGACATCTTCCGCAAAGTTCGCAGGGTTGTGGCAATACGCACAACCTTCAGTAGGCGCCACCCAACTTGTCATGGACAGCATCAAACGGGTGAACTCGTTCACGCTCAAATTGCCTAAGACTTTCACATTTTTATAGACTTGCGACGCTTTAGGCCCATCACCTGGCAGGGCTGGCAATGAAGGAGGAATAGTGTTTTCTTCCTCTTTCAATTCCAATGTGCGCGGGTTGTAGACCTGCACCATACCTGTTCCACGATACCCGTGTTGAACGGAATCTGTGGGCGGACGCTCGCAACCGCTCAATAAAACAAGGAGTGCGAGTCCTGCACTCAGCAGCAGTTGGGACTTCTTCATGGCTTCACTCCTGACAAAGTTGCTGGATCCACCACTTCAGGGAACACAGCTGGATATGGTGGTGCAACACCGTGTTTCACGGCCCACAAATACCAGTTGTCTACGACCGTTCCTGTCAACAAAATTCCGATACCACCGACCAGAGGGCACAACACAGCGAACCACCAAGCCCAACGGTGGATAGATTCCATCGTGGCGTTAAAGCCCATGGTCCAACGCCAGAACAATGCGGCGCGCTCAGACGCTGTGCCGCGGTCTACGATTTGTTCAATCTCACGTTCGCCACCATAACGGCCTACTGCCAAGATGGTGGCACCATGCATCGCAAATAACAACACCGAGCCGTATAAGAAAACTATCGATAAGGCATGGAAGGGGTTATAGAAAAGGTTGCCATAGCGCAATGAGAAAGCGGCTGTCCAATCTAAGTGCGGAAAGATTCCGTAAGGTACGGCCTCGCCCCATGAACCCATCAGAATGGGACGGAACAAACC